>Ga0210009_1000796_pt1 | contig 31355 bp, 32 predicted proteins | sample CryGeyCG2114_065_FD_185457 | JGI IMG/M metagenome (GOLD analysis project Ga0210009, IMG submission 185457) | Groundwater microbial communities from aquifer - Crystal Geyser CG12_big_fil_rev_8/21/14_0.65 (SPAdes) (version 2) | ecosystem: Environmental > Aquatic > Deep subsurface > Groundwater ...
TGTGGCCTATACCGAAAAAGGAATTAAGGCCTATGAAGAACAAATGAAAATGCAGAAAGAACGATGGCTTTATAAGAACGCTAAAGAACTGGGCTATCAACTCATTTATCAAGATGCGTCATAAGCAGCTTGTCTCAGGATCCGTCTGTGAAAGCGCAATCTTGCAAAGGACTAAAGTGAATTGCTGCTCCATCAATGGATACCGAAACGACTCTGATGCTTCGGAGCGGCATGACGCTCTGAATGAAAGTTGAAGTCGCTTTTTGTAAAGAACCAATGAATGATTTGCCTTCAGGCTGGTTTGGTTTTCGTTTGCTTTAGTATCATCCCTACATTTCCATATACGGTCTTTTATCCGTCACCCATCTTTTGCATCTTTAAGAATGAATAAAAATATTTTTTGGAAGGCCAGCATGGTATGCTTGCTTTCGTTTGGATTGGTCGCTTGTCAACAGCAAGAAAGCGAAACACTTTTCAATGGTGAAACCTTAGAAGGTTGGGAACATGTTGGTGATGGCGACTTTAAAGTCGAAGATGGCCTTTTGAAGACCGAAGGCGGAATGGGTTTGCTTTGGTATACCCCTTCAATGTTCGAAAACGTCAAAATAAAAGTGGTTTATAAAGGAGCCTCTGAGAATAATGCCGGTGTATTTATCCGAATACCTGAAAGACCAACCGAGCCTTGGATGCCTGTTTATCGCGGTTATGAAGTACAAATTGATGACAGAGAAGATGAATACCACCGAACTGGTGCGCTTTATTCTTTGACCAAAGTAAAGGCATCTCCAGGCATCCCCAACGAATGGAATACCATGGAAATCACCCTTGACGGAGATAGAACAGTCGTGACAGTCAATGGAGTTTTGGTGACGGATTACAAAGAAGGCGATCCAGTACCGCCAAAGAAATTGGATTACGAACCAGATAGAGGTCTTAGACCAAACAAAGGCTATATAGGTTTGCAAAACCATGGTGGCGATGATGTCATTTATTTCAAAGAAGTTACTATCACACCCCTCAAAAAATGAAGTATGATCTCGTTACAATAGCCGACCTCTGTATTGATATACTGTTTGTTGGCGATGTAACTCCTGAATATGGACAGGTAGAGCAATTTGTTGCTGATTACCATGTAGAGCTAGGCGGTTCAGCTACTATTTTCGCTTCGCAGTTTGCTAAAATGGGTGGGAATCCTGCCTTTTTTGGCGTAATCGGCAACGACATTTTTGGAGCCATGCTCTCCGAAAAACTGAAAAGCAATGGTGTTTCTACTGAATTTCTTACCACAGATACCCAATTTAAAACGGCTGTTGGCTTAGGTTTGGCAAAGGGTGATGACCGCGCGATGTTGACTTACAAAGGCACAATGGCAGATGCGACTCCTGAGCTAGTACTCAAGTCTGGAATATTAGGCAGCGCTAAGCATTTACATATTGCTAGTTTCTATCTGATGGATCAACTTAATCCGCTTTGGCAAACAGAACTTCCCAAACTGAAAGCCTTAGGACATACAGTTTCTTTAGACACCAATTGGTGTCCTGATGGAAGTTGGGAAAAAGTACACTCAATTTTGAATCATATAGACGTATTCATTCCAAATGAAGAAGAGGCTTTGCACATTTCAGGTCAATCCACCTGTGATGAAGCTGGTAAATGGTTGAATGAAAAAGTGAAGCTGGTAGTGATTAAGCGAGGAGCAGATGGCGCCAGAGTTTACCAAAACGGAACCGTTGTAAATCATGAAGTTCCAGCCAAACTGAGGGCTAATTTGGTGATTGCCGACACCACTGGCGCAGGCGATAATTTCGCTTCTGGTTTTGTCTATGCTTGGTTGAAAGGCAGGGAAATTAGCGAAGCAGTTACTTTAGGAATGCGCTGTGCCACTGGTAGTTTAGCGCATATTGGAGGGATTCAAGGTCAATTGAAGCCATAGGGCAGCTCAATATTTTTTAAGATTTTATAATGGAAAATACATTTGATGCCATTGTTGTCGGTTCTGGAATATCCGGAGGTTGGGCGGCTAAAGAACTTTGCGAACAAGGCTTAAAAACCCTTGTGCTGGAACGCGGAAGGGATGTAAAGCACCTCAAAGATTACCCAACAGCCATGAAGCAGCCATGGGAATTTGAGCATCGCGGTAGCATGACCAAAGCTTTTTATGACGAAAACCCACTCATTACAAAAGCAGCTGGTTTTGGGGAAGACACGGCTCATTTTTTCGTCAAAGATGCTGATCATCCCTATGTGCAACAACGTCCTTTCGAATGGATTCGTGGTTATCAGGTAGGTGGAAAATCTCTGATTTGGGGCCGGGCTTGCCAGCGATGGAGCGATTACGAGTTTAAGGCGCCTTCTAAATTTGGCTATGGAATTGAATGGCCAATAGATTACAATGACATAGCACCTTGGTATTCGCATGTAGAGAAGTTTATTGGGGTTTGTGGCAATAAAGATGGAATTGAAGCCATGCCAGATGGAGAATTTCTTCCTCCTTTTGAAATGAATTGTGTGGAGCAGCACATGAAAGCAAAACTCGAAGAGCATTTTCCTGGAAGGCATTTGGTTCAAGGTAGATGGGCACAACTCAGCGAGCCAAATCCTATTCACTTAGAACAAGGTAGAGGGAAATGCCAATGCCGAAATCTTTGCATGAGAGGTTGTCCTTATGGCGGTTATTTTAGTTCAGTAACTTCTACTTTGCCATGGGCAGAAAAAACAGGAAACTTAACCGTAAGACCTTTTTCAGTGGTACACTCTGTGATTTATGATGAAGCGACAGGTAAGGCTTCAGGAGTAAAAATCATTGACACGAATACGCACGAGGAAATCATTTATAATGCAAGAATCATTTTCTTAAATGCTTCTGCTTTGAACAGTACGCTTGTATTAATGAATTCGAAATCTGATCGTTTCCCGAATGGTTTGGGGAATGATCATGATATACTCGGCCGCTATGTGGGTTTCCATATATACCGCGCTTGGGCGAATGGTAAGATTGCTGGTTTCGAAGATAAATATGTGTACGGGAAAAACCCGACAGAATGTATCATCGCCAATTACAGGAACTTAGGAGAAAGAGATACGGACTTCAATGGTGGCTATACCATCTTCACGGGTGGCTACAGAAATAGAGCAATTGAAGCTCCAGAAGGTCAGCCGCAGATTGGTGCTGACTTTAAAGAACAAATCACCAAAGCTGGCGATTGGCATATCTATATGTACATGCAAGGCGAAACAATGCCGAAAGCCACTAACAGAGTGATGCTGAGCCCAGATAAAACCGATCAATGGGGCATTCCATTATTGGTGACGGATGTGGGTTACGATGAAAACGATGAAAAAATGGTGAAGGACTTTCTAAAGGAAAGTAAAAGCATGCTTGAAAAAATAGGCTGCACCGAAATCGAAGGAGCCGACAATCATCAAGCGCCAGGTTTGGATATTCATGAAATGGGAGGCGCAAGAATGGGCAATGACCCAAAAACCTCGATTTTAAACGCCTTTAATCAGGTGCATACTTGCAAGAATGTATTTGTGACTGATGGGGCATGCATGACTAGCATGGGCAATCAAAGCCCTTCAATATTATACATGGCTTTGACAGCCAGGGCAGCTACTTACGCTGTCGACCAGTTTAAAAAGGGAATTTTATAAAATTGTAAATGATGAATAAGAAAGTAGGAGTAGGTCTAATTGGTTCTCAATTTATCACCACGATTCATGCCGAGGCACTTGCCAAGGTGGCTGATGCCGAAGTGTTGGCGGTAATGTCGCCTACACCGGGGAATGCCCAACGCTTTGCTGAAAAATTCAAGATTCCGAATCACTTCACCCAATTAGAAGACATGCTTGCCATGGATGAGATCGACATGATTGTGATTGGTGCGCCTAATTACTTGCATTGCGAGATTACGGTTAAAATTGCGGAAGCTGGAAAGCACATTGTGGTCGAAAAACCATTGTGCATGAATTTGGCCGAAGCCGATATAATGATTGAAGCTTGCAAGAAGGCCAATGTAAAACTCATGTATGCCGAAGAACTTTGCTTTACGCCAAAATACGTCCGACTGAAAGCCTTACTAGATGAGGGGGCACTTGGCGATCCTGTCCTTTTCAAACAATCAGAAAAACATGATGGCCCACACGCAGATCACTTCTGGGATGTGGAGCGATCAGGTGGAGGCGTAACCATGGACATGGGTTGTCATGGGATTCAATTTTTCCGTTGGCTTCATCCTGGTGTACCGATTAAGTCGGTTTATGCCCAAATGAATACCAGTGTTCACAAGGACAAAACCATTGGTGATGATAATGCCATTGTAATCTTGGAATTTGAAGACGGTGTGGTTGCGGTGATGGAAGAGAGCTGGACGAAATTAGGGGGTATGGACGACCGTGCTGAGATTCATGGCTCGGGCGGTGTAGCTTATGCAGATGTTTTGCAAGGCAATTCTATTCAAACCTATAGCAATAAGGGAGTAGGTTATGCAGTTGAAAAAGCTGGGAATACCATTGGCTGGAGCTATACTATGTATGAAGAAATTTGGAATTATGGCTTTCCTCAAGAATTTGAGCACTTCGTGGACTGCGTGAAGAACGATAAAACGCCTTTAGTAACTGGCGAAGACGGAAAAGCGGTTTTGGAAATAATCTACGCGGCGTATGAATCAGCAGGGACTGGAAGAAAAGTGGAAATGCCATTTAAGACTGATGCTGACAAGCCTTATAAACTTTGGAAAAAATAGACTGATATGGACAGAAGAAAAGCATTATCCCTCACCGCAACGATTTTAGGAGGTAGCCTAGTTGGTTCTCAACTTTTTCTAACGGGTTGCAAACCAATAAAGAAGGAGTTCGTGGCTTTTACTGCGGCAGATTTAGCTTTTCTGAATGAAGTAGCAGACACCATTATTCCGGACACTTCTTCTTCAAGAGGAGCAAAAGCAGCCAATATTGGCGACTTCATGAAAACCATTGTAACGGACTGCTATAGCGAAGAGGAGGGCAGAACTTTTTATAAAGGGATTTCTAAAATTGAAGCAGCATCTGCCAAGGCTTTTGACAAAAGCTTTATGGAGTTACGAAGTGAAGAGCGTTTTCAGCTTTTGAATAAGTTTGATGAGGAGGCTAGAATGGATAAATCGGATGCAAAATTCTTCCGCATGATGAAGGAATTGACACTTTGGGGCTATTTTAGCTCAGAAATCGGCACCACTGAAGCCTTGCGTTACAATCCGGTGCCAGGCCGATATGAAGGCTGTATTCCTTATAACAACGAACCTGCATGGGCATGAAAATCCAATATTTCTCAGATTACGAAGGCATGAGCACCAAGGCAGCTCAGTTGATTATTGATGCAGTAAAAGCCAAACCTGAACTGCTTTTTTGCGCAGCTACGGGTGGTTCCCCAACAGGGATGTATAAAGCCTTAAAGGAAGCTGCTCAATCGGATGAAAGCCTCTTTGAAAAAATGAAGGTGATCAAACTAGATGAATGGGGCGATGTGGATTCAAAACATCCTGTGAGTTGCGAATACTATTTGCAAGAGCATTTGGTGAACCCACTGAAAATTACTCCTGATCGATACATGGGCTTTAGTGCTGATGCTGAAAATCCTAAAGAAGAATGCGTGAGAGTGAGTTGTGTTTTGCAGGAAAAGGGACCTATTGATATTTGCATTTTGGGAATCGGCACCAATGGGCATATCGGTTTCAATGAACCTAACCTTCAAATGACAGATCATTGTCATGTGGCGAAATTAGCACCTTCCACTTTACTCAATGGAATGGTGATCAACATGACCAAGAAACCAACTTACGGATTGACTTTAGGAGTTCAGGATATTCTTTCGGCCAAGCATATCATCATGCTGGTGGCAGGTTCGGGAAAGGAAGAAGCAACTAAACATTTGGTGTCGGGCAAAATTACAAATGATTGGCCAGCCACTCATTTATGGTCGCACCCGAATGTAGATTGTTTGATTTTGGGCTGATTTCGGGGTATTCTAGCCAAATGACGCACCAATGAAATTCGACAAGCATTTTCCTTCAGAAAGACTAAAGCCTTACATCAAGTATTTTGTCGTTTCAGAAAATGAAGTCGAAAATGAATATAAAGTGTTTCCGACTTCGGGTTTGGTCATCGGTTTTCAATACAAAGGAAAACTAAGCACGGTCATCGGAAATAAGGAAAGTAAATTGACTTCAGCGGGCATTACAGGCATCGCGGATAGCTTCAAAGTCTTCAAGAATTCTGCCGACATCGGAACCATTTTAGTGTACTTTACTGAAATTGGTTTTACCCATTTTGCTTCTCATCCGGCCAACGAACTTTTTAATTTAAGTCTTTCTCTGGAAGATGTTTTCGATAAAAATAAGGTAGCCGAAGTGGAAGAGCGGTTAGTCGCAGCTAGCTCAGACCAACAACGGATAAAGATTGTAGAGCAGTTTTTTGTTGCACAACTCAAAGACATTCATGCAGATCAATTGATTGTTGAAGCGGTTAAACTTATTTATAGAAGTAAGGGGACAATACGCATCAAGGAGTTGAGCGAAAGATTATGCATTAGCCAAAGCCCCTTTGAAAAGCGATTTAGAAAAGTAGTGGGAACGACTGCCAAAAAATTTACCTCAATCGTTCGTTTCAATACTGTCCTCGACAATCTGAATGAAACAAAATCACTTACTGAAATCTGCTATGAAAATAATTTTTTCGATCAGGCCCATTTCATCAAAAGCTTCAAACAATTTACAGGAGACACGCCAGAAAATTTTAAGCGATTTCTGTAGAAAAACGACTTTTTACAATTTCAGCGATTTTGGAGAATGCACTTTTGCATGGTAGTCTTCACGCAAACAATTCAAAAAAAAATATCACTCATTTTGGAGCAGGCGCGTGGAATACATTAAAAGTTGAATCCATTAAAAATTAGAAAAATGTTTACCGTAGAACAAATCAAAACGGCCCATAGCAAAGTAAAATCAGGTGCCGACTTCCCTTCTTACATTCAGGAGATTAAGGCTTTAGGTGTCACTCACTATGAAGCTTATGTTGCGGATGGTCATATTGACTACCATGGTGCGAATGAATATTTGGTAAAAGTACCGGCAAAGTATAAGCCCCTTTTTGTGGCTGAAACTTCCGATGCCGAAACGTTCAAAGCAGAACTTTTGGCACATCAGCAAGGCAAAACGGACTACTTAACTTTTATCAAAATGTGCGCAACCGTTGGGATCGAAAAATAGGCCATTTGTATGGATAAAATGACCTGCACCTACTATGATAAAACAGGGAAGGAAATTTTGGTGGAACAGATACCAGAGTGAAAAAGCCTTAGCTTATTAAACTTATGGTTTTACCACGGAAACGCCTTCGTACGTTTACTATTGATCCCTTGCTTACTTAAGTATCGACTTAATAAAAGCACTGCCAAAAGCCATAATTGGAGTTGAAGACATGATTTTTAATTCTTCTTTCAGGTTGGTTTCTTCGTCTAAAAACTTGAAAACCGCCTGAGCTCCATTTTTTTCGAAAAGGTCAGAGAAGATTTTTTCACCAGCATGATCTCCCTTTTTTAGGACATTCAAAAGCGTGCTATCGTAGGCTTTGAATTTAGAAGATTGATAAGGTAGATTGGTGAAAGGGGAAAGGCCTGCTTCGATATTTTTAGCCATGGCAATCATCGCTCTTTGTGAACGTAAAAAAGTATAACCAGTCGATGGTTTAGCAAAACCACCGCTGATGCCTATGTTGAATACCGTACTCGATTGTTGCTTCGGAAAAGGGAAGTCAGTCATTGGGATCACGCCAAATTCTTCTTCTTTTATCTCATAATCCTCGATTTTCAGAAAGTCAGTAATGTAATTTTTTACGCCAGCATCATACTCCTCCAGAGGCAACAATTGCTCGCTGAAAATGGTGTACTCAACAAGTGCCTCAGTAGTCGAAAACGGAAGTACATAGCCAAAGCGACAGTCACCAGATTGGTCAATCCTAAAGTCCATGTAGGTGAAAGTGTCTGGATCGAATTGAGGCTGCTTGGTTTTGATAAAGTAGCCCTTGAAATGCTGTAAAAACTGGAGGTACTGCTTGTCTATTTCAAAGTCTTTAAGCCCTTTAATGCTGCTAAAAACCTGTTTTCCTTGATATTCAGCAAGGTTGGTAGTTACTTTTCCATCATCAGAAATAGAAGCAACTGAGTCGCTGATCCACATAAAATTCGGGTAGTTAGAGAGTTCCTTTTTCATGAACTGATAGAAATCAATGCCACGGATCATCTTGTAGTGGTAGGGGCTGATATTGTAATTCTGATCGAAGGTTTTACTCCTAAAAACCGCCTTGTCCCATTGCTTAAAAACGAGGTTTTCAAAGGGGTTAATGCCCTGTTCCCAAAAGCACCAAGTCCTATCGTTCGATGATTTTTGGTCATTTTCGATGATGGCAATCGTTTTTTTACTACTTTCGAACACCAATAACGCATAAGCCAAGGTCAATCCTGCTGATCCAGCACCGGCTATTATACAATCGAACTGCTTCATAACTCTGTAAACATAAATGATTAAAGCTTGTTTAGCGCCATTTCCATTCATGTAAAATTTGGAAGGGGCTACACAGCAAGCGTGATAAAATTTTAATTTGGTCGAAAGGCCTTTTGTCTTAACATTTGTAATCTGGGAAGCCCGTAAGGGACAAATGAATTATAGACCTATCATATGGCTCTGTTTGTGCAGCGTCCTCTTTTCTTGTACAGAGAGGTTGATTTGTCCTGCCTATCAAACTGCGCTGATCCTCGATGAGGATTACAGGACGCAGTACTTCTCGCCATTTACGGTGTACGAAGGCGACACCATCCCTAAAATGCCCTATGGATTTATGAAAAACAGGGCTGACGATATTGACGAATCGTTTTTTGCAGCGGCCGAAGGCAAAGGTTTTAGAATTCAGAAAGGGAGAACTTACTCTCTAGAAAAAGAAGGCTTTACCTATTCCAACAGAAAGAAGAAGTCATTCATTTCCAAATTATGGTCAAGCCCTGAAAGGCCAGTGCTCGAAAACCCTTATTTATTTGATAAAATCCTGAAGAAAAGGCCGTTCTACAAACTGGATATACTGAAGCCCGAACTTGTGCACTATGGCGTTTTGGATCCGCTTCGAGGCAAGGTACAGGGCTTGGATTCCTTAGGTTTGGATTCCTTAGGGCAACAGCCCATTTTGACAGAAACCATCCTTACTACCCCCGAGGGCCGCAAAGGCTACAACATCGATCAACTCAATTACAATAAGAAATTTGGCTATTTGTTTCCACAGCCACCACCACAGCCAGATCCTATTGATTCGCTTTCATTACAACAAATGGCCAATGATTCTACCGCGGTAGACAGTCTTTCTGCAAAGAAGGGGATTTTAGGCATGTTCAAAAAGAAGGGCGATAAGCCGCCAAAGCAGAAGAAAAAGGACAAGAAAAATAATGAGGACGGCAACAAAGAAGAGGAAGAAGACATTGGAAGATAATTTCAAATTGAGCGAGTTAATGGTTTTTAAATTATCTTGATCCATCTTTAAAACCTCTGCTCATGAAAGTTAGCTGCTATCTCGTATCAATCCTCTGCCTTGTGCTTTTTGCCAGTTGTTCTTCCAATACCCAAGTACAATCTATCGATCCAGAAACCTACTGGGGAGAGAATCCCTGGCCTGAAATCAGAAAGGAAAGAATCAATAAGTTATTGCCCAATGCCCTCAAAGCCGCCAATGTAGATTGTTGGCTTATCCTATGCAGGGAAAATAACAATGACCCCATCGCGGACCATGTTGGAGGAGAGAATGCAGGAGGATTGGCTTCATTTCTGTTTTATAATGATGAAAATGGATTTCATTCTTTAGTGTTTTCCCCAGGTGGTGAGTCTACAGCTTTGGATGAACTGGATATTCATGATGAGGTCAGAAATATTTCCAGCGGTTCGTCAGCCATGAAAGATGCTGTGGATTTTATAGCTTCAAAAGGCTTTCAAAGGGTGGCCATCAATTCGTCTAGTTCAAATGCCATGGCCGATGGCCTCTCTTATACGCAAAGGCAACAATTGGAAGATTTGATAGGCGAAGACGCAAAAAAGCTGGTGTCTTCTACTGAATTGGTTTATGAATGGCTGTCGATAAAGCTGCCGCAAGAGGTAGAAATCATGAGAAAAGCCGCACAACTCACTTCGGATTGGCAGATAGAAGCTTATCAGCAAATCATTCCTGGCCAATCTACAGATGCTGATATTGCGAAATTCTTAAAGAGAAAAATAGCCGAGTATGGCGTAGGCGATGGTTGGAATCCTGACCAAAACCCAAATGTAAATTCAGGGCCTGACCGAGGGCATTCGTACGCAACTGATAAAGTAATTATGCCTGGAGATGTCATTCAAATCGATTTTGGAATAAAGCTGTACGGTCGTTGGGTCAGCGATATTCAGCGCTTTGCTTATGTGCTGAAAGAAGGAGAGACTGTAGCGCCAGATGACATTCAATTTTATTGGGAAAGTAGTAAAGCAGGTAGTAGAGCCGCTCTTGCGGCCATGAAGCCAGGGGCAAAAGGTTCTCAGGTAGATTTAGCACAACGTATTTTAATGGAGGCTGCTGGTTCTGAAAGTGTACCTTGGAGCACTGGTCACCCCGTGGGTTATGTTGCGCATGACGTTGGGCCGAACTTAGGCGGAGGCCGATCCACGCGTCCAAGAGCAGCTGCCGAAAAACTGTTGCGCGAAGGAATGACTTTTGCCTTTGACGGCTTCCACGCATGGAAAAGAGCAGATGGTACAGAAAAAACCATTTCTGTGGAAGAAATGGCTGTTGTAACGGCTTCAGGAGCAGAGTATTTAATCACACCGCAAGAAGAATTGATTCTAATATCTTTGAATTAATGCATATTCATTGTCGGAATTGTGGGGGCAAATTACAAGGTGAGTACTGCCATGTTTGTGGTGAAAAGGTCCTCAAGCCAGAAGATAAAGCCTTTAGTCGCTGGCTTAAAGATGTATTGACAAATCTTGTTCAATTTGATGGCAAATTCTTTAAATCTTTAGTCGCATTGTCATCCAAGCCAGGTGTTCTCGCTGAGGATTACTTTCAGGGTAAACGAAAGCCTTATTTAAAAATCATTAACCTATTCTTCATTGCCAACCTTTTATATTTTGTTTTACCCAGTTTCGATACGTTCAAAACGAACCTAGAATTTCAAATGAATTCCCAAGTCTACAGCGGATATGTGACTGAAAGCGTGGAAAAATACCTATTGAGCAATGATTTAGATATCGAAGAGTTTAGAATTTTATTTAATACCAAGACTGCTGAAGTGAGTAAACTCATTTTGGTTGCACTCGCTCCATTCCTTGGGTTCTTAATTTTTTTGTTGCATAGAAAGAAGTTGTATCTAACTGATGGTTTTAACCTCGCGTTGCAGTTTTGGGCTGCTTATATACTCTTGTATCTTATTCCATTTTCTTTAATTATTTATTCAGCTAATTCATGGTTTGGGGATGTGCCTTTTATGAGATTGGTGAATTCTGATTTTTTTCTTTCCATGATCGCCCTTGTGTTTAGTGCCATATACTTTTGGCATATGCTCAAGTGGTTATCGGATAAAATCACTTTAAGGATTATTAAAATTTTTCTTCTTCTTTTAAGCTTCGTACCAATAATTATTGTTTACCGAGCTTTGCTCTTTTACATTACTATGTGGACGGTTTAAGATTTTATCATGCAGTTATTTTTTAACTTTTACGTCTGCTATATCAAAAGTTCACTTATGAAAAGCATTGATCTAAGGCCTGAAAACAGGAAGAAACTAGTTGTTAAAATGTCTTCATTATTAAATTGAACTTTATGAAATCTATAGTTTCCGCAGTTTTGTTTTTTCTTTTTTTCTCTTTTTCCTGTTCAAAAGATATACCTGCCCCAAATCCTGTGGGGCCATTACCAAGTCCTCAGCAGTTGGCTTGGCACGAAATGGAATACTATGCCTTCGTCCATTTCAATATGAACACCTTCACGGATATGGAATGGGGGCTAGGAGGTGAGTCACCTTCAACATTTAACCCAACGGAACTAGATACCAGGCAATGGGCGAGAGTTGCAAAAGAAGCTGGAATGAAAGGCATTATTTTGACGGCAAAACATCATGATGGCTTCTGTTTATGGCCTTCTGCTTATACTGAGCATTCTGTAAAAAACAGTCCATGGCAAAACGGGCAAGGGGATGTTATCAAAGAATTGGCCGCAGCTTGTAAGGAATACGGACTAAAAATGGGGCTTTACCTTTCGCCTTGGGACAGGAACCACCCAGATTACGGAAAGCCAGAGTACATCCAATACTACCGTGATCAACTGACTGAATTATTGACCAATTATGAGGAAGTATTTGAGTTTTGGGTAGATGGTGCCAATGGTGGAGATGGCTACTATGGTGGTGCCAACGAAACCCGAAATGTGGATCGATCTACTTATTATGACTGGGAGAATACTTTCGCATTAGCCAAAGAACTTCAACCGAATGTTGTGATTTTTAGTGATGGTGGGCCTGATGTGCGATGGGTCGGTAATGAAAATGGATTCGCAGATGCCACCAATTGGGCGCCTTTAAGAAAAGCGGAATTTGCTCCTGGCATTGGACCTTATCAAGAATTACCATCAGGCCATGAAGATGGTACGCATTGGGTGCCTGCCGAATGCGATGTTTCCATAAGACCGGGATGGTACTATCATGCAGACCAAGATGAGAAAGTGAAATCGCTTACAAACCTGCTCGATATCTATTACAAATCCGTTGGCAGCAATGGCAATCTTTTGCTTAACCTGCCCGTAGACAGAAGAGGGCTGGTGCATGAGAATGACGTCAAAGCTTTGATGGAATTGAGAAGGACTTTGGATGCTACTTTTGCTCAAAACTTAGTTGAAAGCGCCACAATTACAGCTACTAATACCCGTGGAAAAAATTTCAGCGCTCAGCATGCGATAGACGAAAACACGGAAACCTATTGGGCGCCAAAGGACGGGATGATTGAAAATAGCTTGATCATCGATTTCCCAAATGAAATTAGCTTCAACAGACTTCTGCTTCAAGAATTCATTCTATTAGGCCAAAGGGTAAAACGATTTAAAGTGGAAGTGAAAACAAATGAAGGGTATAAGGAAATAGCCAACGAAACAACCATAGGCTACAAGCGGATATTAAGATTACCGAATACGAATACTAAGCAAATCAAAATCACAATACTTGACGCTAAAGCCATTCCTTTGATTTCGAATATTGGGGTGTATATGGCGAAAACAGAGCCTGAATAAATGCTTAGGGATTATAAGTCACCTTGTTTTTTAATTATTAAAATCCGCTTAGATTGATTGCTATAAAAGAGTGAAATGGTCGATGACCCTATAAAGTTGTTCGTAATCACTTATGATAAGCAGAATCTACATATTAAGTCTGATATTTTTAATGAGTTTTTATGCTTGTAAGAGAGAGAATAGGCTTGAAGAAACTCAACCAAATACTGAAGTGAAAACCTCTATTGTAGAGTCAATGATGAATTCATCATTCGAACGAGACTCCACCTTAACAGCTCAAAAAGTAGATTTATTATTCGTGTATTCCGAAAATCAAATTGACACTTTAATAGGGTTTTGTAACTGCGAAAAGAACGTTAAAACGAACACTTTAAAAATTCAAATTAGAACCGAGTTTCCCTCATTGAGTGAGCTTGAAAAGGGTAACAGAAGTTCAACTATCTTTCAAATGGGTGTTGACAGACAATTTCGATTTTTGACTTTTTATTTGAGAGATTCTACAGTAGAAAAAACAAAGCTTTTTAAGGCGTCAACCGAATCACAATTTGAGAATGAAAAAGTAGACTCAGCTTCATTTCAAAATTATAATCTTAAAATCAATAGATTCAATTACGAAATTGCTCAAAATGTTTGGGGCACTTACGAAATAGTATTGCTAAACCACTTCGGTTATACAAGTAGTGATTATAGGTTAGTAGGATCGTTTCATTGTAACAATTGGAAAATTGTTGAATTTGAAGAACTGCTTCAATGGACGATCAAAGGAGAAAAGTTTATTGAATAATCATCTTAAATGGGTTTCAATTATTTGCGATTGGGTGCTAGAGCCAAGACTGACCTAGCCTACAAAGGAATAACTGATTGGGTTAATAAGTATATTGAATCAGTTAGTTTTATATGATGAATCTGAGTTGTTAGTTGGGAAGTATACCGCTCCCAAATTTTCTGAAATAAATATAAAGATTAATGAGATTTGATTTTCGATGAAAAGACAATGAGCACTTACACCCAAATTATCTATCAAATTGTTTTTGGCACTAAAAACAGAGAGCCTACACTCACCAAAGAAAACAGAGATGAGCTTTTCAAATACATTTGGGGCTTGCTAGAGAATAAAAAATGTCATTTGTATCGGATAAATGGCGTGGAAGATCATCTGCATATTGTAACTCATTTGCATCCAACCGTTTCGCTCGCATCATTGGTCAAAGACATTAAATTGGCAAGTGCTGAATACATCAAGGTAAATCAACTATTTAAGAACTTTAAAGGCTGGCAAGATGGCTACGGGGCATTTACTTATAGTATTAAGGAGAAGGAGCGGTTAATTGCATATGTAAAGAATCAGGAAGAGCATCATAGGGTTAAAACCTTTAGAGAAGAGTACATAGACCTACTTCAGGAGCACGGAGTAGCATTTGACGAGAAGTATCTGTTGTAGATGTTCAACCACGTTGTGGTTGTTGGTAACTTTTTCATTTTTCTCCGAGCTGCAGTCGGTTATTGACATTAAATCCCTTCGGGATTTCAGAGAGCCAAATATGATTGAGTTTTTAGCAGAAATAATAAACCACAAGTAGATTGCGCCACCCAACCCCAAAGGGGTTAAATACCAATAATAAAACAGACACAACGCTCCCCAACCCCGAAGGAGTTGAACATCAATAACTCAAAGAGGAGTAGATCGCACCCCCCAACCCCGAAGGGGTTAAATATCAATAAAAGACAAGCAGACCACGACCCCCAACCCTGAAGGGGTTGAACGTCAATAACAAAGACAGGCAGGCCACGTCCCCCAACCACAAAGGGATTAAATATCAATAACCCAAAAACTGACACTCCCCCAACTCCGAAGGAGTTGAACATCAATAACTCAAAGAGGAGTAGATCGCACCCTCCAACCCCGAAGGAGTTGAACATCAATAACTCAAAGAGGAGTAGATCGCACCCTCTAACCCCGAAGGGGTTGAACATCAATAACAAAGACAGGCAGGCCACGTCCCCCCAACTCCGAAGGAGTTGAACATCAATAACCCAAAACAGGCATCTGCCAACCCCAAAGGGTTGAATATCAATCAGCTCAAATCAACTTCTCAAAACACACGCTATTGTCTACGCCAATATACTGCCCGTAATTTTTGATGATTTGATATCCGGCTTTTTGGTAAAGGCCAATGGCATCGGGCATTCTTTTTCCAGTTTCTAAAACACAATACTTATATCCCAATTCTTTAGCCCAATTTTCTAGCTCAGATAATACCGAAGAAGCAATACCTTTTCCTCTGCTTTCAGGTAAGGTATACATTCTTTTTACTTCCATCCTTTCGCTGTCGATTGCTTTAATTGCGCCACATCCAACGGCCAAGTCTTGGTCATAAATCACCACCACATTTTTAAGCAGATCTATTTTATTGAATTGATGGTAGTAATCATGCTCTTCGCCATCGAGTTGGGCTAAATAAGCATCTAATAAATGCACCAAGCCAACAAAGTCAGGATGGTTAGAATCAGTTCGAATTTTTTTCATGGTAGTCAGCGCGTTGATATTATTTGTTCAAAATGCGATTTAGTCGTCTTTCCGATCAAATTTGGCCATAAAAATGATCATGTTCAATCTGTATTTTAAAATAAAATAAGGAGCAACGCAGCCAATATTTTCGAAACATAGTACGGTATATAATTGCGAATTAAAATCAACCATGAGAAAACTAAGACAGCTAAACCTTCTATTAGTCAGCTTTATTATTTTTTGGAGCTGCACTTATGAAAAAGAACCCATTCCTGATGAATGTTTAGGAAGTATACTGCTTACACTTGACAATAAAGTAGATACCAATTGTGGCGGCAGCCAGGGTAGCTTTTCGTTAAATGCCAGTGGAGGAGAAGGTACTTACGCTTTTTCGTTGAATGGAGGAACAGCACAGTCAACTCCTACTTTTACTTCGCTTTCGGCAGGTAGCTATACTGTGGTAGCCTCCGATGGAATTTGCTCAGCTGAATTTTCCATTGAAATACTCAATGCCGATGGGGTAAATGCCACGTTGCAAAGCACAGAAAGTGGTTGTGGGAGCAGTTCTGGCTCTATTTCGGTGAATGCCGTTGGCGGTTCCGCGCCTTATGAATACAAACTGGGATCAGGAGCATTTCAAGCCAGTGCCACCTTTAATTCACTTTCCCCTAGAGATTATGTGGTGATGGTGAAAGATGCTACGGGCTGTGAAATCGAACTGCAAACCAAAGTAAAATCCGATGTTCGTTTCGGAGCCATACGGGCAATAATTCAAACTAACTGCGCTATATCAGGCTGCCATAACGGTTCGCAGTCTCCAAATCTCACAGATACCAATATCATCGTCAGCAATGCTGGCCGAATTCAAGCAAGAACAACCGTGCGTACCATGCCGCCATCATCGAGTGGCCTGAGTTTGACCCAAGCCGAGATTGATCAAATCGCCTGCTGGGTTGCAGATGGAGCCGCCACTAACTAAACTAAAATGAAAAGAAAAACACTTTTGACCATCGCCATTCTAGCGGCCTTCGTGGCTGCCTATGTGGTCTATTCCAATTTTTTGAAAACGGCACCTGCTATGAAGGACTTAGTTGCTGAATTCAAGTTATCAGCCGTGGAACTCTATGCTCAGTTCGAAGCGGATGAAACATCGGCCAATGCAAAGTTTCAAAACAAGATTTTGGAAATAAGCGGAGAGGTAGTGGAGGTAACCTCCGAAGAAGGCGGGAATCCCTTTATCAGTCTGAAAACTGATGGCTTTGGCGTAATAAAATGCACGCTTGAATCTGCCCTTTCTTTTGAAGCTTTACAAAAGATAGAAATCGGTGGTGAATTAACCATCAAGGGAGAGTGCATCGGCATGTTGCTCGATGTGCTGATAGAACGATCCATCATTCAACCATAAAATCAAGAAAAATGAAGACAAGAAATATACTTATCGGCATGTTGCTTTTGGTAACATTCGCCATGCAGTCGCAGGACAGATTTTTAACCAGAACAGGCCACATTAAATTTTACTCCGAGGCACCAATGGAAAATATTGAGGCCAATAACCACAAAGTGCTGAGTATTGTAGACCTGAGTAAAGGACAAGTGGCGGTTGATTTATTAATCAAAGCATTTGAGTTCGAGAAGAAGTTGATGCAAGAACACTTCAACGAGAACTACATGGAGTCTGAAAAATTTCCTAAATCAACATTTAAAGGCACATTTACAGTACCTGAGGCACTAAAATCAATGACAGATGGCAGCTACGAATTGGATGTAAAGGGAGACCTTACGATTCATGGGGTAACAAAGCCAATCGAAACAAAATCAACTTTGACATTAAAGGGAGGGAAGCTTTCAGGCTCCCTGCTTTTCAATGTCAATGTCAAGGAATTCGATATTAAAATCCCCAACGTAGTGGTAAAAAACATAGCCGAAACTGTGGAGGTGACCGCCAATTTTGATTACGAAGTTTATAAATAAGATAATGAGAAAGACCTTACTACTGACCACCCTTTTGCTACTTTCAATCTTCTCGATCAAAGCGCAAGATGACTTACTTGATATTTTAAATAATGAGCAAGCCCCAGAAACCAACTATGCTTTAGCAACTTTTAAAGGGGCTAGGTTGATTAATGGACACACAATCGTAACCCGAAAGGCGAAGGAATTGGAATTTATCATTTCACATCGCTTTGGCAGAATCAATACGGGTATCGATGAGTTTTTTGGGCTCGATGGCGCTAACGTGCGCTTTTCTTTGGAATATGGAATTACCAATGACTTGACTGGAGGAATTGGAAGAAATTCTTTTGAGAAGGTGTATGATGGGTTTTTGAAATATGCTTTGCTAAAGCAGTCAACTGGCAAGGTGAATATGCCTATATCGGTAACCGCCTTTAGTAGTGTGGCCATACGAACTTTAGATGATCCTACTTTCCAAGCCGATGATTTTAACTCGAAAGTGTCCTACACCCATCAATTACTTCTTGCTAGAAAATTCAGCGAAAAGTTTTCTTTTCAATTCGCACCCACTTATGTGCATAGGAATAAAGTACTGGGCAATCAAGAAAATGATATTATCGCTTTAGGCATTGGGGGCAGAATGAAGTTGAATACTCGTTTGGCTTTGAATGCCGAGTATTACTATCGTTTAACGAGTGAAATTGATCCTACTTATAAAGATTCAATTGGTATTGGTCTTGAAATCGAAACAGGTGGACATGTTTTCCATCTCAACTTGGCAAACTCAAGATCGATGGTGGAAAGAGGCTTTATTACCGAAACGGACGGCAATTTCTTCAAAGGAGATATTCACTTTGGATTTAATATCAGTCGGGTATTTTGATTACCAAGAAGTAGGTTTGTAATCCTTCAGAAATTTACCACACCAATGTTTGCCAGTATTGATACCGTCAAAAAGTGGATCTAGTACACGTGCAGCGCCATCTACAATATCAAGCGGAGGCTGGAAATCATGGATTTCTTGTTTCCGCTTTGCTAATTCTGCGGGGTCTTCATCCGTCACCCAACCTGTATCAACGGCATTGGTATAAATGCCATATTTAGCAAAATCAGATGAAGAGGTTAGCGTCATCATATTCAAGGCCGCCTTGGCCATATTCGTATGCGGATGACGGTCTTCTTTATGGAATTGGTGGAATTTGCCTTCCATGGCCGAAACATTGATGATGTGTTTCATTCCCGTGTTTTCCTTCTTCATTAAGTTGACCAAGCGATTACAAAGCACAAAGGGAGCAACCGAATTTACCAGTTGCACTTCGAGCATTTCGGTGGTGTGAATTTCGCCTAATTTCAGTCGCCAGCTATTGGTTTTTCTTAAATCCACTTGCTGTAAATCCGCATCCAATTTTCCTTCGGGGAAAACTTCTTCGGCAGCAATAGAATTATCAATGCTATAAGGAATCTGAGAAAGCTGCGCAGAAGCGGTAAGCCCAATCCCCAATTGACGGCCATGCCATGAAACGGGTAGATTCTTGTTTTCACCTTTATCAAAGCTTTCGCTCAAACTATTTAATTCTTGCAAACAAGCATGATGGTCAGCGAGAAGTTCCTGAACATAAGGCGTTAATTCTTCATAAGGCTTAGTCTCGTTGGGCATTAAATGCGCATAAAAACCAGAGGGTCTACGAACAGTCTGAGCCGCATTGTTGATCAACACATCCAGTCGATCATATTGCTGCTCAATATAATTGCAGAAAATCTCTACACTTGGGATATGTCTCAGATCAAGCCCGTGGATTTTTAGCCTATGTCCCCATTCAGCAAAATCAGGTTCTTTGGCATAGCGAATGGCAGAATCAATTGGGAAGCGTGTGGTTGCAATCACAGTAGCTCCAGCCCTGAGCATCATCAGCGTAATATGATAACCAATTTTCAATCTAGAGCCTGTCACCAAAGCCACTTGGCCAGTAAGGTCAGCGGTCTGAAAGCGTTTGGCATAATTGAAGTCACCACAATCGGGGCACATGGTGTCATAAAAGTGGTGCAGCCGATCGAATGATGTTTTGCAGACGTAGCATTCTCGTGGCGCATCTAAGATGATTTCTTCCTTGTCTTGAACATCCAAATCGACCATCGAAGGAGCGATAAAGATGGTGGCTTCACGCGCACTTCTTATGCCCGTTGTTTTTCTGGCTGCTTTATCTTTTTCGTTGCGCTTCTTTTTGATTGCTTTTTTAGCGCCCCTTTTTCGACCTAAAAGTTCTTCTTTGTCAGGTCTTGAAAAAATGCCTGCTGCTTTGAGTAAAGCAATTCGTTCTTCTTTGGGAATTTCAAAAATTTGATTGGTATCGTTGTTCAGTGCTTCGAGGATGGCAATGCACTTTCGAATCTCTTCTGGACTTATTGAATTTGACTGATCAGATTGAGATTCCATTTTAACAACTTTGGCCGCAAAGGTAATATTCTAAGAATTTAAATCTATAATGATTTGAAGGCGACTTCGAACAGACAGCAGATGTTTAAAACTTGCACGGATGTCCGCCCTCCTTGCCTTCGCGAAGCTTCAGCAAAGCGAGGTGGGGGCGGTTGGTGGGGGATTATTATGCGACAATTATAATCATGAAGAGAACAAAGGGCCATGGAGGTGAAATGAGGGATACCGAGTCAAGCTCGGCATGACGCTCCGATTGGCTGTTTTGGTGGTTTTTGTGCTCCTAAGCGTCTCAAATAAAAATCTCAAGGTTTAAAAAGAATCCTTACTCGTACCGTTTTTATCAATGTGTTACCATTGCTATCTAAAGCAGGCAACCATCGAGGGCCCTCTTTGATCAAGCGAATGGCCTCTTCATCAAAGCGAGCACCGAGGCCTTTCTTAATGAAAAAATTACTTAATGAGCCATCCGAGTTAATCACAAACTCAACCGTAACCCGTCCCTTGATTTTCTGATTTTCAGCTTGCCTTGGATAAACCAGGTTCTCTTTGATGTACTGATTGAATTCCTTGTTGCCTATTTCCGGAGCAGCACTTCGGGATAGATCTTCGGGTTGAGCGTAAGTTCCATATCCCGTCACAACAACTTCTGCTAAGGAGGTTATATCGGGTTCCAGCTTAATGGTATTATTCATTTTGGCAAGGTCGGTCAACCTAAACTCTTGAGAAACATAACCTAAAAAACGCACGACATACACTGCAGAAGAATCTGCTCGGATTTCTGCTTTCCCGTCCATATTGGTAGGAACACCTTGTAATGTGTTTTTGATCAAAACGGTTACTTGGGGCAATGGAGAAAGGTCATCGGCATCAACTACTGTTAAGGTAATGTTGGGAGGGGTAATCTGAATACCAGGCGTACGCCCTTGGAGTTTGCTTTGAATGTTCATGAAACTGGCTTTGTCCATTTCCAATTTTTCTTCAACGACTGTGTTAGAGGCTTTCATTCTCTCTGTTTCTTCCATTTTTGTCTTAGCCCTCTCGGCTAGATTCATTTCTAATTTTGGCTTTGGTGCTTCGGCTTCAGCGGTTGAAACAACCTCTCCCAACTCTTCAATTTCGAAATCAAACTCAATTTCTGACTCAGAGTATTCAACAATAGACTGGATTGGGTCAATATTTCTAGGCTTAGTATTGAGGTTGGAAGCGCTTAATTTAGGCTTTTCGAAAGCATCAGGATTGATCAAAGCAATGCTATCTGCGATAGGTCTTGTATTCGTTTCTGTTTCTTTATTTGCAGTAAGATTATTCTCGGTTTCATTTTTCGGCTTCAGCCAAATGAAAATAAAAGAGGCTGTTATTAAGAAGAAAAGGGCAGCCGCCATTCGCCTTGTTAATGTCCAGAAAATGACCCTTTTTTCTTCGGCTAACCTGTCTTTCAAACGTGTGTTGAGTTCGTTTAAGTCATGGCCCAAATCCGATGCAGCAATACTTTCCAACCCTTCCAGTGCATCGGCATAGAAAGGGTCTTCGAGCATCAGTTTTTCAACCTGATGCTCTTGCTCAGCAGTTAAAAGCCCATTTCTGTAGGCTTCTAACAAGGCTGGTGTCAATTGTTCAATATGGTTATGCTTCTTGCTCACGAAGATTTTCTACACATATTTTTAAATTTCTACGTCCGTTTTGGATATAGCTTTTTACTTTCTTTAAATCAAAACCTGTCAAATCTACTACCTCTTGGTAACTCTTTTTTTCAATATAGAAGAAACGAATGCAGGCCTGTTGTTCCTCATTTAACTTATCAATACAACTTTCCAATTTGCCCAAATCGTCCTCTAGTACGTTGGCTTCGGTATCATGATGCACAGTTAAAGCAATTTCCATAACCGTTTCTCCATTTTCTAGTACGTGGCCTTGAGTTTTCTCTTTTCTCAATAGCATCAAGCATTCATTTTTGCTCAATACATACAGCCAACTTTTAAAATGTTCGATTTCTTGCGTTTTGAGTCGACTCAGTAGTTTTTCAAATACCTGCATGGTCATGTCCTTTGCAGCTTCTCTGTCCTTCAAATATTTCAAACAAAGGCCATAAACTAGGCTCATATAGCGCTTGTATAATTCACCAATCACCTGATTGTTGTCATTTCGCTTATAAAGCGAAATCAGTTCAAGGTCTGAATACTGGGCGATATCGAGCTTTTTACTAAAGAACAAGTCGGTTCAAAATATTTTTTTCAATGCATTTATGGAATCTTCAAAAACCCTGCATCTCAAGGTTAAATAAATTTTCACATAAACCATTTAGCCATGAAGAATTTAATAATAGTGATGATGCTAAGCATTGGCATATTCCATAAAAGCCCAATGGATAATTTTCAAAAAGAAATTACGGGTTTAGTCAGAGGTGCCGATGATGGTCTTCCATTGCCTCAAGTTACTGTATTAGTAAAAGGAACGACTATAGGTGTTCCTACAAATGCAGATGGCTCTTACAAAATCCAAGTGCCTGATCAAGGCGCAACTTTGGTGTTTAAATTTCTCGGTTATGTAACTCAAGAAATGAAAGTAGGGACGCAATCTGTGATCAATGTAAGTCTTCAACCAGATGTAACTAGTCTTGCCGAAGTTGTAGTTACAGGCTATGGAACAAGGAATAGAAGTAAGAGAAAAATGGAAGTTCAATATGAAGAGGAAATTGAAATAGACATGTCTTCACAAATGTACATGCAGCCTGAAACTAACTTTTCAAAAGCTTATCACTATCCTCAAAGAGAAAGTAATGAAAGCTACGCTGAAATTGAGGAAAGCGGCTTCAATACACCTTGGAAAAATCCCTACTCTACTTTTTCGATTGACGTGGATGCTGCGGCTTACAGCAATGTGAGAAGGTTTATCAATAATGGGCAAAAGCCATCAAAAGATGCCGTTAAGATTGAGGAAATGATCAACTATTTCAATTATGACTATGATGGGCCAAGCGGTAAACATCCTTTTGCGGTTCAACATGAAGTTTCTACTGCTCCATGGAATGCTAAGCATCAACTGGTTCACATTGGTATTCAGGGCGAGAAAATCGCCATGGATAATTTGCCGGCTTCTAATTTGGTCTTCCTGATTGATGTTTCAGGTTCGATGAGTGATGACAATAAGTTGCCATTGCTTAAAAAGTCGCTCAAACTTTTAGTCAATCAAATGCGAGAAGAAGACCATGTGGCTATTGTGGTTTATGCTGGTGCAGCAGGAGAGGTGCTTCCTTCCACTTCTGGTAAAGACAAAGAGAAAATCATTGACGCTTTGGAAAACTTGAGTGCGGGAGGTTCCACTGCTGGAGGAGCTGGCATTCAATTGGCCTACAAACTTGCCAAAATGAATTTCATCAAAGACGGTAATAATCGAGTTATTTTGGCTACAGATGGTGATTTCAATGTAGGCGCATCAAGCGATAAGGCCATGGAAGATTTGATAGAAGAGAAACGAGATGAAGGAGTTTTCTTAACCGTTTTAGGTTTTGGAATGGGTAATTACAAGGATTCTAAAATGGAAGTTTTGGCCGATAAAGGAAATGGAAACCATGCGTACATCGACAATATTTTAGAGGCCAAAAAGGTATTGGTTACTGAGTTTGGTGGCACACTTTTTACCATTGCCAAAGATGTGAAAATCCAAGTGGAGTTTAATCCTGCCACCGTGCAAGCCTATCGTTTGATTGGTTATGAAAACAGAAAGTTGAATGATGAGGATTTCAATAATGACAAGAAGGATGCTGGTGAATTGGGTGCTGGACATACTGTAACCGCCTTATATGAAATAATCCCAGTTGGGGTAAAGAGCCAATTTAAACCTTTGGATGATTTGAAATACCAAAACACAGAAGTGAAGCAAGACGCTGGAAATTCCACTGATCTAATGACTGTGAAATTGAGGTATAAAAAGCCTGATGGAAAGGAGAGTATCCTTCTTGAGCAAGTCATTAAAAATGAAACTTTATCACTTTCTGCTACTTCAGATAACTTCCGTTGGTCTGCGGCAGTAGCAGGCTTTGGAATGCTGCTGAGAGATTCGGACTATAAAAATGACTTGACCTACAATGCCGTAATCCGTTTAGCGAAAGCCGCTAAGGGCAAAGATGAGGAAGGCTATCGCGCTGAGTTTATCAAATTGGTTCAGATGGTGGAGTTGTTCTAATGATTTTGGGTTTGGCTAACGAGATTACTCCAAGTAATCTCGTTAGTCTATAAACATCGGTTCTTTTCTAATCTTATTAATCTTGTCTTAGGATTTGTTTTTGAAACCGGATCTAGCTCCTTCTCTAAGGCTCAGGATGAAAAGAAGTGTGCAAATAATTTACTTTAAGTCACCTCGCAGAGGTCTTTTTCAGGAACAGAGATAATTTAACGCCTATTATCGGTATCCTCCAACATACTGAGATAACTCATGTAGCGAGAATCCGCAATTTCTCCAGCTACAAAGGCATCAAGCACAGCGCAGCTAGGTTCGTTCACATGAAGGCAATTATGAAATTTACATTGGCCCAAAAACGCCCTCATTTCTGGCAGATAATCGCTGATTTCTTCCTTTTCCATTTCAACCAAACCCAACTCTTTAATACCAGGAGTGTCGATAATGGTGCTTTCGCTGTCCATTTCGAACATTTCGGCAAATGTGGTGGTGTGCGTTCCCTTGTTCGCGAATTTTGAAACAATACCTGTTTTCAAGGCTAAATCTGGAATTAAGGCATTCAGCAATGAAGATTTTCCTACACCAGAATGACCAGAAATCAACGAAGTTTTTCCTTTGATTTGGGCTCTGATTTCGTCCAAACCTTCGTTTTTTAAAACCGAGATGAGGAATGTTGGGTAGCCGATGCTTTCATAAAGTGCTTTTAACTCAAGCGCGTTTGCTTTCGCTTCATCGTCCATTAAGTCGGTCTTGTTCAATACCAAAATAGATGGAATCCTGAACGATTCGGCACTGACTAAAAATCGATCGATAAAACCCAATGAGGTCCTAGGAAAGGAAAGAGTAGCCACTAAAATCGCTTGGTCTAAGTTGGAAGCGATGATATGCGAGAAAGCAGACTTCCTTGTAGACTTTCGAATGATGTAGTTCTGTCTTGGCTCAATTTCTTTGATCACCGCAGATTCCTTTTCGCCTTCTTGTTCAATGAAAACCCAATCACCAACCGCGATTGGGTTGTTGATTTTCATGTCATCCTGTTTGAACTTACCTCGCAGTCTACTGTGGTAAATTTCACCAGCCTCCGTTTTCACTTCGTACCACGAGCCTGTAGATTTAATGACCCTGCCCCTTAGCTTTTCCATGTGCTCAAAGTTTGCATAATCTTGGCGGTTGCACCGGTATTCTCTTCAATAAATTTTAAGCAAATAGCAGAGGCTTTCGCTCTAAATGCTGTGTCTGTTGTCAATTGATTAAAATACTGGTTGATTTCTTCTTGGGTTTTGAAGCTAAAGGCGCCTCCTTTTTCTACCAAAGCAGTCGATTCAGGAAATTTTTCAAGGTTATTGTTTCCGAAAACCACTGGTAAACCGAAAGTCACTGCTTCCAATATATTATGCAAGCCATCGCCAAATGCTCCTCCGATATAGGCCACATCGCCATATTGGTAAAGTGAAGAAAGCATACCAATATTGTTAATAATCAATACACCTGAGTTCGAAACGCTTGTTTCATTGGCTTCGGTAATTCTTGTAAATGGAAGCTTTAATCCTTCTTCAACTTGACGAATATGTGATTCTCCGATATTGTGAGGCGCAATGATGAATTTGATGTTGCCGGATTGGTTGATAATCGGGAAAAGAAATGCCATGTCGGCTGGCCAGCAACTGCCAATAACAACTGTTAAGCGGTCGTTCGTGAACTGCTTGACTAAAGGGAATGCCTTCGGATTGCTTGCAGTGGCTAATACCCGATCAAAGCGCGTGTCGCCTGCTATAGAAACCTTTTGAATACCAATGTCATTCAAGAGCTTTTTGGAAGCCTCGTTTTGAACAAAAAAGTGGTCGAACTTCTTTAAGATGTCTCTGAAAAATCCGCCATTGGGCTTAAAAAATCTTTGTTTAGGATTGAATAGGGCTGAAATACAGAAAAGTGGGATGCCTCTTTTCTTTGTCTCATTAAGGTAATGGAACCAAAATTCGTATTTGACGAAGATGACCATCGAAGGCTGGGTGATTTCTAAAAATCTTTTGGCATTTGATTTTGAATCCAAGGGGAGATAATATATGAAATCCGCACCAGGGTAGTTTTTTCTGAGTTCGTAGCCAGAAGGGGAGAAGAACGTGAGCAAAATCTTCTTCTTCGGAAAATCATTTTTGAAGGCTTCCATCACTGGTCTTCCTTGTTCAAACTCGCCTAACGAGGCACAATGAAACCAAACAATTTCGGAAGGGTTATTACGGAAGTCATTAGCAATACGGTCTAAAAGCCCTTTTCTACCCGTTAAAAACTGCCGTGCTTTTACATTAAAGGGGGCAGCCAACCGTATGGTAGTTCCATAAAAGAAGATTCCGATATTGTAAAGCAGTTCGTTCATTCGCCACAAAAATAGAAAACCCACAGATAGAAGGGCTTTTTAACCACTAATTAAATTCAATATTGAATTTTTGATCAGACTTAGTTTTTCACAACTCAAACAAAAAATTCTTATTAACTTTAGAGGGTACTAAGCCAATTAAAATGAAAAAGAACATCCTATTCTCGCTATTCTTGCTCTTGTTTTATGCCTGTGAAGAAGGAGGGCTAACCATCGAAGTACCTGCCACAGGAAGTTTTGATTTTACGATCAATAGTTCAGTGGCCAATAATAGCCCGAACAATGAATTTACAAATCAGCGGAATATCGATCCTGGGGCTTTGGTAAATGAGAGCGCTGAATCTATCAAGAGCATTTCACTGACAAAATTCACCTACAATATTACAGGTTATACAGGTGCTGCTCCAGTACAAATGAACTTAACTCTTTCCACTCGATTAGATGGAGTTACTACAGAAGTACTTTTGGTTTCAGGAGTAACTTTGCAAAATGGACTGGTTACGGCATTCGAAAGAGGCAATGCAAATTCTCTGCTCAGTGCTGCGCAAGTGGCTAGCCTAGAAGCCATTATTGACAATCAAGAACCCTTTGAGCTTATTTTGACTGCAGGATTTGATCGCGACATTGAAAGTGATTTTAATCTCCAAGTAGTTTGGGACTTGATTGCATCAGTGGCACAACCTACTGAATGATCTATTTTTTGTACGGTAATTAACGTAACACCCATTTTTTTGTAATTTCGCTGACCAAATCTTAAAACTTGATAAAATGAAAAAAATCTCCATTTGCCTGTTGGCATGTTTAATGGGTTCGCTGTTTTCTTGCGGTGAGGCAGGAATACAGTCGGATATTTCTCAAATCGTGGATGTTGACCCAATCAGTGTAACAATCAATGTTCCACCTCTTTTGGTTGGTCAAAGAATTGATGAGACACCTTCGACTTCTGTAAATACTGGTGATATTAATATTACCTCCGAAGAATTTGATGAGTACTCAGATGAACTTCAACGCTTCACAATCAATCAAATTTATTATTCACTAAGTGGTATTGATGCAGGAAACGAAACTGATTTAGACGTTGATATGAGTATTGTTTTTGCAGGAGGAAGCAGAATACCGCTCCTTTCTACAGTAATTGTAAATGCCCATGCTCAATCTGCCCAAGTTTTATTGTTTGATAAAGCCGCCCCTGGCACGGTGAATCAAACTGCAATTGCAGGAATTGAAAGTGCCTTATTGAACGGAACTTCATTTGTCATAGAAATGGAACTTGTAGGAAGAGATGTATTGCTCAATTCTTCAAGCGATACTTTCCAGTTTCAATTCAAGTTTGATGTTACTGCTAGAGTTCAGTTAGATTGATTTTTTAAAGAGATATTGATATGAGATTATATACAAAAATAGTATTGATTGTTGGTTTAAGTTTTTCACTTTCCAACATGGCGAAGGCTCAGTTTGATTTTGATTCGTTTTTAGAGGCTGGTTTGGCAGACGCGAATAAATTACTTCAATCTTATTTAGAACCTGCTTTTCAAGGAATAGGATATGGCATCAATAGTGGCTGGTACAATACTGCTAGGCCTCATCAAACTTTGGGTTTTGATCTGAACGTTTCGGTGTCTGCTGCCATCGTACCAACTGGTGGTGAGTTTTTTACATTCAATAACAGCGAATACTCAAACGTAAGATTATCAAATGGTACTTCAGCGCAGCTACCTACCTTATTTGGACCGAATTTAGGAGCAGATGACCTCCCAGAATTGACCTTCTTTGACAATAACGGAGATCAAACTATCAGAATTTCAGCACCAACAGGTTTAGGAATTGAAGAGGAATTCCCTACCAATGCAGTTCCAACCCCTATGATTCAATTGGGCATCGGCTTGGTAAAAGGTACAGATTTGAAAATAAGGTATGTTCCGAATATTTCGATTGGCGATGATGATGAGTCAGAAATAAAACTTTTCGGTATAGGTTTGATGCATGATATCAAACAGCATTTGCCAGTTGTAAAGGCACTTCCATTTGATTTGTCAGTGTTTGTAGGTTATACTAATTTGAAAACAACATTAGCGGTGGATGCGGATTTAAATCAATTTGCGGAATTCGAAACTACAGGAACAATTGTTCAAGCCTTGATCTCGAAAAAATTAGCCTTCATCACTGCCTACGGTGGTCTCGGCTATGCAAAGTCTAAAACGACCTTTGGATTGTTAGGTCAGTATTCCACAGAAACAACCACTTTTACCGACCCTATTAACTTAGCTTATGATAATGGTGGGGTTAGGGCCAATGTGGGGCTTAGAATTAGATTGTTGTTCTTGAATATTTTTGGTGAATACGCTTTCCAAGAATATAACACAGCAACAGTGGGTATTGGATTTAGCTTTAGAGAAGGTAAAAGCAGCACCAATGTTCCAATCGTTCCGGGGATTTAAGTTGTAAAATTTTGAAATAAAGGAGTGGCATTGTCACTCCTTTATTTTTTAAGCACTTTTGATGAATGCTTTGTTAGCAATGAACTGGCCATTTGAAATGATGAAAACCCAAAAATTGCTCGCCTTTATTTTCCTTCTCTGTGTTTGCTGCGCTTGTGATGATCCTGGAATTGAATCGAAGGTAACGAAGACGATCGAGAAGGAGTTTTTGATCAACAACCTTCCGCAAACTAGCCTTGTCAATGAGGCCGTTCAGTTTGATTTATTCAACGAGGAATTTATTGACTATCGAGAGGGACTTCAAGAAATTTGGATCAACTCCATCGACCTTAAAATAGAAAATCAGTCTTTTTTGAGGAGTTCTGGAATCATGATCGAAGACCTTTCTATCAAACTCGGAAGGGCTTTTAACCAACAAATCGATTTTCTTTCGAAAACAGAAAGGGAAAAACTCGAAGAGAAATTTTTAAGGTTTTTACAAGGCTCAAGCGATAGCATTAGGATTTACACCAAGGACTCCAATGATGGGGTGCTCAATAATGAATCAGAAGGCATTCGAAACCTGTCAGCCTGGATTAATAAAGAGGGCTATTTTGTGGCCTCGTTAGAGGCCTTGATTCAAAATAGTGCTTTAAGTGGCAGTGAATCCATCACTTTTTTGTTTTCAGTCAACCTCACCGCGTTGGTCAAGTTAGAGTAATTCGCTGTTTTGAGCCTAGTGCGATTACTTTCCCTTGAAATCCGCTTTCCGCTTTTCTACAAAGGCATTCATACCTTCTTTTTGGTCTTCAGAAGAAAACAGCATATAGAAATTCTTGCGCTCAAAATGCAATCCTTCTTCTAAGGGCACTTCAAACGATCTTTTAACCGATTCTTTGGCCATCTGAACAGCCAATGGCGACATTGAGGCAATTTCTTTGGCTAGTTTCAAGGCCTCTGTCATGTACAATTCTACTGGTACAACTCTATTGACCAAGCCTAATTTTTCGGCCTCTTCAGCAGAGATGAATTTACCTGTCAAAACCATTTCCATGGCTTTGGCTTTGCCCAATGCTTTGGTCAGTCGCTGCGTACCTCCTGCGCCTGGCATAACCCCAATCTTGATTTCTGGTTGGCCAAATTGAGCGGTTTCAGAAGCAACGATCATATCGCAAGTCATGGCTAATTCGCAGCCTCCACCCAAGGCAAAACCAGAAACAGCAGCAATAATCGGCTTACGTGTTTTATTGATTTGATCCCATGTGCTGAATTGGTCAGTCTTCCACATGTCAACCGTTGTTTTGCCAGCCATTTGTTTGATGTCGGCTCCAGCCGCAAATGCGCGTTCGTTTCCTGTAATGATGATCACCCTGACCTCATCATCTTGATCCAATTCTTTGAGTGCATCTCGTACCTCGCCCATCAGTTGTAAATTCAAAGCATTGAGCTCTTTGGGGCGGTTTAATTCGATAAGCGCAATGTACTTGTCGTAGGCTTTGGTTACTTTTATAAATTCCATAAGTAAGATTTTCGGGTTAGAATGCTGAACAAAAATAGAAAGAAATAGGAATGAGCAAGGTCAAGGTATTATTTGTTTGCTTGGGAAATATTTGTCGCTCGCCATTGGCTGAAGGAATTTTTACGCAAAAAGTAATTGAAATGGGACTTTCAGATCATTTTGAAATTGACTCTTGCGGTACATCAAATTATCATATTGGAGAACAACCAGACCCAAGGACAATAAAAAATGCACTAAAAAACGGTGTCGAACTAAATCATCAAGGCAGACAATTTACCTATGCCGATTTTTTGGAGTTTGACTATATCCTTCCGATGGACCAGAGTAATAAACGCGATATAGAAAGACTTAGGCCTGGCCATGAGCGGGCAGAGGCTTTAATGATGCGTTATTTCGATCCTCTGGATAAGAATGCAAACGTCCCAGATCCTTATTATGATGAAGAAAAAGGCTTTCAAGAAGTATTCGAAATTTTGTATAGATCCTGCGCTTCTTTGCTAGACTTCTTGGTTAAAAAGCATTTAAATTAACGTGAGTTCGGGATAAGAAAAAGGTGTTTAAAGTATGAAAAAAGGGTGTTTTTGAGTATATTAAAGTGTTGATATTCAATATTTTAACCCATAAACAACCCTTTTATGCTTAGAGATAAAGTT
>Ga0210009_1000799_pt1 | contig 31336 bp, 16 predicted proteins | sample CryGeyCG2114_065_FD_185457 | JGI IMG/M metagenome (GOLD analysis project Ga0210009, IMG submission 185457) | Groundwater microbial communities from aquifer - Crystal Geyser CG12_big_fil_rev_8/21/14_0.65 (SPAdes) (version 2) | ecosystem: Environmental > Aquatic > Deep subsurface > Groundwater ...
ATGTTTTGCTTTTACGAAAGCGCTATTCTCAGACATACGACCTCCGTATAATAAATTTGTTAATCTTTACCGCAAAATTAGAAAGATAAAAAGGAATAAAAAAGTAACCTTTTTAATCCCAAAAGAACCGGGTAAAGGCTTAAGCAATTTTGAAAAACTTATTACTAAAATTTTAGCCGAAACTTTTTACCGCTTCTTCAACGGAGCCATAATTTGAAAAAACTGAAGTGAGTTTGGTAATTACAAGCAGGCTCTCAATTTTTTCAGTTGCATTTGCAAGTTTAAGATCACCGCCAGCATTCTTAACGGTTGTGTATCCCGCTATTAACATTCCCAAACCGGAACTGTTTACAAAACCGGTTTCTTTAAGATCAATGATAATATTTTTCTTTCCTTCGGAGATAAGTTTAAGCAAAGTTTCACCGAACTCCGCGTCTTTTGCCGTTATAGTGATCTCTCCTTTTAATTCGAGAACAACCGCTGTGTATTTTTCGACTACATTAATTTTCATTAAAACTCCATTGAATATGATTGATTAGTATTGTTAGATTGATCACTATGGTTGATAGTGAAAATTTTAATAAGTTTTTCATTTTATTTTGATAACCACAAACGTAACGTCGTCTTCGGGATCTTTATCATTCACCCAGTGCGAACCTTCTGCTTTCAGGTGCGTAATAATTTCTTCAGGCACTCTTTCAGCCACTTCTTCAAATGCATTCATTGCACGTTTATATCCATAAATTTCTTTTTGCTCATTTTGTAATTCGGGAAATCCATCACTCATTAATAAGAGCGTATCGCCCTTAAACAACTGCATTTTTTTTAATTCATAAGGAAAATTTTCCATTGTTCCAAGCGGCATTCCTTCCATTAAATGTTCTTCAGTTATTTTGTGCTTGTTTCTGAACAGATAAACCGGGGGCATTCCTGCTGCTGACATAATTAATCTGTTGTTTTGAATCTTCAACATCGTCATTGACATAGCAAGTGACTGAAACTGCATTTGCTTAATACATCTTGTCATTTCACGGAATGTAAAAATTATATCCGGATTTGCGGCGTAGCTGTTGAACAAAGATTTAGCAGAAGTAACCATTGTTCCTGCTCTCATCCCGTGTCCGGTAGCATCCCCGATTACAACAGTTAATGTTCCATCCATTCCAACATTGAAATCATAATAGTCGCCGCCAACTTCCGTTGCGGTTTTCATATACACTGCAATATCAAGATGTGGTAATTTCGGAAGAGTTTTTGGAAGCATTGAAAGCTGAAGCTGACGCGCTTCCTCCAATTCTTTTGACTTTCGTTCATTTTCTGTTTCTGCAAGTTGGGCGCGGAGTTGTGCTTCTTTAATTGCGGCAGTGTTTCGTGCTTTTGTTAAAAGTCTTCTTCGCTGAACACGGTCAACTCCGAAAACAAAGCCGACAAAAAGTAATCCGTAACCGATATATGCAAACGTTGTTCGCCAGTAAGGGGGAAGTACCTCGATATGTATTACTTTTTCGTTCTCACTCCATACTCCGTCGCCGTTTGCTGCTTTCAATCTAAATGTGTATTCGCCGGGCTCAAGATTTGTAAATGACGCAAAATGAAGTTTACTATAAACCCAATCTTTATTAAACCCTTCCAACTTATATGCAATTAAATTTCTCTCCGGTCTTGAGTAATGGATAGGGGCAAATTGAAAAGATATGTCATTTTGTGAATAGTCTAATGTTAATTCATCTGTATCATTTAAATCTTTTTTTAACGGAGAGGTTGTAATATCGTTAAAGACGGACACATCGGATATTTTCAAATCGGTAAGTACAATTTTGGGTTTTGTTTGGTTTGTTCTTCCCGGAATAAAATAATTTACTCCGTTGTCTCCACCGAAAAACAATTCTCCATTATTTGCTTTCCACGATGCCAGTGAAAATGAGTAACCCTGTAATCCATCCTTTATATCAATATTTATAAACGTTTCTTTTTCACCAGTTTCATTTCGGACAAGAGTAGTCAAACCTGCCGCACTGCTAATCCATAAATTGCCATAGTTATCCTCCTGAATAGCCCCAACTAAATTTGTTGGAAGACCATCGTCCTCGGTAAAAAATTCTATTTTCTCTGTTTTCGGATCTAATTTTCCCAAACCATTTGGAGTAGAAAACCAAACAATACCCTTACTATCCTCCAATACATAGTACACATCGTTACTGGTTACAATGTCAGATACTGCTTCTGCATTTTTATTATACTGTCTAAATTCACCGGTATTTAAATTGTATTTAAAAAGACCCTGGTTCAATGTTCCAATCCATAAAATATTTTCATAAGACTTACTTAATGCTATTGAATTAGCTTCTTCCAATAACATATAATCACTGTTTTTATTCTCTTCCTGAATTCTATCAGTAAAATCATTAAACTGCTTATCATTTATTTTAATTACCTGTATTCCATACATCGTAGAATCTTTTGGTGCCTGGACATTAAAACTTCCATAAGAGTTACCGACATCTGTTTGGAATTTGAGTTTATATTTGCCCTTTTTTAATTGTAAGGTATGAGCCATAATTCTTATCTTCATTCCACCTTCAAAATGAAAGGAATTTGAATATTTATTCATACTCCAGACTATTTTTTTATTAGAATCTTCAAGCCATCCGTAATCAAACATTTTTTCTAAAAAGTTTTGTCCTTCCCCAACACCTATAATTATTATTTTAGTGCTGTCTGAAACTTCAAATTCTTTTTCTAACAATTTTTGTTCAGTTACTTTTAGTATTGAAGCTATCGGCGGTGAAGAATTTACAAGATTTATAATGGCTGATTGTAATTCCGGTTTGAATTCCCGGTTACTGATAGAAGGTATTTGTTTAATAATGTTTTGACCCGGATATAAAATATCTACACCACCGGAATTTGCAACAAATAACCTTCCGGCTTTATCAAATTTTAAATCATTTATAAAAAATCCGGTATACAACCGTACTTTTTCACTAAAATACTTATTGCCCTTTCCGCTTATTGGGTTAAGTTGATTTAATCCTGCATCTGTTCCGATCCAAAGATTATTATCTGCGTCAATAGTTAAAGCGAAAATATTATTACTTGAAATGCTATTTGAATTTTTGTCAAATTTAAAATTTTTATAACTATCATCTTGAATGTTTTTCCAAAATACTCCTAAACCGGCTGTTCCAATCGCAACATTATCGTATTTTTCACTTTTCGCTACTGCGGTTATTTTGTCAGAAGGCGAATTTGTTTTTAGCTTATCCGGTATCCTGATAACGTTCATTGGCTGTTTGTTCGGATCAACCTTATATAATCCGTCCAGTCTTGTCCCTATCCAAATGTTTCCGAAACTATCCTGAAATAATGAAAGAATACCGGTGGATTTAATACTGTTTTTATTGTTACTGTTTCCGGTAAAATGAAAAAAATTATTGTCAACGGGATTATATCTGTATAAACCATCATCCAATGTAGCAAGCCAAAGGAAACCCGCTTTATCTTTTAAAATATTGATTACCCCGTTGGTAAATTCAGGACTATTAAGCCTTGTAAATCGTTCTACTTTCTCTAAAGATTTATTATTTCTATTGTAGATTACCAGTGAATTTTCACCACCAATCCAAATTTTATTAAATTCGTCTTCATGAAGAACCAACAAAGAACCACCAACTTTCTCCCTATCTAAATTGTTATATAACTGAAAATTATTGACCTCTTTATTGAAGTAGAATACTCCGGCTCCATAATCAAGCGCTAATATTTCCTGGTTTGAAGTTTCAATAATTGAATGTATATAACCATTAAAAATTTCTTCATTGTTCAAAATAAAAGGAATTTTTTTAGTCTTCATATTTTCAGGATTTAGCAAATGTACGCCGAATGCATCAGTTCCTATCCAGATATTATTATGTTTATCAACAAGTATTGAATAGATGGTAGGCTGGTTTATATTTTGTCCTCTGTCGAAGTTTACACGAATAAATTTATCGTTTTTTCTATCATATTTTACAAGCACATTATTGCCGCCAATCCATAGATTACCGTTATTGTCTTCACTTATTGCATAAATAGTGTTACCGGGCAGACTTGTGCTGTCCGATGGGTTATTTTTGTAAACCTTAAATTCATATCCGTCGTATCTGCTCAAACCATCATCAGTGCCCAGCCAAAGAAAACCATACTTATCTTCTATAATAGTATTTATGGTCGGGTTTGATAGCCCTTGTGGAATTGAAAAATTTTCAAACACAAAATTTTCTTGTGCGTGGAGGATGTTCGTTAGCAGATACAGAAAGCATATTATAATAAACTTCAAATCGAAATATCTCTTAATCTGTTTCATTCAGTTACCTTATTTAATTTTTATTACCACAAACGTTACGTCATCATCAGGCTCTTTATAATTTGTCCAACTTGAACCCACTTCTTTCAGATAAGAAATAATTCCCTCGGATTCTTTTTCTGCTACTGATAGAAATTTTTCTTTTAACCGGGTATAACCAAATTGTTCATCCTTGTCGTTCTTTAACTCAGGCATACCGTCACTTAGAAGCAACAATGTATCTCCGGCTACTATTTCTGTTTCCTTTATTTCATACGGATAATTTTTTACTGCACCAAGCGGCATTCCGTTTATTTGTATTTCCTCAACCGACTTTGCTATTTTTCTATAGATAAATAACGGCGGCATTCCTGCGTTTGCAATTTCAATTTTGTTAGACTTTATTTTAATCATCATAAAAGCCATCATTAATCTTCCTAGTTCTATTCCTTTTAATGCTTCACTGCTTTGATCAAAAAATGATTTCATATCTAACCTTGAACTGCTGGAGGCGAAGAGTGCTTTTACCATTGAGACAATTGTTCCGGCTTTCATCCCGTGCCCCGTTGCATCTCCTATTGCTACAGTTAGCGTTCCATCTATACCAACATTAAAATCATAATAATCACCTCCCACCTCAGTTGCGGTTTTCATATATACGGCAATATCTAAATTTTTTACATCAGGTAATTCTTTGGGAAGCATAGATAATTGTAATTGCCTGGCTTCTTCAAGTTCACTTGACTTACGTTCATTCTCTGCTTGAATAACTCTTGACTGCGCTTCTGCTGCTTTAGCCTGTAGTTCTGCAGCTTCAGCTCTTAATTTACTTTCCTTAATAGCAGCGTTTTTCTTCTGTCGTTTTAATTCAAATTCTCTGATTGAATATAAAAATCCGCCAAAAAGGAAAACATAAAATGTATATGCCCACCATGTTTTCCAAAAAGGCGGCAATATTGTAAAAGCATATGTAACCCGATTGGTTTTTGGACCTTCGTTATCTATTGCTATAACCTTAAATGTATAATCACCCGGAGGAACATTCTGATACTCAGAAAATTGCAAGTTGCTGGATTTTGACCAATCTAAATCATATCCTTCTAATTTGTGCTTGTAAATTGCGGATTTGGGATCTTTGTAATTTAGGGTTGAGTAATTAAAAATAAATGAGTTATCAGAATATGAATAATTAGATGGTTTATTGTAGAAATATTGAGTTGAATTAACTTTTATAGAAGATAATTTAATTTTACCCTGAGATTTAGTTTCTCTATCGACATATATACCAAGGTTATTATACCAGGATAAAATGCTACCGTTACGATCTTGAGTAATTGCAGATTGTCCGGTAAAAGAAAAATTATCATTATAATATCTATTAAACCTTTCACCATTAATAATCAATCCTCCCAAATTATGTATGAAATATACATTCCCCTTCAGATCGGTGACCGGATTGTAAATATTCGCCGTTGGCAATCCATTTTTTGTAGTATAAAAGTCCAGCTTTGTCCCGTCAAAAATTGCGAGACCCTTTAGACGGAGACGAATGTATAAATAATTACTCGCTTGAATATTTGTAGTTGTACCGGCTGTGTTTGCTTCTTTAAGAATTCGGAAATCAGCTTTACTATTTACACTATCGGAAAGATCTATAAATTTATTTCCATCGAAACTATAAAAATGTCCCGGACTTAAGAAATACATTTTGTTTTTGACTGTTCCAACATAACTCAAAATTTCCTCAGGAACGTTCCAGCTTGAAGGTGGTCCCGACCATATTTTAGAATTATAAATCAGCAAATTGGATTTACTTGATTCCAAATTTGAAGCAGATTCGGAATAACTGCTTGCCAGTAATAAATTTCCGTTAGGCAATTCATAAAGATTATGCTCCTGGTATTTTATTTTTTTCAAATTATCAGGCAGCGGGTTTGGAATCTCAACAATTTTATCATCAACTAATTTTCCTAAGAAAAAATCTGCTTGAGGTATATTACCGTAAGCGGGGCGAACATAATTCTGCCAGGTAAAAATATCACCCGATTTTGTTTCAAGAACATAAGAGGAGTTATAAATATTACCATCATTCTTTTGAATAGGATTTATTTTAATAACCCATTGGTCTTTTCTTGTTGAAATTACTTTTGCTAAATCCAATCCTTTATCTGTAGTCAGCCAAATTCTACCTTTCGAATCCTCATAGACTCTGAGTACTGTATTGCTGCTTAATCCTTCATTTGTGGTTATTTTATGAAGTTTATTACCATCCCATACATTTATTCCATCATTACCAAAAAGAACATCCGGAGGATTTTCTATCCAAGAAAAATATATCCACACAATTCCATTTTTATCGGAATACATATAGGGATATTGAATTTTGATTCCGCTTAAGCCATCACTCTCTTTTAGAAATATAGATTTATTGGGAAAGTAAAAACTAAACCCGAGCGGGTTAGGAATAACTGCTGCATCATTTATTGCAGATAATGGAAAACCTTTAAAACCATCATACTTTTTCCACTTGCCATCAAAATAAAAATATTGTTCATTGTGCTCTGAAGATATCGTTTCTTCAAGAACGCCCACTGCAAGTAAATCAGGAAATACATTGTTACCGGGAATGAGTTTAGTATAAGAATATTTATAATTCGGAATTTTGTCTTTTTTTGAAATATCAGTTATAACCCCCGTGTCATTAAATAAATCAATTTTTTCCCACTTATTATTAATTAGTTTAAAAAGAATTTTAGAACTTTTTGAATAGACAGAACCATTAATATCAGATATAGTTGCATAAATGCCATTATCTTTTTCTAAATTTAAAACAGAGGTCACTCTGGTATTCCCGGTAAGATATTTTTCGAGTCCCGGGTATGTAAGAAAATCTTTCCCATCATACATTAAAACCCCGGAAGTACCACTTTTTAATTCATTAAATGTTCCGCTACCAATAAACGGGATCCACATATTGCCTTTATCATCACTAACCAGTGAAACTTTCTCATACGAATATTTAGTTCCATAATACCTTACACCTTTGGTTTCATCTATTCTTTCAAATTTATCATTCTTAAAAAGTGCGATGTATGCCTCGGTTTGGGTGCCGGTATTTTTACCATCAGAAAGAAAAATCAAATCCCCGTAAGGCGTTTCAAACATGTCAGTACAATTATGTAACGGAAATGCGGAAGAATCAAAGAGAGTAAATTTCCCATTTTCAAAAAGTGTTAGGCTGCCATTATTTTTGGAATCAATGTATATGGTTGTAGTGCCAATCCAAACTCTGTCTTTGCTGTCCTTCTTTATAAATGAAACAGATCTGCCCGGTAACCCTGATGTTTTGTAACCATCTTCCTTAGTGAATGATTGAAATTTATTGTCTTTTAGAATTAAAAACTTATTTGGAGAAGCAAAATAAATTGTATTAGTAGTGGAGTCATAATAGTTAGACTGCATATCAGGCAATCCAAAATCTTTACCGGGTTCCTGAAATTCGTATCCGTTAAACCGAACCGTTCCTTCTAAACCCGATATCCAGACATATCCATCAGCCGTTTGCGAAACACTCGCAATGTTGGTTATTGGCAAACCGTCTTTTATAGTATATTTAACTAAATCAGCATTAGCTTCAGATTTGTATCTCTGTTGAGCAAAACTTATGCTTAAAATTAAAATTGAAAATAATAACGTACAGATTAGAGTATTTAATTTGTTCATCTTTTGATTTTTATAATGAATACATTTCTATTTAACCTTAATTACCACAAACGTTACATCATCATCAGGCTCTAGACTATTTGTCCAATTTCTGGATTCGGCTCTTAAATAAGTTATTATTTCTTCAGGTTCTTTCTTTGCGGAATCTTCAAAACTATTTCTTGCCCTCTTGTAACCGTACATCTCTTGATTTTGATTTTTAAGTTCTGCAAATCCATCACTCATCATCAGTAGTGTATCACCTTTTTCAATCTTAATTTCTTTAACATCATAAACAACTTCCTTCATTGCACCAAGAGGCATATTATTTATAACAACCTCTTCTACTGTTTGCGAATCATTTCTATAAATAATTAGAGAGGGCATGCCTGCATTTGTAGTTATAATTTTATTTTTACTTATCTGCACGCAATTAAGCGCCATCATTAATCTTCCAAGCTGCATATCTTTAATTGCTGCACTAGCATTTTCAAAAAATGGTTTTAGTGCTTTATTTGTTCTGTCTGACATAAAAAGCGATTTCATAATTGAAACCATCATTCCAGACATCATCCCATGTCCGGTTGCATCACCCAGAATAACTGTTAATGTTCCATCCAAGTGAACATGAAAATCATAATAATCACCACCGACCTCAGTTGCAGTTTTCATAAATACGGCAATATCAAGATGAGGTAGCTGGGGGATTACTTTAGGAAGCATTGAAAGTTGAAGTTGTCTGGCTTCATCAAGTTCTTTTGTTTTTCTGTCATTCTCAATCTGCAGAAATTTTTTATTTTCATTTTCCTTCCTTCTCTCTAACTCATACTTCCTTATTCCAATTAAACCAAGACAAATAAAAATGAGATAAAAGGAATAAGCCCACCAAGTTCGCCAGATTGGAGGATTTACTTTAAACGAATAAGACGCGTCATTTGTTTTTACACCATTTGATGTAATGCCGCGTACTTTAAATGTGTATTTGCCGAAAGGTAGATTTTGATATTCTGCAAAAGGGAGCGTGCTTGCTTTTGACCAAGCCTTATCAAAGCCTTCAAGAAAATGTTCATAAGTGGTTTGCTTTGGATCTTTGTAATTCAACGCAGCATAATTGAAAATAAAAGAATTTTGAGAATTTGGTAATTCTTTTGGATAATTATAATAATGAGATTGCCCGCTGATAGATACAGATGAAATTAATAATGGATAACTTTTTTCTTCACTCTTATTTATGTAAAGACCAACTCCGTTATAAAGTTCAAGCATATTTCCCAAACCATCCATCGTGGAAATATAGGGACCACCGCTTGCTACACTTTCGTCATGATAGAACGTTTGAAATTTATTACCGATTATTTTTAATGCCCCTGAAGGAGATGAAAAATATACTTCATCTCTAATTTCATCTATTACAGGATTTGAAAGATTAGTGGATAGAAGCCCGGTTTTCTTTGTATAAAAATTTATATTTGTACCATCAAAAATTACCAGTCCCCTATTTCTTAGTCTTATATACAAATTGCCGCCTGCCTGTATTTCTGTTTGTGTCCCGGCAACACTTGCGCCCTTCAATATTCTGAAATCAGCATTATCATTTACGCTATCGCTAAGATTTACAAAATTGTTTCCGTTAAAAACATAGAAGCCTCCAACCGTCAAAAAATACATTCCGTTTTTTAAGCTGCCTACAAAGTGCAATTGCTCCGTTGGAACACTCCAGCTTGCTGGCGGTCTTGACCAGGATTTACCATCGTACAACATTATTTTCGATTGGACCGAAGTAATATTCTTAATATTATCTGCGAATAAGCCAAAGAACCAAAGCCTTCCTGCATTATCTTCCCGTAGTTCAAAGAGCTGATATTTTTTTCTGTTATCATCATCACTAAAAGGTGAATTTATTTTAATAAGCTTCTCTCCTTCTAATCGTCCCAGGAAGTAATCCGCTTTAATTAAATCATTTGAGGCAGATCTTACATAATTTTGCCATGCATAAATATCACCATTCTTTGTTTCCAGAACATGTGAAGTATTATAAGCTTTACCATCCTGGTTGGGAACAGAATTAATTTTAAATATTTGTTCCCCCTGGCTGTTTTTAATTTCACGAACCATCGTTAAACCTTTAGAGGTGGTAATCCAAATTCTTTTTTTACTATCTTGAAATATTTGGAAGGTTATATCACTTGCAAGCCCATCCTTTTCTGTAATTGTTCGTAGTTTTTTTCCGTCCCAAACGTTTATTCCAATGCTCTCAGTTTTTGCATAAGCTGGTAAATTACTGTACGAATACGATAGCCAAACTAAACCATTATAATCAGTATAAGGTGTTACAATTCCTGCTTGTGTAACTAACAAGCCATCCTTTGAAGTGAGTATTTTTGAATAATTAGGATAATAAATTCCAATACCTTTTGAAGTTTTCATTGCTACACCCTCGCTTAATACGATTCCGGGCGCTGATTCAAATGAATCAAATTTTTTCCATTTGTCATCCGTAAAGGAAAATAGTTGATTAGGATATTTTGAACTTTGATCCTGGGATGTAACTTGAAATACAAGCCGCTCCGGGAAGTACTGGCTGGATTTCAGAAAAAAAACACTCGAGTATTTAAAGTCCTTGATAACTCTATCTGTTTTAAGATCTCTGATAATATTAATTTCCTGTAAAATATTTGAAACCTTCCATTTACCATTTTCAAATTCAAAAACACTTTTATTTTTCCCATTAAATAATTCACCGTTTCGTGCTAAAGTTGTCATAAACAACTTATCCATTTTTGTACTGTAGTATACTTGAATAGGAAGCTGATCTTTGCCGAGCTGTTTTACGAATTCTGTAAATTGATAAAATTTATTACCATCGTACATTAATACCCCGGAACTAATTTGGTTACCACCGAATATATTACCGTTATTGCATGCCAACCATGTATTCCCATCATTATCAACTGAGGTCACATTTTCCATTGGATACATTCTCGCACCTTGCAGAGTTATACCCATTGATTCATCAATTCTTTTGAATACTCCATTTTTAAATAGGGCAACGTAAGAACCTTCTAATGTCTGGGTATTATGACCGGCTGAATTAAATATGATGTCGCCATAAGGAGTTTCAATGAAGTCTGTTGCATTATCAAGAGGAAAATTTTTAGAATCGTAAATTGTAAAATTTCCGTTTTCAAATTTTGTGAGACCGCCGTTATTATTTTTATCAACAAATGGCGTTGCCGAGCCAATCCATATTCGTCCTTTGCTATCAGATTTAACAAAAGTTATTAACTGCCCTTCTAATCCGTTTATTTTGTATCCTTCTTTTTCAGTGAATACTTTAAATTCCTTTCCATCGAATGTTATAAATTTAGCAGGTGAAGCGAAGTACATTACATTTTTTGTTGAATCGTAATACATATTCTGCATTGTAGGCAATCCGATATCAGTACCCACTTCTTCAAATTCATATCCATTAAACCTGTATGTACCTTCAACACTGGAAATCCAAATGAACCCATCTTTAGTTTGAATTCCATTTGAGATATTTGTGGTAGGCAAACCTTCTTTGTTAGTATATTCAACAATATCCGCGTTGGCTTCAGTTTTTATTTTTTGCTGTGGCAATAACGCTGATGAAAAAACACACAAAACCAGGATTATTATATTTTTAAAAAATGTTACTGTCATAAACTCTTCCTCTAAACAATTAGATTTAATTAATTTTGAACTAGTGATCTTATTTTACTTTGATCACCACAAAAGTTACATCATCATCAGGGTCTTTGTCATTCGACCAGCGTGAGCCTTCTTCTTTCAAATAAGATATAATTTCTTCAGGTTCTTTTTCAGCTACTTCCTCGAATGAATTTCTGGCTCGTCTGTAGCCAAACATTTCATTATGCTGATTGTTTAGTTCGGGAAAACCATCACTCATTAACAACAACGTGTCGCCTTTTAATAATTCCAATTCTTTCAATTCATAGGGAAAATTATCCATTGTACCCAGCGGCATTCCCTTCATCAAATGCTCTTCGACCATCCTGCTCTCGTTGCGATATAAGTAAACGGGCGGCATCCCGGCAGCCGACATCATCAATCTTTTGTTTTGAATTTTCAACATAGTCATGCACATGGCAAGAGATTGGAATTGCATTTGTTTAATACATCGTGTCATTTCCTGAAAGGTAAAAAGTATGTCCGGATTGGCAGCATAACTATTAAACAAAGATTTGGCAGAAGTAACCATAGTACCGGCTCGCATTCCGTGTCCGGTTGCATCGCCAAGCACGACAGTTAATGTTCCGTCAATCCCAACATTAAAATCGTAATAATCTCCTCCTACCTCGGTAGCGGTTTTCATATAAACAGCGATATCAAGATGCGGAAATTGGGGTAATTGTTTTGGTAACATGGAGAGTTGCAACTCGCGAGCGCTTTCAAGTTCTTTTGATTTTCTATCGTTTTCAATTTCGAGGGCGCGGCGTTCAGCTTCGCTTGCTTTAGCTTGCAGTTCTGCTTTTTGTGCCCGCAATTCAGCGTTATGAAATCGCTGTCTTTCTCTTTCTTTTAAGATTAATCTTCTTCTTTGGATTCTATCGACTCCGAATATCATTCCACCAAAAATAAAAACGTATCCAAGGTAAGCCCAGATTGTTCTCCACCACGGTGATAAAACTCTAATTTTAATTGATGTCCCGGCTTCATTCCAAACTCCGTCTCCGTTTGATCCTTTTACTCTGAAAACATAATCACCGGGAGGAAGATTTGTGTAAGTTGCAAATTTTCTGTTATCGTAAATCCAGCCGCCTTTATCAAAACCATCCAGTCTATATGCGTATTGATTTTTTTCCGGTCTTGAAAAGTGAATAGCGCTGAATTCAAACGAGATATTGTTTTGACTGTACGCAATTTCAATTTCTTTCGTTTCTAAAATACTTTTAGTCAAAGGAGAGTTTTGCGAGGATGGATATATTATTTCGTTAGAAATTTTAAGCTGCGTGATATTAATTTTAGGAACTTGCCTGTTGATATTGCTTGAATGAAAAGTATTAAATCCATTTTGTCCGGCAAAAAATAATTCTCCCGATTCGCTTTTAAGTGAAGCGCGTGCATTAAAAGTATATCCTTGTAATCCATCTTTTACATCGTAATTGATGAAGATCGGATGTTCTGTGTCTTTATTAAACTTTGAAATTCCGTTCAGAGTGCTGAGCCATAAATTTCCATAAGCATCCTCTTCAATTGCCTCAACATAGTTTGAAGGCAACCCATTTTTGTCATAGAGAATATCATAGTGATGCGATCGCTGGTCATATTTTATTAACCCACCGTTTGTAGCAATCCACACAATATTGTTCTTATCAACAAACAGATCATTTATTTGTTGAAGATTTGATGAGAACCCTGTTTTGAAATCTTTTTGCAAATTTTCGACAGTATTTTTTCTAATATCATATTTGAATAATCCTGTTGAAGTTCCAAGAAGAACTGATCCGTCATTTTGGTAATCAACTTTTGAAACAGTTTGACTATTGATAAAAGGTTTGTTCTGATTAGCTTCAAGAAGATTCTGATAATAACTCACATCAGTATTGGATATATCAAATACATGAATTCCCCAGAGCATCGAATCAATCGGTGCAGCTGCATTCCATCTTCCGTAGGAATGGCTGTCATCCGATTTATAACGAAGGTTGTATTTCCCTTTTTCTAACGAAAGTATTCCAATCGTTATCCGATTCTTTAAGTCACCTCCAAGATAAAACGTATTGTTGTACTTTGATTGTGACCAGAGAGTGTCTGACTTGTCATTCACCAACCAACCATAATCAAACTCTATATTATTTTGCCCTTCGCCACCAGATACGATCATCACATTTGTCTTTTTATCTAATTTAAATTCTTTTGTCAGATCCTGGTAATCGCCCACCATATCTATTTTGGCGATAGTACTTTTTCCTTGTGAAAGAGTGTAAATCTGAGAAAGAAGTTTCAAATCATAGGTACGGCTCGCAAACGTGGGGATAAATTGTTTGGTTTTGTTTTTAGTGTCGAATCGCAGCAAGCCGCTGTTCCCTGCCGCAATCCAGAGATTGCCGTAGTCATCCATAGACTGATTAGAAATATTGTTGTAATCAATTACGCAGTGTTCTGATTTATCACTCAAATCATAATTAGTGATCGAGCTGTTGACAAGATTCATCATGCTTAACCCCTTATTGGTTCCCAACCATAATTCTTGATCCGATCCCCGCTGAATAGTTCTAACAAAATTACTTGGTAACGATTTAGAGTTCCCTTCTTGATGTTTAAACTTATTAAATGTTTTAGTAGCAAGATTATATTTCACTAATCCATCATCCGTTCCAAGCCATACCAAATCGTTGTCTGAAGGGTTTTTGTATATTGAAGCGATATACACACCCATATTTGTGTTCACTTTATCAGTTGGAGTTGCATAAAGTTGGAATGGTTCTTTCTGGAAATCCAATTTTAACAAACCATTGTTTAGTGTGGTGACCCATAATATTCCAAACTCATCTTTGTACAATTTCCAGAATCTATCTGAGATGTGGACCGAACTCGGAAATTCAGTTTGTCCTAAGTGAGTTATCTCATTAGTCTTCATGTTATAGCGAAATATCCCATTCCCCGTTGAGCTAATCCAGAGGAATCCCTTATCGTCCTGAAAAACACTACTCGTAGCATTGATCCAATTATTATTAGGATCACTAACTTTGTTATAAAGTTTTATTTCGTTAAAACTTTTATCACGGGGATCATAATTAAAAAATCCATTCTGGCTGTTGATCCAGATATTTCCTGTCTTATCTTCGTAAAGATTGAAAATGATTAATTTCTCAAAAACATTAGGTCTTTTAGGCGTTACCTCTATCCATTCAAAAAGGTTAGTTGCTTCATTGTACTTAGTTAATCCAAGGAAGAGATAACCTGAATATATTTCCCCGGATGAAGTCTCAATTAATCCAACGGTTGTCCCCGTGTATGGAACTTTGTTCTTGCCATCTTTTATAAATGTTTTTTCAAATTTTGCTAAACTCTCATAAAATTTGTAAATACCTGCTGCTGTAGCAATCCAAATTCTCTTTTTACTGTCCTGAAGAATGTTGATGATAATATTGGATGTTGCGTTAGCATTGGTTGAGTCGATTAAAAAAGTTTTAAATGTTTCGTTGGCCCGATCATATTTACAGAGTCCGCTGTTAGTTCCAACCCATAAAGTACCCTGCGCATCGATCATCGTTGAATAGACGAGATTGTTGGATAATGATTTTGGATCGCCGGGATCATTTTTATAAATTTTAAAAGTATACCCGTCATACCGGTTTAATCCATCCGCAGTCGCAATCCAAAGGAATCCATATTTGTCCTGCAAAATATCCCAAACAGTTGAGTTTGATAATCCGGCTGGAATGGAGATTTGTTCAAAGTTAAACTTTTGTTGCCCAAGAAGTGAAGTAAAGGAAATGAGCAGTAGAAATAATTTTAAACGATTATTTTTCAATTTGTACACAAGCATTTCGACCTCTTATGTCATCATTTTAAAGATGACTAAATTATTGTTAAAAAACTTTATCTATTCCTTGATAAGTAGAGAGCTGTTATGTCGTCACTCTGCGGAGTATTTTTAGTGTGTGTCTTAATATCTGCCATCAGGTTTTCTATAAAGGATTTTGCTTTGGCTGGATTTTCAGATAGGAAAAACGATTCGAGCCTTTGGTCTGAATACTCTTCATCCTCACTATCCATCGCCTCGGTAATTCCATCGGTATAAAAAAGAATTTTTTCACCGGGATAAAGTTGTATCCGGGCGCTCTCATAAGGGAACGCAAAATCAAGCATCCCAAATGCAAGCCCGCCTTTATCTAACTTTTTTAACTTTCCATTGTTAGCATAAAAGATTGGATTATGTCCGGCGTTCAAGTATTCTATTGTGCCTGTTAAAGGATCAAGTATGGCTATAAAGCCGGTAATGTATTTTTCCGGAGTGGAGGCTTTGTAAATAATTTTATTCAGCCGGTCAGCCACTTCGGTTAGCATAAAATCGTTTTCAACATAGGCGTTAAGAGAGGCATTGAGCGTATTGACTAACAAGCCGGAGGCAACTCCTTTTCCTGAGACATCGGCTATAATAAGGAGATATCTTCCGTCTTTTAATTTAGTAACATCGTAATAATCTCCGCCAATCTCTAAAGAAGGAATATTAATCCCTGCAAGATCATATCCTTCAATTTCAGGAAGATGCTGAGGAATAATTTTTCTTTGGATTGTCGCCGCCATTTCAATTTCTTGATGCATACGCTCTTTGTCAATCGCTTCACTGTGCAAATGTTCGTTTTCTAGTGCGGCTAAAACCTGCCTTGCAAAAGCCTGAAGCAATATTTCATCCGTTTGATCAAACGCTATTATTCCGTTCCGGCTCTCTTTTTCTGAAAGCGTGAACAAATATTTAATGTTTTGGAACTCAACAGAGGTGTCAATCTTATTCTTCGAACTTAAAACTTTCTCTCTATCAAAATTTCCCGGAAATCCAATTTCTGAAACGATGATGTTCTCTGAAATTATTTGAAGGACACCACTGGAAGCGTTTGTTAATGCTACGGCTCTTTCTAAAGAAAGTTCAAGCAAGGAAGCAGTTTTATGAAGCTTGGAAATCTCAATGCCGGTATCTATAAGACTGTTCAGTTGAACTACTCTGTGATTTAACGAGAAGATTAGCTGCTTTTCTTTTTTTTGATTTGTAAATGACTGATATGCATTATCCAATAACTGTAAAAACATTTGGAGAGTGATTTTATCAATTTCGGTGATTTCGGATTTATCTATTTTCCTCCCGATCACTAATCCCCAAAAAGATCCATCAGTTGATGGCAAGGTTGCAATAATGCTGAACTCGTTCTCGCTGAAATATTCGATATGAACTTCCGGAGACGGTTTTAAATAAGGAAGACATTCATAGCATTTTTCATTGTGAACAACAACACTTTTCCATTCCGTCGTATCATTCCCTTTGAAAAAAAGGTTTACATCGCTAATAAAGAAGTTGCCCCGTAAAATACGGCAAAAATCGGTTCCAAATTCTTTGAGCGTGCTCGACTTGGAGAGTAAACTGAACCCTTCCTGAAAAGACTTCACGTGAACAGAGAGTTTGTCAATTATATTATTATACTCAACGATATTCATCTTACAAAGAATCTCTTCCGGTTGTTTAAGAATTTAAATGAATTAAATCGGTTTAAAGATATTTTAATGCTTCTTCTAAATTATCTGCTTTTTTTGCAAACTGGAATAAACCCATAATGGTGAATGTTTTTTCGATGGATGGGTCGAGATTTGTAAAGATCAATTTCCCGCTAGACTGGTTTAATTTCTCAATAATCTCGATGAGAAATGAGATACCGATCGAGTTAACAACATTTGAGTTGGCGAGGTTCAGCACCACATTGTTAATGCCATTGCTGTTGTGTTTGTAAAATTCATCCACAATCTTTTGACCGCCAATGTTGTTAATATACCCCGTAGTGTTGATGACAATACAATTATCTTTTGCTTCGGTTACTAAATTAAATTCGGACGACATCATAAAGACTCCTAAACTAAATTTTTTATTATGGTAATTTTTGTGCCGGTTGAACTGGACTCAATGATAAAATTATCCGACATAGATTTCATTAGTTTCAATCCCCAGCCTCTTTTGTTGCTGCTTAATAATTTTTCGTGAATTTCCGGTTCCTCTACATTTTCAGGTTCAAACCCATGCCCAAAATCGGTAACTAAAATGATGAGCTTTTCTTTTGTCATAGTAAATTCAACATTTACATAAGGGTTTTCAGTCCCTGAATGTTCGAGTCCATTAATAATGGCTTCGGTTACAATTATCTTCGCTTCCCCAATTTTGTCATTCGAAATCCCTAAATGACCTCCCATAAGTTGTAAACCTTCAAGGGCTACCAACTCGATATCCGGAACTTTTGGAATTTTGATCTCCAGCTTAATATTATCATGCATACTTACTCTCACTTGTTTGAAGTTAACGGAACAATAAAATTACTAGGACTTCAGTTAGATAGAACCATAACATTTCTTACTTGATAATAGTTCACTCTTTCAATAAAATAGTAAATTAAAAGCCGGTAGTCAGATCAGCTTTATTTTAGCCCGATCTCCAATTTGGAAGTAAACTGCATAGATAAATGCCAACGGGTAAGGGAATCATGATAAAACGAATGAAAGAAAGTTTTTTTGAGCATTTTACCCAATAGTTATTTCCCCTAACCTGGACAAGCCAGAACTAAAAAAGGAATATTGAATATCGAACAAGAAATGTAGACTATCGAAGGGCAAAAACTTCATCATTCACTATTCCTTGATCAATATTCGATATTCAATTTTACAAATAATATTCTGCCAATTCGCCGCGGCGAATTACACGAACTTTACTGATAAGGTACTACCTTTTTCCCAAGACATAGCTTGGGAAAAAAGCTAAAGGGAAAAAGGAATGATGAAGTAATTTATTTATTATTGACTATTGATTATTGATCAAATCCCATTCCCTTTTATGGGTCATGATTAATCAATAACTGCTAATGAACCGCCCTTCGTGTCCCTTCGTGAAAACCTTCGTGGTACTTCGTGAAAGAATTTTATTACACGAAGTTACTCGAAGAAGACACGAAGTTCCACGAAGGGAAATACATTTTTCGACTTTGGTTCATGTAACTTATTTTTAATACCAATTATAAAAGGCTCACCTTACGCAAAATAATATTTTGCATTGCCACGACCTTCAGGTCGTGGGATTATAAGCAAAAAAAGTGAATGGCTTTAGCCAAAATAACTGCTTAATTGGGCTAAAGCCCGGTTCTTCTTGTTAATTTGATCCCCGACATAAATGTCGGGGCAATTCAATTATAAGTTCTGCATAAGGTGACTCAATAATAAATAATAAATAGTCAATAGTCAATTATCGTTAACATGTTAGCGCTAACAAGAATCTAAGAGCCTACGTTTTTTCCTTTGAAATAAAGCTAAAGGAAAAAATGAATAATGAATATCAGACAAGGAATTTCGAATAATGAAGTTGAACTACTGATTGCTTTAACTTCGAAATTCATTATTCCTTGCTCATTATTCGATATTCAATTATCGTTAACATGTTAGCGATAGTGATTCTCTAAGAGCCTAAACCGCATAAATTTATAAAAAAAAACAGTTGACACTCTTTGAGTTTTTTCATTATATTGAACCCGGTAAACATTCAATACTCTCTAAACCAAGAGGCGATATGAAAACAGTTCAACAAATTCTTGCTAAAAAAGGAAACGGGGTTTTCTCGATTTCACCCGACGCCACGATGTACGACGCTTTACTACTTATGGCATCCGTAGATGTGGGAGCGTTATTAGTTCTTGCCGAAGGTAAAGTTGCCGGAATTCTTTCCGAACGCGATTATGCGCGAAAAGTTATTCTTAAAGGGAAACTGAGCAAGGAAACTTTAGTGAGTGAAATTATGACCGAGGATGTTGTAAAGGTAACTCCTTCAACGCTTGTTGAAGAGTGCATGGCAATAATGACCGCCAAACATATCCGTCACCTTCCGGTTGTAGAAAATGGAAAACTTTTGGGGCTTGTCTCCATCGGTGATGTGGTAAGCGCCGTTATTGATGAAGATGAATTTGTGATAGAACAATTGACGAGTTATATAAAAGGTTCGCGTTAAATTAGGCGAACCTTTTTTAGTTCTTTTTATTTCATCAGAACGAACTTCTTTGTTTGCACAAACTGCCCGGCACGGAGCTGGTAAAAATATACGCCACTGGGAAGTTGTTGGTTGTTAGTGGTTCGTAGTGCGTTGAAATTAACTTGGTACTTTCCCGCCGGTTTTTCTTCGTTTACTAAAGTTACAACTTCATTTCCAAGCATATCGTACACTTTTAATGTTACAAAACTGCCGACTGCCAACTGCCAATTGATATTCGTTTCCGGATTAAACGGATTAGGATAATTTTGCGACAAAGCAAATCCAGTTAGAATATTTCGCAAATCGTCCGTGATTCTTACTGTAGTTTCGTTAATATATGCCGAGTAAAGCAAATCATTACTCCAAGCCCCCATTTTTTGAATCAATCCAACTTCAGGGGTGAAAGTATATTCCACTTCATCATCAATTAAAGAAGGAATGTCAAAGAATAGTTGAATACACTTATCAAAAGTTTTAACATAGGTATTGATGGAGAGATATTTCCTTACCGCTACAGTAAATGAATCACTATTATATCCGGAATAATAGTAAACCGAACCGCTGTCTTTTATGAAATCAAACCACAGGATGAAGGTGCTGTTTTCCCGTTTCCAAACATTACCATCTATATCCTTCCAAATCGTGTCATTTACTATATCATTTTGTCTACCATAGATGAAACACTTTTCCCCTTCGATGTTCACAGTGTCCTTAATTAAATATGTTCTTTTATAAGTTGTATCTTGACTGGAACAGTACGTCCAACTATTTCCAACTTTTAGTGGAAAATAATCTTGCGCATTACTACACATTGAAATAACAAACAAAAGCGCTATTATCTTTTTCATAATTTCTCCTTTATATTTCGGTTAACTTATGCTGCACTATTTTGTTAATTAAAGAATCAAGGAATTCGCTTAAACTATTTTATTAGTAACATTTTTCTTACCGCTGTAAAATTTCCGGTAGTTATTTTATAAAAATAAAGTCCGCTTGAAAGATTTTTTCCATTGAAATTAACTTGATACTTCCCCGCGGGTTTTTCTTCATTTACTAAAACAGTAACTTCATTCCCGAGAATGTCATAGATTTTTAAGGTTACAAAACTGCCCCATGCCAACTGATAACTTATCACTGTTTCCGGGTTGAATGGGTTTGGATAGTTTTGCGACAAAGAAAACTCACTTGGGATATCATTATTTTCATCCTTTATTCCAACAACAAGAGAAGTGTCGCCAATAACCTTTCCGTTAATAACACAACCTTTAAGCCACCAGTTAATATAACCAAGGTCAAATCCAGCAGCTAAAGAGTCCAGCCCGATTCCTTTTGTTAGGGAATAGTTTGAATAATATAATGAATTTGGAAATCGAAATAATTTCTGCTCCAGGATTTGATTCCCAAAATATTTTTGCCCTGTCGTTTGATAAATTACTTGCGGTTGGGTGTTGCTATTGGGGTAACGAGACAACTCTAAAGTATCGCCGATTTCTGCTGTTAAATCTTCTATAATTAAATCATGTGAAGAAATATCGGAAGTGGAATCATACCGGAAGACTTTGCCTATTGTACTATCAATTCTTTCAAGGAAATTATTAGAATTCCATGTCGGGCTAAAGAGTGATTCTTTCTGTTTAATGATGAAGTACCTTTTCCCGTTCGGCAAGAGCGTATCTCCAATAATTTCGCGGGTCATTATTCCATTATCATCTTTATAGCCAACGGTCAAATACTCGCGCCTGAAAATATTGAAATTCCATTTGTTTCCGACTGCGAGAGGATAATAGGATAAGGTTTCGGGTGATATAGGAAGCGACTTTATAATTTTCGTCTCGTTTGAAGTTATTTCATAAAGATTGTATTTGGTTGCGGCGTAAAGAATATTTGAACCCGGCTTTTTATAAATGCCGACAATGCTTCTGTCGAGCTTCCGGTAATGAGAGAAAGTTTTTCCGTAATCGTGAGAAAGGAAAATATTTTTCCCGTCCGCCAAATAGAGCGAAGAACCAACGAGTGACTGATCTATAGAAATAAAAGTCTTTCGTGGTGATTCCCAAATCTTCTTCCACGAAAATGCATCTCCGTTTTTATCAGAAACGGAGATAAAAGTGGAACCATCATATTCACTTGAACATCCATAAATATGAGTCCCATCCAAATCATAATAAAATCTTGAATTTCCATTCCAAGTAGCTGTATCAACTTCAGTGTAAGTGTTTCCGGTATCAAGAGATTTTACCAAGTCATGGTTAATCAATCCAAACATTATTTTATCATCTTGTGGAGAAAGAGAAAGAAGTGAAAAATTTTTTGAGTCAGAAAAGCCGGTCGAAAAATCATATGTTGGCCAGGTAAGTCCTCCGTCATAACTTATGATCATCTTGTTCACCGAGGTTGCAAAAACTCTTTGGGGATTTTGTTTTGAAACTTCAATCCTACCGAATGGTAAAGACCAAAAACTGAAAACCGATCCAACATCAGACTTATTAATATATCCATACGATTCAAATCCGCCATTAACACCGCAATAAATATATTTATACGGATCTCCGTTAAAAAAAGAGATGTCGCTTACACTTTGGTACCCTTCAGTTACCGGGTTATACTGCCAATAATCTGCCGCAATGAGAGTGTCTTTATCTTTGGTTAAATCATAACGGTAAATACCGTTTTCTTCGGAGTGATTTGCTCCGACGTGATATAAATAATACTTCCGATAAATTAGGTGAGTATTACCATCCTTATCTTCCAATCCATCTAATGAATTGAAAGTATAAAACCTTTCTTGCGAGAACACCTGAAGAGAACACAAAAGAGAAACAAGAATAACTAATAATCGTTTCACTAAAAACCTCCGTTTTTGTTACTGCAAACTAAGGGAAATATTTTTTCAAAGTCAATTAATTCTTTATTTGCGCTTTCTGCAATGCTTCAAAATATCTTTTAATAAGTTCTTCGTAGTCTTTTGTATAACCTTCGCGGTAAAGGTTATTCAGTTCATCCCTCAAATTATCTTTCCCTTTTTGTTTTGCAAGATTAAGTTCGCCGGGAGAAGTGCGTTGTTGCGTGTTGCCGCTTTTTGATTCGCGTTCTTTTTCAAAATCTCTTTCATTCATTGAACGCTGCGCGTCAAGAAGACGCGAGAGAATGCGTTCCTGCTTTTGGATAATCTCATCCGATAATTTTTCCGATCTCATATCGGCAATAACTTCCTGCATTTGTTTTAGCGTTTCATCTAAGTTTGAAGGAATCTTTTTTGACTGTCCGCTTTCCTTGGCTTCGCGGTTCAATTCATCCAAAGATTTTTTTATCATCTCCTGCTGTTGTGCAAGTCTTTGCATTTGTCCCTGCTGCTCGGGGGTCAGTTGTCCGTTCATTCCCTTCTGCATCATTTGTGTCATATTATTGAGTGACATTTGCTGCCCGGACATTTGTTGAAGCTGCTGCATCAACGACATCATTCCGCTTCCGCCCTGCCCGCCACCCTGCATCATTTGATCCATCATATTTTTCATCATCGAGGCTGCCTGATTAAGCGAGGACATCGCTTCGGACTGCGCCGTCATCGTCTGCGATTGATTTCTATTCTGCAATCCTTCCAACGCATTATCCATTTGCTTGTGAGCGTTGCCGAGCGCTTTTCCCATTTCGGGTGTGATGGCAAAAGTTTTTTGTGAAAGCTGATTGATCTGCGATAATACTTTTTCCAAATTCCTCTTTATTTCATCCTGCTTAACGGCTTGTTTGTTCATTTGAGAAGACTGAAAATTACTTTGACTGTTCTTCTTCGCCTCTTCCTGATCTTTTGAAAGAGAAATAATATTGTTCAGCGATTTCATTAAGTCGGCAAAAACTTCCATTTGATTTTCTTGTTCCATATCCTGCTGGAGTTTCTGCATTTTCTGTTTCATCTTCTGCATATTTTGAGAAAGCTGCATCTGTTTCTGCTTCGCTTTTGGCTTCTGCTTCTGTTGAATATTTTCCGAAGCTTCTTCTGCAAGTTGTTCATTCTTCTGATCTTCCAATTCTTTTTGAAGTTTTTCAACTTCTTCCATACCCGCCTCAGGCGGGTTCGGCATATCTTTCAACTCACTCATCAACTTTTCCAACTGCTTCAAATCGTCTTTCATTTTTTGAATATCGTCTGAAAGTTGTTCCTGTTGCTTAGCGGCATCGTCGCGTTGATTTTTATTCTCAAGATCAGCTTGTTCCGTTTTTTGTTGAAGATCATTTTGCTTTTTGGAAGCTTCGTCAGTCCGTTTTACAAGCTGGTCTATCTTCTGTTCGATCTGTACACGCTTTAAAAGATTAAGCGTCCGTTCAATTCCTTTGCGGAAAGATTCCTCATCAAACTGCATATTTTCGAGTGCTTCCTGTATCTGTTTCCGGTCAAGCGATTGCAATTTCTGCTGAAGTTTCTCCATCGCCTTTTTCATTTCGTCGCTGGAAAATTCATCGAACATTTTTTGCAGTTCCATATATTTGTCGAGTGTTTCTTTACTCAACAGATTGTGTTTCTGCAGTTCATCTTTATTCTCTGATAAATCTTTTTTAATTTCTTCCGCTTTGTTTTGAAGCTCTTCAAACTTGTTCAGCGTCTGCTCAATCTTTTCTTTTTCTTCCCATGTAATTTCCTTTTTATCCTGTTTCAATTCCTTGCTGATCTTATCCAAATCCTTTTTCAACTCTTCCGCTTCTTTCAGAGTCTTCTTCAAATCATGTTCAACTTGAACTTGCTTTTTATCGGTCTTGGCTAAAATTTCTTCAAGCGAAGGAAACCGCACTGTGAAGCTGTTAGTTTTAGCTGATTTTGGTCCGCTGATATTATCGTTATCGAAAATTTCCAAATAATATGTCAACACATCTTCGGTAGCAAGCGACATTGGCGATAGATTCCAAATGTAGCGGACTTCCTGCTCAGCATTTTCTTTTGTAATAGGAATTTCAATCGCTAGATATTTCTCCTGCGGCGGTTCGTACCTTGAAGCAGAAAGTCTATAGTGAAGCATCAACTTGGTAAATCCGAAATCATCGGCAATTGAAAGCAACAACGGCAGCCGCTGGTCATCGCCTAAATCAATATTTTTATTTGGCGCAAGAATATTGATCGAAGGCGCAGCATCACTTTGAAGTTTAATGGAATAGCTTACCGGTGATGTGTTTTGGTTACCGAATTCATCTTCAATCATAATTTGATAATTTTTTTCCTGCCGCGCTGAAAATGAAACAGAAGCATTTACACCGGAAGTATTCATTTTAAGTTTAGTCGAATCATCGAAGAATAAAAAAGCATTCTTCAAAAATTTCGAGGCTTGCAAACGAAGCGAAACCGTACTACCGAAAAGCGTTGTTATGTTTCCGTTATCTTGCATCTGCATCACCGGAAGCTTGCTATATGCGGGCGGAGTGACGGTAACCGAAAATGATTGAAGCACCGGTTTATCAACAACATCTATTACATACCTTTCACTTTCGATTCCTTCGGCAGAACAATAATATTCCGTTCTATTGCGAACGCCGGAAAAGAGAAATGAAAATTTTCCGGTTGAATCGGCAGCAAGATTTTCCGAAGTGAATTTCGCTTCTGTTTCGTCTTTATAGAAAAGAGAAATCGCAGTCGGCGCGTTCCACTTTAAAAGATTGTCTCCTGTAATTGAAACAGAAACCGTTATGTCCGAACCTTTGGTGATTTTTGTGTTCCCGGGTAAAACATGAAAGTAAAATTTCTGTGGAGGAAGAAATTCTGTTCGATAATCGAAAAACCTTTGCGCAGCTTGTTGAAAGTTTTGGAAAGAAATTAACGAGACAGCAAAGATGAAAAGTGAAGTGAAGAAATATTTCATCTGTCGTTTCGGCTGCTCAAATGTAAGCGCAGATGAGAAGTTTACCGGCTCAACTTTTTCATATGTTGATGAAAACGCTGCAATCGCCAACTCCTTTGAGAAAAGAAAACTTTCTCGTTCTCTAAAAAGTTGAAGTGAATTGAGCAGCTCATCTTTTATTGAAGGGAAAAATCGTCCAACGCTATCTGCGGATTTGCTGTGTTCATTCTCTTTGTATAATAAATATTCTTTAACCGAAGGTTGAATAACTTTAACAATCAACAAAATCAATGTTACAAGTACAAAAGCAAAAAAGAGCGGAGTGCGCACTGCTGCGGGAAACCGGAAAAGGAGTTCTGCGGTTATCAACGAGAATAAAAAAAGAATAATTCCCGATGCTGCAATTTGAAATTGAGTTAATGCGGTTATGAGCAAGTTCTTTTGCGCAAACTTTTCTAACTTTTTTTCTATCGCGTTGTAATGTGTTGAATCGAATTTCATAGTTATTGACTTAATGCCCAAACAATGATATTTGTGCCAAACTTGAAAGCATCTTCTCTTGTTTTTTCAGTATCGTGATGCACTTCGGGATCAGCCCAGCCGTCGCTTGGATTTGATTCGTACGTATAATAGACCGCGAGACGTTTCTCGATAAAAATTCCAAATCCCTGTGGAGGCTTACCGTCATGTTCATGCGTTTTCGGCGGACCATTCGGAAAATCAAAGGGTGAATGATACAACCCGAATGAAAATGGAAGTTCAATTAAATCATTTTCCGGAAAAACTTTTTTTATTTCTCTTCGGAATGCGGCATCCAAACCGTAATCATCATCAACATAAAGAAAACCGCCGCTTTCAAGATAGGTGCGCAAACGCTGCACTTCTTGTTGAGAGAAAACAATGTTGCCGTGCCCCGTTAAAAATAAAAACGGGTAAGAAAATATCTCATCGCTGTTCAAGTCGGCAAAGACGTATTCCGGTTTCGTTTTAATTGAAGTATGCTCGGCAACAAAGCGGAGTAAATTTACTTCGGCTGATTGATCGTTGTACCAATCGCCGCCGCCACTGTATTTTAAGCGAGCAATACGGAAAGCGTCAGTCTGTGCAAAGCAAAACCCGCTAAAAACTATAGTAATTAAGAGAAAATATTGTTTCATAAATTTAATTTCGGTAGGCAAAATAGAGATAGTTTTATAGAAATGCTATAACCTAACCCGGAGAAACCGGAAATCACAAAAAACAAATTCCAAATTCCAAAAAACAAAACACAAACAACAAACAATTTTTTTATTTCAAATAGATCATTCCTTTTGTCTGGAGGGATTTGCCCGCTTGTAATCTGTAATAATAAACTCCGCCGGACAATTCGTAATTCCTAATTCCTAATTCGTAATTATGCTTTCCGGCTTGCTGTTCTTCATTTACTAACGTTGCAACTTCATTTCCTAAAACATCAAAAACTTTTAGCGAAACATGACTGCCGACTGCTAACTGCCAACTGATGACTGTACTCGGATTAAATGGATTGGGATAATTTTGAAACAATTGAAATTTATCCGGAACTGACGACTCCTCTTCATCCACACCGGTTACTCCACCAGTGGAAGTAAAAAGGATTGTTCCCGAATCGCCAACGGCAAATCCTCTTGTATCGTTAAAAAAATTAATTGAGTTTAATGATTGAGAAGTTGGAACTGGATGTAAAATCCAATTATCGCCACCATCGGTTGTTTTAAATATGAGCCCGGAAGAGCCGCATGCATAAATTATACTTGATGAAGGCGCAGAAACTCCATAAAGTTCTCCATCTGGAGATGGAAAAAGATTAGCTGACGACCAGCTTGTGTCTGACATTTTTTGTCGTAGTATTACCGGAGCGGCACGCCAATCTCCTTGCACTCCCACGATAAATGTTGATCCTCCTCCGCCATTGCAAGATTCGCCGCTGTACGCTTCGGAGCCCAAGCCGCTGAAAAATTCAAGTTCTTTTTCATTCCACGGAGCGCTGGGATAAAAGTCATTCTTTCTAATAATTGAATGCGATGTCAATGCGTAGAGAGGTAAATCAGACATATTTGGTCCGAGATAAGCAAAGATTGAACGAATTGGATACGCGCTGATTTTCTCTGCCGACCAGGTCTTTCCACTATCAATTGTGCGGTAAACATAACCGGAATCATCTCCAGCATAAATGTACTTCGCGTCCAAACGCAGTACACTCAGAAAATTTTTATCGTATGAATAGAATTCAGGCTCCCAGGTTTCGCCGCCATCGGTAGTAGTAATAACATTGCTACCGGCAATTACTCCGTTCAGTTTATCGGCAAAAGAAACGCTTTTCCAGTTCATCGGGAAACTCCAGGGCAACCCGATAAAATTCCATGTTTCACCGGAATTTGTAGTTTTCCAAATATTTTGCTGTTCACCAACAACAATCGCAGTTGAAGAATCGAGCATCACAACATCGGCAAGTCTTTCAGTAGTTCCACTGTTTTGTTTTACCCACTGCGCTTGTAACAGTTGGGACACCATGAACAACAGAATAACGAAAGCAAATTTATTCGAGAGATGGATTTTTGTTTTCATATTTTCCTCCTTCATAAAATTGAAAATTTATGTTTAATTACCTTATTTCAAATAAATCATTCCTTTTGTCTGAACGAAGTTTCCCGCTTGCAACCTGTAATAATATACTCCGCCGGACAATTCGTAATTCCTCATTTCTAATTCGAAATTATGCATCCCGGCTTGTTGTTCTTCATTCACCAACGTTGCAACTTCATTACCTAGTATGTCATATATTTTTAAGGTTACATTACTGCCGACTGCTAACTGCCAACTGATTACTGTACTCGGATTAAACGGATTTGGGTAATTCTGTTCTAACGAAAATCCGACAGGAGAAAAATTTTCGCTTTCAATTTTTACAAGTGGGGACGTATGGTCACTTTGCAAATTTCTGTAAACCATACTATCGCATAAAAACCACCCGCAAGCATTATCGGTAAAAACTAAATCTCTTCCTTTAATATTTGATACATTCGGGAACAACTGCTGCGCCCATGTTTTTCCCGAATCACTGCTAAAATAAAGGTTATTGTAATTCGAAAGCCAGACCTTTGCGGGATCATTTTTTAAAAATTCAATATCATTTCCCCAATTTGTTTCAGGATGCAAAACAAGTTCTTCCCATGAACCTCCGCCGTTTGTAGTCCGGTGAATAGACCCTTTACCCATTTTTGAATTAAATCCATAACAGAGTCCAAGATTTTCATCATAAAAATTTAGCACGTGAACGGATGGCGGAGTTTGCATTTTTTCCCAGGTCTTACATCCATCGGTGGTTTTGTAAATAGTCTGAGGATTTAGACCGCTCTCATAAAAATAACCGAAATTTGGAGAAAAGAAATCTAATCTTCGCCATGTATCACCGGAATAAGCGCCGAAAGCGGAATCGTTGACAGCAACCCAGTTTGTTCCTCCATCAGTAGTTTTTAAAAAGAAAGCCGGATCAGCAGCCGTCTTCCCATCTCCCATAGCAATTCCGTTTTGAAGATCAAACATTTTGATATAATTCATAAAATTGGTTTTTGAAGTATCATCAAATTGGATTGCCCAATTTTTTCCGCCATCTGAAGTAGAGAAGATTTTCCCATCTCCGGAACCGAACCAGATATTTAAACTATCAACCATTGAAATATCTATTCCTGTAAACGAAGAATTTTGCGCGGAAATTTTCCCCCAAGAGTTACCACCATCCAGGGTTCTGTAAATTGGTCCATACGCAAGAGAAATAACTGCGCAATTACTATCAACGGCATCTATAGCCCAGCCAAGTCCCCATTGTTTTGTGTCTAAATTACCGGCTGCGGGCGACCATTGCGGAAGAGAATTTGTGGAAAGGATGAACATGAAAAAAAATGTGAACCAAGAAACTAACTTTTTCATAAGAACCTCCGAATGAATTTTCACCGTATGATTCTATTGTAAACTAAAAATCTAGAACCATTCCCAGTGTTTGTTAGAAACATTAAAAAAAAACTATCTAATGTCAAGGATATTCTCCATTTATTTCAAAAAGATCATTCCTTTGGTCTGCGATTGTTGACCTGCTTGCAGGCTGTAATAATATATCCCGCTGGCTAATTTGTTTGTTAGTTGTGAGTGGTTAGTCGCATCAAAGGTCACGAAATGTTTTCCGGCTTGCTGTTCTTCATTCACCAAAGTTGCTACTTCATTCCCAAGAACATCATATATTTTTAACGTTACATTACTGCCGGCTGCTAATTGCCAACTGATGACCGTGCTTGGATTAAACGGATTAGGATAATTCTGATAGAGCTGAAATTCATTTGGTAAATAAGAATTTTCTTCAACACCAACCGGATTGCCGGTATAAATTATTCTGAATGCATCGGCTACGACTTGTCCGTTTGCAACATCACCAACAGAAATTTTGATCGCACCGGAGTTGAAAAGATTCACGGTCGAAAGATAATTCCATTCGCCGCCGTCAACTTTTTGACTCTTTTCTACACTCGTCAGCTTACCGTTTCCCTCAATTACGAATTTCGTATCGTATGCGTTCGCCGCATCTGACTGCCACCATGCGTAAACATCATATTTCCCGGGTTGAATAATATCCGTTTGAAACACTGCCGGATCGATTTGGCTTGATCCATTCGTCGTAAAATAATTATCACCAAAAAACTCTGTTCCTGTTGTTGATGGAGTCCAAAAACTTGCGATGTTTTTGTTATCAAGAATAATCCATTTGGGATGCGAAAGCTGTAAATATTCGGAAATAGAATACATAAACCGTTCACCTAAATAACTCAGGTTTTCGTTTGTTACTTCTTTACCGGTGGAATAATAATCGTACGGCGTTTCATACGTTAACGCTACAACTTTATCTCCCCAATTATTCCATAGCCAACCTTCAGGGAAAGTAGATGATAAATTGGAATAACTATAATCAGCTTGTGTGAAATAGGGATTGCCTGACGTATTCAAATTTGAAAATAGATTTTCGGAATGATAATAATACTCCGAAGTTGAAGAAGCTGTATGAACCCAAAATGTGCAAGACGGTGAAGCTTGCGAATGTAGATTTTGGAAGATCGAAAGAACTTTTTTGCTGTTTATTTCTGACATTCTTGCTTTAAGAATTTTCACTTCAGCAGTCGTTGTCGCATCGCTCTTATTCCAATTCGATTCAACATCAACACCATCATAGTTTGTGCGTGATCTTCCGTAAGAAACGCCATCGGGATTTGTAAAAGGAATGCAGTGGAAAACAATGTGCTCGCGGTAAAATTGTATCACTTCATTCTCTGCAAGAATACTTTCTATAAATCCATCAAATTGCCATGAACTTGGTGTCTCACTTGGATGCGTTCGCGCATGAACCCAAACATGATATTTTAACGAATCGGGAATCGCCGGATCGGTTATAGTCAGTTCATGGATCGGTAAATTACGCAGCGTATAGCCAAGCGTATCAACTTTAGCATACGGAGAGGCGCTCCATTGCTTAATTCGTTCTCGCAAAAAACTTAACGTGTAAGGAGTGTAATAAGCAACGTAAACGGTATCTTGCTCATAAGTTTTTTGGAAGGTTTTCGTTGCTGGGCTCTCGGCGGCGGAAAAGCGTGTGAAGTTTTTATTATCATACGAATAAACTGCCCGCTTTACATCCGAGTTCGAAACCGTTACTTTTATAAATTT
>Ga0210009_1000802_pt1 | contig 31203 bp, 24 predicted proteins | sample CryGeyCG2114_065_FD_185457 | JGI IMG/M metagenome (GOLD analysis project Ga0210009, IMG submission 185457) | Groundwater microbial communities from aquifer - Crystal Geyser CG12_big_fil_rev_8/21/14_0.65 (SPAdes) (version 2) | ecosystem: Environmental > Aquatic > Deep subsurface > Groundwater ...
TTCAACCGCAACAAAAAATACTGGTTCAACTTCTTCTTCTTCAACTACTGGTGGAGGTGGTGGAGCTGAAATAGTAGCATCAACATCTAACTCAGTTGATTCGATTTCAACATCTTCCAAAACATCATCGGTCGGTGCTTCAATAGGAATTGGAGGTTTGGGAGGAGGCGGTGGAGCTGTCTCTTGTTTTGTAGCTTCAACGTCCTCAGTTTGAATTAATTCTTGAGGAGCGTCAATATTAATTAATTCTTGTTCGAATTTTGGGAAGAACTTAAACGCAACAATTAAAATAGTTAATGAGATAATTAAACTAATTTCCCAATACCTTTGATACTTACGTTTTAGGTCAACCTTTGGATTTTTATTTAAAGCCACAACGACCTCCTAGTTTCACAATTTTTTGTTTATAAAATTATAAAATGATTTTAGTATTGTCAACATCAATACTAAATTTTACATAAACAGTTTAAGAAAGTTCCAATAAATTATCATTACTTCTATTATAATAATACAAGATTATTTTTACCAAAACAATTCCAAGTAACGATCCAATTAAATCGGCAACAAAATCCCACCAATCAAAGAATCGCCCAGGAATAAATAATTGGTGAATTTCATCAAATAAACCATAAAGCAAAGTTATTAAAAAAGTATATATTGCTGCCTTTTTAGCTAATAATGGATATTTATTTTGAATTAAAAGAGTAAAATTTAATAAAAATGCTAAGACAAAATAAGCAGCTAAATGTTTAATTTTATCCGAAACTGCAATTATTTTTGGAATTGATCTTCCAGGAATACTTGTTAAAATAAAAATTAATAACCAATATAGTCCTAAAGGGATGTATAGAAATTTTTTCTTATTTGATAAAAATAATTTATATAATTGAATTCCGTAAAAAACTAATCGCATTAGGTATATTTTCCTCAATTTTAGTTGCTGTTATTCCAAATTCTGTCTCTTTTTCTAATAGTAAATCTGCCGAAAGGCTATGCAAATAAACTGCAGAAACAACAGCTTGCTCAATATCTGATGAATTAGCTACAAAACCAGAAATTATTCCAGACAAAACATCGCCAGAACCAAATTTTGCCATTCCAACATTCCCAGCAGAATTGATTAATGCATCACCATTTGGCAAAAATATTATTGTTGGAGCTCCTTTTAAAACCAAAATAGATTTTGTTTTTTTTGCAAATTCCTTTCCATATCTGAGTATATTTAATTCAAGTTCTTCAACCGAAATTCCAATTAGATGTGAAAACTCGCCGTGATGAGGAGTTAATACTTTATTTGTCAAATCAAATTTTGAAACTCCAATTTCCCCAATTGCATAAATAGCATCCGCATCAATAACCATTTTTTTGTTTTTAAACAATGAAATGATATCAGATATTGCGTTAATTGTTTCAATTTGGCGTCCAAGCCCACTACCAATTGTAATTAAATCTGCCCAATCTATTTGCTGTTTTAATTCTAAGATATTTTTAGGAGATAAATACTCTTTATTTTCATCATTATAAGAAGCAAAAACCGTTTCGCCCATATTTGTTGCAATTAAATTTCTAATTGATTTGGGGAAAGCTAAAATAGCAGAACCAGTTCCACTTTGAAATAATGCTTTAACCAAAAGTGAAGCTGCTCCTATGTATTTACCAGAACCAACAATTGCTAATATTTTACCATTTTTATATTTATGTGAAGATTTATTTTTTTTTGGCAATCCTAACAAAGCATCTTCAGGCTCAATTAAATAATCTGAAACAATCTGATTAGCAAAATACTCATCACCAATTCCTATTGAGCCTTTTTCAATTTTGCCTGAAAATTGATATCCACTTCCATAAAAAAGTCCTGTTTTAAAATCAGCAAGAGTAACAGTTAAATTTGCATTAATGATTGGTGAACCAATTGATGATTCTAAATTTAATCCACTTGGCAAATCAATTGCGACACGAAATAAATTTAAGTCATTTACATAATTTATAATTGATTTATAAGGTTCTTTAATTTCACCTTTGGTTCCTGTACCTAACATACCATCAATTAAAACATCAGAATTTTTAATTTTAGTTAAATCACTTTTTGATTTATAAAAAGTAAGTTTTCCATTGTTAACTATTTGGGATAATTCTCTGAAAATAGCAAAATTAATTTTAGCATCACCTTTTAAATCTTTTTCGTTTCCAACAACCAAAACATTAACTAAAAAACCAGCATTTACAAAATGCCTTGCAACTGCAAATACATCGCCACCATTATTTCCCTTTCCAGCAATTATTCCAATTTGAGAAATTCCCTTAATTAAATTGAAATTTCTTTTTATTGAATTAAAAATAGATAACGCAGCATTTTCCATAAGAACAATTCCAGGAACTTTTAATTGTTCAATAGCATATTTATCTGCATTTCTTATTTGCTCTGTAGTAAATAAAGGTATCATAATTATTCAAAAAACAATAAATCTGTTGGAATAGGTTCAATTAATAATTTGTGTTTACTTTCAATTTTTAATTCAATTGCAAAATGATTATCAAAGTTAAAAATATCTTCACCTTGTTGAACAAGAGCCAATTTAATTACTTCGTATTTAGTTAACTGTTCTTCAAGATTTTTATATTCATAGAAATAAATTTCAGTATAAAAATCTGTAACTCTAATACTAGCACCGTCAATATTTTTACTAAAATCTGTGATAATATGGGTCCCAATAACAATTTTCAGTATTTCAGCTTTAAATGGTAGTAAAATACGATTGCCGTAATGTAAGCCACTAATATTTTCAGCTAAAACTTCTTTTATATTTTTCATCATTTCTCCTAAAAATAAAATACCAACCAAACTAAAACAAAAACAGGAATTAATATTGGAAGTGAATATTTATAAACATAAGCAAAGAAACTTGGCATTTCAATTCCAGCTCGTTCAACAATTGATTTAACCATAAAGTTTGGTCCATTTCCAATATATGTCATAGCACCAAAAAATACTGCTGCCACTGAAATTGCTTGAAGAAATATATAATCAACATTCATAAATTCTTTAACGTCTGTGGCAATATTTATATCAAAACCAAATTTACCAAGTGCAGCACTTAAAAAATTAAGATATGTTGGTGCATTATCTAGAACTCCAGATAAAAGTCCTGTGCTCCAGAAGAACATTCCAACAGTCAATTTATCACCAAGAACATTTGCTTCGTGTGAAATTAACTGTAATGCTGGAATCATTGTGGCAAAAATTCCAATAAACAAATATGCTACTTCTTTAATTGGCTCTGCGTTGAATTCGTTATATTTCAAAATTTCGATATCTGAAGTTTTCATTGCTAAAATAACAACTGAAAATTGAATAATTTCACGGAGTCCAATTGGGGAAGGGGCAAGATTTGGCACCCAACTCATAACGTTTGGATCAATAAAAACAGCCACTAAAATAATTGCCAAATAAATTAGATTTTTAGCACCTTTGAATTCAATTTTTCCGGTATATTCTTTACTGGCTTTGATATCTCTATTTCGTGAATCGATAAAATAGAATATTATCAAAATTAATGTTAGCGTTGGAAGCCAAATATACCAAATGTGTTCGATGAACCAGAAAAAATCAATTCCACGTAGAAATCCTAAAAACAAAGGTGGATCACCAATTGGAGTTAAAGCACCACCAATATTACTAACAATAAAAATGAAAAAAACGATTAAATATGGCTTTATTCTATCTTGATTTATTTTAATAAATGGTCTTATTAGCAACATTGAAGCACCAGTTGTTCCAATTAAGTTTGCTATAATTGCTCCAAAAAGTAAAATCCCAACATTCAAAATTGGAGTTGCTTTTTTATCTACTTTAATCATTATTCCACCAGAAGCAAAAAACAGAGAAGCCAGCAGTGCAATAAATGAAAAATATTCTGCAGCAGTATGTAATAAGCTGGTTGTATTATGGAGAAAAAAAGCATAATAAATTACTACAATTGTACCAAGCAATACCGAAACTTTTGGGTATTGATGCTCCCAAAAATGAGGATATAAAATAGGTCCAGTAGCAATCATTACTAATAAAATAATAAATGGAATTACCATTACAGTATTTGGAAGTTCGTGCTCAACTGTATGAGTATTATTTTCACTAACAGCAATATTATTTTTTGAATGAGTTGATTCCTGGGCAAACGTATAGTTTACAGTTGATAAAGAAACAATTGTTAATAAAATAAAAAATAAAATATTTTTATTCATTAAATCTCCGTAAATATTTAAGGTGTATTTCTATAAATCATTCTTGGGAATGGAATTGTTTCACGTAAGTGGTCAATTCCACAAATCCATGTTATAGTTCGCTCGAGACCAAGTCCAAATCCAGAATGAGGTACAGAACCATATTTTCTCAAATCAAGGTACCAGCTAAAGAAATTTTCTGGAAGTTTATGCTCTTTAATCCTGCTAAGTAGCAAATCATAATCATCTTCTCTTTGGCTACCGCCTATTATTTCGCCATATCCTTCTGGAGCAAGTACATCAACAGCAAGAGCAAGTTTTTCGTTTTCTGGGTCACGTTTCATATAAAAAGCTTTAATTTCTGCAGGATATCTATGAACCATAACTGGCTTATCGTATTTACTTGAAATAATAGTTTCATCTGCAGCACCGAGGTCATCACCCCATTTAAATTCGTGACCTTCGTCTTTTAACATTTGAACTGCTTCATCGTATGAAACTCTTGGGAAAGGTCTTTCAATTTTTTCCAATTTAGTTATATCGCGTTCAAGAATTTCCAATTCGGCTAAATTATTTTTTAGGACAGATTTAACAATATATTCAAGAAATTCTTCTGCTAAATCCATATCATCGTCTAAATTATAAAAAGCCATTTCAGGTTCAACCATCCAAAACTCAGTTAAATGGCGTCGTGTTTTAGATTTTTCTGCACGGAAGGTTGGTCCAAAAGTATAAACTTTTCCAAGTGCCAATGCACCAGCTTCTGCATAAAGTTGCCCAGATTGAGTTAAATAAGCCTTTCCTAAATCAAAATATTCCATTTGAAAAAGTGTGGAAGTTCCTTCACTTGCATTTGGAGTAATAATTGGAGGATCGAATAAAGTAAAACCATGTTCATCAAAAAAATCACGAATTGATTTTACAATTCTATGTCTAATTTTCATAATTGCAACTTGTCTTTTTGAGCGCAACCATAAATGACGGTTATCAATTAAGAACTCAACTCCATGATCTTTTGGAGTAATTGGATAATCTTCGGAAGCCCCAATAAGTTTAACGCCTGTCGCATCCAACTCAACTCCACCAACGGCACGTGGTTCGGCTTTAACCAATCCAGTTACTTCAAATGCTGCTTCTTGATGAAGCTTTTCGGCAATTTCAAAAACTTCTGGACTAACATTACCTTTAAAAACAATGCACTGCAAATATCCAGTTCCATCACGTAAAATTAAAAACTTAACTTTCCCGCTTTCACGTTTGTTATAAAGCCACCCTTTTAAAGTAACTTCCTGGCCTGTATGTTTTGCTAAATCTTTGATGTAAATTTCTGGTTTCATAATTATTTGTCGTTTAATTTGTAAATATGTAATTGTGAAATATAAAGAATGGCACTTGCAATAACAAAATTATGTAATATTTAGCACAAAATTTTTTAGAATTTGTAATCCTTGATCACCTGATTTTTCTGGTAAGAATTGCACTCCATAAAAATTATCTTTTTGGATTGCTGCAGAAAACTTTGTTTCTCCTTTAGCAACTGCTATTGTTGAATTAGTAATATCAATATGATAATTGCTTGAAAAATAAAATTCTGTTCCATTTTTAATATTTTCGAATAATTTATTTTCAATTATTATTTCAACCTTTTTCATTGTTGGAATAGTAATAACCACATCTTTAATAATATCACTTATAACATCACTTTCAATAAGACCAAGACAAGAAATTCCATCGTTGGATTTATTGCATAATAAATCCATTCCAAGTGAAATTCCAAGAGTTGGTTTATTTAAAAATCTTAGAAGGCTAAAAAGATTAAAAAGGTGAATTCTTTTTATAGCTTTTGAAAGATTTGAAGCATCGCTAATTATTACTTTATCACTGCTGATTATATCCTTTTCATTGTGAGTAACAATAAATTCCACTCCAAGCAGAGTTAAGGCTTTAGTTAAATCGGTTGTTTGGTTAATTCCGTAATCGATTATTGCAATCATTTATTCTTTTTATTTATTTTTTTTGATTCAAAAGATAAAACAAAAACTTATGAAGAATCAATTTTTATCAATAACAATTTTATAAATGAATATATTTACATTTTTAATTAATAATTAGTCTAACTATTAAACGGGTAAATAAAATTATTTACAGAAAAAATGATTATACTCGAATTACTTCATACATTATCATAAAATTATAACAGATGAAATATTTATTGCCATTCTTTATACTAGTTAGTATTGTTTTGCCACAAAACAAAATTAATCATGAAAAACTACAATCCAATTTCGCATTAAAAGAAAGCAAAGTTGAATTCCGTTTAGACTTACAGAGCAAGATTGACAAAATATTTTCATCACAGCTTAATTATAAATCGGAAGAAAGTTGGGAAAATCTTTTTTATGACGTTTGTTTATATTTATATAAATCAGATAAAATTTTCAAAGCAATTGAATTAGCATGCAGTTATGCACCAAATGCAAGCATTAAATTTAACAGATCGTTGGTTGAAACTATTATTACTCTTTATCCTAAAGATTTTGAAGCTACTATTGATACTTTGTTTTCTACTACAAAAGACCCAACTCTTTTCTCATATTGTGTCCATTATTATTTGAAATCTGGTAATAAAGATAATAAGTTTCTAATAGAAGAAACAAAAAAACGATTTAGTAAACTAAAAGGAGGTTTGGAGAAAATTCCTCAAATTAAACATCTTATTTTTTATCTTGAAAATGATAGTATTAAAATTCCACCATTAAATGATATTCTTTCGCACAATTTTATAAAAGGCAAAACAATTATATACACATTACAAAGAAAAAATAGAATTTATCCAGGTATTACAATAATAAAAATGCCAAACGGTGAGTTTGTTAAAGGTAAAAATGATTCAATATTTTATGTTAAACAATTAGCTCTTTCTGTAACAAATTTGCCTGGCTATTTAAGCCAAGGAAACACTCCTCAAGGAATTTTTTCTGTAGTTGGGTTCTACAACTCACCTACTCCTTCTTTGGGCCCTACAGCTGCTGTGTTGACGAGAATTCCTTTTGAAGTGCCTACAAAATTGTGGTATCATTCAACTGTGACTAACAATTGGAATATTAACGATTACAAAAATATTTTGCCAAATAGTTGGAAAGATTTTCTTCCAATTTATGAGTCATATTATGCTGGTTTAACTGGGCGAAGAAAAATTGTAATGCACGGTTCAGTTGATGATTTATCCTTTTACGATAGCCTCTCTTATGCTCCATTAACCCCATCTAAAGGTTGTTTAACTACAACCGAGCTATGGTCAGAAACCGATGGTTACAACATTAAAAGTGACCAAGCAAAATTGATGAACGCATTCTTTTCAACCAAACAACTTTATGGCTTTTTAGTTGTGATTGATATTGATGATAAAAATGAACCAGTTACGATTGATGAAATTCTGCCTTTTATTGAATAAAATAAGTTAAAACTATTTTCTTAATTCGTGCCAAATTAAAGCAGAAGCTCCAAGAATAGCTGCATCACTTTCTTCAAGCCCAGATTTAATCAATTTAATTTTACCTTTGTAATAATCAAGAAGGTTATTTTCCATTTGCTTACGAGTAGGTTCAAAAATCATTTCGCCGGCTTGAGCTAACCCTCCAAAAATTACAAATGCTTCTGGACTAAGTAGAGCAACAACATCGGTAAGTGCATCACCGAGCATTTTTCCAGTATTCTTAAATGCAGCAATTGCAATTTTATCTCCTAAATTAGCTGCATCATAAATCTGCTTTGAAGTAAGTTGATTATATGGAATATCGCGTAAACTACTGTCATCGCGAGAGGATGCAAGTAATTCAAATACAGTACGCTTAATTCCAGTAGCTGAAACGTATGTTTCTAAGCAGCCTTTTCTACCACATCCACAACGTCTTCCATCTCTTACAATATTAATGTGTCCTAATTCCCCCGCCGCGCCAGTATGACCATATAACATTTTGCCATCTACAATTATACCACTTCCCATACCTGTTCCTAAAGTAACTTCCACAAAGTTTTTCATGCCTTTAGCTGATCCAAAATCCATTTCACCAAGTGCAGCAGCATTTGCATCGTTAGTTATAGCAAACGGAACATCGCAATGTTTTTTTATAAGTGAAGCTACATCAACATAGCCCCAATTTAAGTTAATTGGATTTTCGATTTTTCTAGTATAATAATTTGCATTTGGTGCTCCCATACCAACTCCAACAATTCTATATTCTTTGGAATAATGCTGAAAGCTATTGTTAAATTTTTCAAAAAGACGTTCAAAAAGATTTTCTGCTGGCTCTAAGCCATTTGTTGAAATTGAATCCTTAAAAATAATTGAGCCTTTTTTGTTCACAATTCCAAAAACAGTATTTGTTCCGCCAATATCAATTCCAAGTGTTACGTCTTTCATAAAAAATCCTTGTTAAAACTTTTCTATTAAAACATTATAAAATCTAGTGATTTTTGTCTGCAATTTTATTCATTGCTCAAAATTCATTTTCTTGCCTTAAAATAATTTATTTTCATTGCATCAAAACGCTTATATTGAAATCCCATTCTTGAAAGAAAATCGTTAAAATTTTTGTTTTCATTATTTGTCCAAACGACTTCTGCAAGAGCTGACATTCGTGGAAATGCCATATATTCAACTTGTTTTGGATTTGGCATATATTCTGTCCAAACATTTGCTTGGGCACCAATAATAAATTTTGCTTCTTCTTTGGTTAATTCTGAAGGAATTGGATTAAATGAATAAACTTTTTCAAGCGGTAAAAATCCGCCAATCGAAAGTGGTTCATTATCCTTATTTTCAGTCTGATAATAATCAAAATAGCAATGTGTTGTTGGAGCCATAACAACATTATGTTTTTGCTTTGCCGCTTCAATTCCACCAGAATTTCCGCGCCACGACATAACCGCCGCATTTGGAGCTAAACCGCCTTCAAGAATTTCGTCCCAACCAATAATTTCTTTTCCTTTGGAATTTAGATATTTTTCAATTCGTTGAATAAAATAACTTTGCAATTCGTGTTCATCAGCAAAATTTTCGTCAGAAATTCTTTTTTGACATTTTGGACATTCGTGCCATCTTGTTTTTGGAGCTTCGTCGCCACCAATATGAATAAATTTTGACGGAAACAATTCAACAACTTCAGAAAGTACGTTTTCGAGAAATTCAAAAGTGTTTTCATTTCCAGCACAAAAAATATCGTCCGAAATTCCCCAAGAAGTTCTAACATCAAAAGGTCCGCCAGTGCACGAAAGCTCGGGATAAGCCGCTAACGCCGCAATTGCATGTCCGGGCATTTCAATTTCGGGAACAACAGTTATAAATCGTTCGCTAGCATATTTTACAACTTCTTTAATTTCTTCTTGAGTATAAAAACCGCCATATTTTTTCCTATCAAATTTTTGTGGATTAGTGCTATGATGACCAACAATCGTTTCATTTCTAAAAGCACTAATTTCGGTCAATTTTGGATATTTTTTAATTTCAATTCTCCAACCTTGGTCTTCGGTTAAATGCCAATGAAAAACATTTAGTTTATGAAAAGCAAGATAATCGATGTATTTTTTAATAAAATCGATTGGAAACATATGACGCCCAACGTCAAGATGCATTCCACGCCAAGCAAATCTTGGAACATCTTCAATATCAACAAAAGGCACTATTAGAGCTAAATTACCATTTTTTTCAGTCCCAAATATTTCGGGAGGTAAAAGTTGCAAAAGAGTTTGAACTCCGTAAAATAATCCCGCATAATTGCCAGAAATTGTAATTCCAGTTTCATCAATTTTTAATTGATAACCTTCATTTCCAAAATCATTTTCCACAAAATTTAATTTTATACTATTACTTCCACTTTCAACATTGCATACAATTTCAAGTTTATATCCAACTGTTCGCAAAAGTACATTATTTAGCGAGTTTATAACATTTTGATTTATTGCTGAAGTATCATCGGTGATTATTTTTGTTTCATTGTTAATTACAAATTCGCCTTTATTAACTTTAATTTTATTCGGTTTTGGAATAATATTAACAGATTGTTTCTCGGTAAAATAATAATTGGCAGTTGAACAACTAATTATTGCAATTACAAACATTAGAATAAGATTATTTTTTAGATTCATTCAATTCTCGCTAAAAGTTATATATCCATTAAGTTTATTTTAAGAAGTAAAATTAAAAGTTTTTGATTATGATTCCAAAGACTTAATTTTTTCGGGGCGAAATTTATGGAATATTGAAATGATAAATGCTAATTGATATGAGTTAAAATTGCGTAAATTATAAATTTGAATTATTTTGAAATGTAGTGAACGATAATTATCGTTCACTACACAAATTTTTAGATTACATAATCAATTATTTGAGACAGCTTACGCTTTAAGTCTTTCCGTTCAGAAATAATATCAATAAAACCATGCTCTAACAAAAATTCTGATTTTTGAAAACCGTCTGGTAAATCCTTACCTATGGTTTCTTTAATTACTCTTGGACCAGCAAAACCTATAAGAGCATTTGGTTCAGCAATATTTATATCACCAAGCATTGCATAACTTGCTGTAGTTCCACCAGTTGTGGGGTCGGTAAGAATTGAAATATAAGGCAATTTTGCATCGGCAAGTCGGGCAAGTCGGGCACTTGTTTTAGCCATTTGCATTAATGAAAGTGCTGCTTCCATCATTCTTGCGCCGCCACTTTGCGAAATTAAAATCATAGGAATTTTCTGTTCGTAAGCTCTATCAATTGCTCTTGCAATTTTTTCTCCTACTACAGAACCCATGGAGCCTCCAACAAATTTGAAATCCATACATGCAAATGAAACTTTCTTTCCATCAATTTTGCCTATTCCAGTTCTAACAGCATCGTTTAATCCAGTTTTTTTAATTGCAGAATTTATTCTATCGCTATATTTTTTGGTATCTTGAAAATTTAGCGGATCGGCTGACCGCATTTTTTTATCAAATTCTTTAAAAGAGCCCTCATCAATTAGTAGCGAAATGTATTCTTCACTTCCAATTCGGAAATGATGATTACATTTATGACAAACCCAGAAGTGTAACTCTAATTGTTTCACATTTATAATTTCATCGCAAGCACTGCATTTAATCCACTGTCCATCAGGTGTTTCGCGTTTTTGACTATCTGGAGAAATATTTTGTTTAGATCTAGTAAAAAATCCCATCTTAATCCTTAATCCTTTTTAATAACATCAACAAATAATGTAACAATCATTCTTGGATTAAAAGGGTCATTTGAAGTAATAGCAATTGTTCTGCTTTTCTTCCCTTTCATTCCACGAGTATCTAATTCAACTTTTATATTTCCACTTTCGCCTGATTTTAGATTATCTTTACTAAGCAAAGTAGCAGTGCAGCCACAAGATTTCTGAACATCGGAAATAACTAAAGTTGTATCACCAATATTTTTAAAGCTAATATCCCAAGTTACAACAGTTCCCTCTTTAACAATTCCAAAATTATGTTGGTTATTTTCAACTTCAATTCTTGGATTTTTTTCATCTTTGTTCCCTAATTCTCCTTTAGGAACTATATTTGCTAATATCGAGATTCGATAAGTTGTGTTTTGAGGGTCGTTATTAAAAATATTAATATATTTTTTTTGTCTTCCTGAACGTGCTTCGGAATTAAATGTAACTTTAATTTTTGTAGTTTCACCTGGTTGCAATTTTTCCTTTTCTGGTTTAGCAACAGTACAACCGCAAGTTGACCCTATTTTAATTAAGTATAGTTCCGAATCTCCATTGTTTGTAATAACAAAATCATGAGAAACGATAGAACCTTCTTCAATTTTACCAAAATCATATTCCTTTTCTAAAGAAATAATTTTTGGACCAATTAATTGGGCGTTAATTAAAGTTGAAATTAAAAACAAAACAATTACTATAAATGCTCTTTTCATTTTTTATGCACCACAAAATTTTTCAAATAATTTGGTTCTAATAAATCGTTGTCTAAATTTACAAAATCCTTTCCAAAAATATAAGCCCATTTTGCAATTGAAATTGCATTAGGCGATGAAGTTTTAAAATCATTTTTTTCAATGGTAAAATTACCAAATAATAAATCATCCTTTTGGTGCAATAAAGCATACTTACTTTTATCTATCAAACAAGTTTCAGTAATTAACTCATATTTTTTATTGTTTGACTTATACTTTGCGAAATATATTTCATTAATATTGGCATTATTGGCAATTATAAAGTTTGTGTTATTTGGTAAAACTGCACTTAACTGCATAGCAAGTGCATCAAATGTTGGAACTGGAATTATTTGGATATTTCTTCCAACAGCCAAGCCTTTTGCAACAGTTAAACCAATGCGAAGTCCAGTAAAAGAACCAGGTCCAATTGAAACAGCAAGTACACCCACCTCTTCAAGTTTTGTGTTTGCAATCTTTAATAAATCAGAAATCATAGGCATTAACTTTTCGGAATGAACAAATTTCTTCTGGAAATTTATTTCAGCAAAACTTTCCTCAGAAAGCATAATTGCTGCACTGCATAGTTCATCAGAAGTTTCAATTGATAATATTGGTTTAAATTGTTCCATTTATTATTTTTTACTTATCCTAATTTCTCGTTTTGAATTTTCCAAATGTAGTATTTCAATTCTAAAAATATTTTCGGGTAATATTTCTTCAAACATTTCTGCCCATTCAATTATTGTTATGGAAGAATTATTAAATAAATATTCTTCAAAACCAATATCGTATAATTCTTCAATTTTTTTTATTCGGTAAAAATCAAAATGATTAATTTTTAATTTTCCATTATAAGTATTTACAATTGCAAATGTAGGACTTGTAACATTTGAAATATCAAAACATTGAGCAATTGATTTCACAAAGAACGTCTTTCCAGTACCCAAATTTCCAGAAAGTGCAATAATATCACCAGATTTAATTTTTTCTGCAAACTTTTCAGCTATAAGCCGGGTTTCGTCCTCTGAATTAACAATAGTTTTAAATGGGAATTTCACTTATGCTTTACTCTCCATAGTGATAATAGGCAAAATCATTTCTTCCATTGAAATTCCACCATGCTGAAACGAATCTTTGTAATGTGATAAATATTTATGATAATCAGTTGGGTAAATAAAATAATAGTCTTCTTTTGCAAATATGTAACTTGTTGTGATTCCTCTTCTTGGAAGTTTAAAATCCATAGGGTCTTTTACATAAATAGCATGCTTATCGTCTGCTTTTAAGTTTCTGCCATATTTAAATCTTAAATTGCTGGAAGCTTCTTTATCTCCTAAAACTTTTGAACCACGTAAAGATCTAATACTGCCGTGATCTGTAGTAACAATAATTTTAGCATTTTTCATTTTCGAAATTTCTTTAAACATTCCTAATAATGAGGAATGCATAAACCAACTATTTGTAAGCGAGCGATAAGCAGCTTCGTCTGGAGCAATCTCTTTTAAAATATCAGAATCAGAGCGACCGTGGGCAATCATATCTAAGAAATTTACAACAACAGCCATAAATTGAGTTTTTTTATGTGAGGAAATGTGTTGTTCAAAATTACGTCCAACTTCAGGGTCAATAATTTTCATATATTTCAAATCATTATTTAGTTTAATATTTTTTCGCTCAACTAATTTTTGGAGTAACTCTTTTTCATGTTTATTCATACTCCTTTCGTCATCATTCCCAGAAACCCACAACTCAGGATAGTGTCTTTGAATATCTGCAGGAAATAGTCCAGCAAAAAGACAATTACGGGCATAAGGAGTAGCCGTTGGCAAAATTGAAAAATAATATTCCTTACTAATTTCAAACATATCTTTTAAATGTTTTTCCATAACAAGCCACTGGTCTGCTCGCAAGCAATCAATAACAAAAAAGAAGACTGGACCTTTTGCACCTTCGAGGTGTGGAAAAACATAATCATTAACAATTTCGGTAGTTAATTTTGGAGTGTTTTCATCACCAACACTATTTATCCATTGTTTATAATTATTTTCAACAAATTTGCTAAACACTTGATTAGCTTCTTTTCTTTGAGCATCGATAGTTTCTCTTAAATCAATACCTGGATGGTCGTCTAATTCTAAATCCCAGTTAATTAGTTTTAAATAAATATCAATCCAATCTTCAAAATTTAAATCACCCATCATTAAACGACTTATTTGTCCAAAGTCTTTTAAATAATCTGATTGAACATATTCTCCAGATATTTTTTGTCCATCTAATATTCTTTTACAAGTCATTAACATTTGTGAAGGAACAACAGGTTTAATTAAATAATCGCTTATTTTTTTACCAATTGCATCGTGCATTAATGATTCTTCTTCGCTTTTAGTTACCATAACAACAGGGATATTGGGTTTAATTTCTTTTATTTTTGCTAATGTTTCTAAGCCACCCATTCCCGCCATCATTTCATCAAGAAATATTAAAGAAAAATTTTCTTTACTTACAAGATGAATTGCATCTTCACCATTTGTTACTGTTTCAATATTGTAGCCTTTTTCTTCAAGAAATATGATATGCGATTTAAGCATTTCAATTTCGTCATCAACCCACAATATTTTTGGTTTATTCATTATTGTTCTTTTATTTATTATAAAACTATTTTTCAAAAAGTTAATTTTGCTAATCAATTATAGCAATTTGGTAAAATTGATTAACATATACAACTATTGAATTGAAATATGCACATCTAAACCAGCTTCGTTGGTTGTGGTTGCAGGAATTTTTGAAGCACCTTCTGGTTCTACAGTCATTCTTTTGTAAAATAATGAAAGTGTAACCCGTGCACTCATAACATATTTTATTCTTGGTTCAATTGTAACACGTTTTGTTCCATCTTGTGGTGTACCACCTTCTTTAAAACCATCACCCATTGAATAAATTAAAACAGAATTTGTTCCTTGAGTGTATGCTAATGAAACTTCAATGTCATTTTTGAGTGATAATCCAAATAATGGAAGTTCAAAACCAGATTTTGCGAAACTAAGTGACACATTAATATCGTTAGAAAAAGTTTCTGTAGTGGCTTTAGTTGATATTCCAAGATTAAAATCTTTTTTTGTGGAATATTTAACATTTCCTGTAATATTTCCACCCCACAACTCAGCAAAGGTTAAATTTAATCCAACAAGGGGCGAAAATCCATAAGATATTTTTTGAGTTTGAACTTCCTCAACTCCATCAGCATTTATTTTCCAACCTTCGGTATATTTAGAAGTATAACCATGATTAAGAGATACTCTATCGAACAAAAGTCCAACAAAAGGAAGTTTTTCTAAACCACTCCAGCTAATTCTCCAGTTAGGACGTGGAATATATTTTGAAATATCTTTCAAAACTGGAAGATTTGCAAAAATTGGAATAGATTCAAGTCCTTCAACAAAAGCACTTGATAAATTTTCATTAACATTACTTGCATTTGGATCAAATTTATCATTTACCGATTTAACCGAAGCGCCAACAATTGGAAGAGATAAAAACGATTTATCAAGATTTCCATTAGCAGAAGTATTTGTAATTATTCTCTCTCCAGTAAATTCATCTACTTCAAAAGAAATAGATTTATTATAGCCCCAACCTATATCCCAATTAATATCAATATTTGCACCTTCCCACAGAGGACGTCTTGTTTTAATTGAAATATCATTATTTTGGGAAATTTTATCAGATAACTGTCCACCAAATGCTCGTGGGCCCGGATCGTTTGAAAGCCCAATTTGATAAAGCCTACTTGGTCCATTTATGTCACTTTGGGCAGTACCCCAAAAATTCCAGAACCCAGTACCATGAGAAAGTATTCCACTATTAGTCTGAGTATTACTTTGGCTGAAGTTAAACGAAACTTGGTCATAATCAAACAAAATATATTGCAGCGAACCTAACATCAGTTTAAGTCCTTTAGATAATAATGAAGGAGAATTATCTTCAACTTCAAGACTATCAGAGGAATTATTTTCTTTATTTATTTCATCTTGCTCTTTTAATTGGTCATCAATATTTTGAGTTTCTCTTTTTGAATATCTACTACGCGGTTTACTTTGAACTCCGCTTTTAGTTTTATCTTCACTGTTATCGCTATATATCATCGAAAATATTGGACTCACAATTGATTTTACTTTTACTGTTAAATTTCCATTTAACCTATTTGACCAACCTGCACTTCTTCCAAGTTCTGCTTGAGAAAAATTATTTTGCCAGCTATATGAAACATTGTAACTGCTTGAAAAGGTAAAAAATTTGTCAAGATTAAGCAGTGATGGCATTTTAGGCTTTAAGTTAAAACTAACCGATTGGCTATAATTATTATCTTTGCCAAATAAATTGCCATTAAAGATATCACTCCATATTTCACCCTCAACACGTTCTTTTCCATCAAAATTGGTAAGTAAATGAACAAGTGATGATGCAACACTTACTTTATACCCAGTTGAAAAATTAAAAAATCCATCTTCGGTTATTGACCAATTAAAGCCTGCATTACGTGAAACGGTAAAATCGCGACTTATATTAGGTGCTAATCCAACTGTTCTAGATTTAGTATATGTATAATTCCTCTTAACGGCAACACTTGCATCAAAATTTTGAGGTGTAAAATTAAATTTAACATTTCTATAATCAGAAAATAATTTAAAAAATTCTCCAATTATTGGAATATTAGATGGATAAATAAAATTATCGTTACTAAACTTAGCTTGATATTTGCCAGTTCCATTCCAACTCCAACTTTTTGCTTCTGAAGTTGCAGGATTTCGAGAACTTGAACTATTAAAACTATAACTAAAACTTAAACCATTAACTGTTTCTCGTATATACCAAACTTTTGAAGGTATTCGGAATTGAATATTAGATAAAGACCAAGTATCAGAAATATTTAATGTTTCTGTTTCTCTTATTAAACTATCAGGATTTGAACTGCTTTCGGCAGCTTTAGAAACCAAAATGTCTGTTCTTGGTTTATACAATGGTTTTGCTACCGATTCAGAATGCGAATAATTTATACTTAAATTACTACCAGGCATATTAAAAGGCACTAATTTTATAATATCAACATTACTTTGAATATTCCAACTTTGTGATTCAACACGGCTACCAAATCGGTCAGAAAGCTTATGGAAATATGGGTCAGTTTTTCTAAACGAACCACTAACACTAACAATATCCGCAAACTTTAACGAAGCAGTTGAACTTACTGCCCAACCTTCATGGTCATTTGCACCAATTACACGAAGTTCATTAACCCAAAGCCGTCCTGAAACTTTCTGAAATTCAACCCCTTTACCACTAGGATTTCTTATTCCAAGTGCAAGAAAGGTTATTTTTGTTAAAGTTGGTGCCCCTCTAATTCCATAATAGTGACCAGGTTTACCCGCAACTGGAACATGATAAGGTACATTTACAGAATCCGCCGGTCTTGTTTCTTTAATTGTTGTTAAATCGTTAAAATTTACACTTATTTCTTCCCAATCTGCTTTTGTTGGTCTAATATATTCATAGTAGTTTGTACTATCGGCTCCAAACCTAAAATACAAATCAGTAGCATAGTTATTTTCGTCCACATAATTAGAAATTGAGCCATCAAAATCGTTTAGATCACCATGCACAAAAAGTTTCATTTCAGAATAATTAAAAACATCAAGTGCTTTTGTTAAATATTTTACAACTGTTCTAGAGTCACCATCATCAAGATTTTTTAATATTAAATCCAAAGCTTGCTCATTTTTTAAAATATTTTGGTCTGGATTTGTCCTATCTTTTTCACGAGTAATTCCAGGTGGGCTATAATAGTCTGGATTATCCTCAATATTAACATTAGATACTGTTAAAACTGTATCAGATTCGGTAACCTTGTTATCCAATAATTTTTGCCACTGACTTCCAACAAGATTAAACTCAGTAATCTGGAAATGTATCTGTTCATTTGTGCCACTAACCCATAATCTAATAAATTCGACAAGAGAAAAAGTTGGTGATCCCATGGTTTTAGCATCATTAAAATCTTTTAATGGAATTTTGAATTGATACCAAGTTGATTTTTCTCCACTTTCTTTAATTGCCCCGCCACCAGCACGGAAAGGATTGGTTGTTTTAGCAGTATCTAATGGAATTTCATATCTAAAATAACTATTAATTTTATCTACTTTTTTATTTCCATTCAAATCTTCACTATCTGGGAAACGTCCAATATCTGAAAGATCGGCATTGCCTTGTGTTCCATTTATACTTTCAAAATCTTTAATTTCAAATCCCCCAGAAACAAATCTAAAATCATCTCCGCTTGGATCTTTATTACTTATGGCATCATAACCAGGCTCATCTACATTTTTAAGACCATCAAGACCATTATCCTCGCCTTCGTCAATAATGTCGTTCCAAGGTTCTTTATCTTCAGTATCTAATATAAGGTTTGGAATTACATCTTCACTAATTTGTCCCAAATCAAGATTTAAAATAGCACCTTGTGGAGCATCAATGATATTAATCCAAAATTCAATTGCTTCAATTTTTTCTTCCACAAGATTGGTAGCACTTGAAGATAGTGACTTCATAATTCCACCCCAAACTTTATCAGAATTTCCTTCTAAATTTGGGAAATTATTATACATACCTTTTATATTTGGTCTAAAAACATAATCCATTACAGTAACTTCTTTATCTTTTGTAGCAACTTCTTTATTTGGCCAAATATCAGTTGATGATGTTGCAGATGGTAAAATATTGTACCAAATACTTTTTCCTTTGTAAGCCATTAATTCATTTTTAGTTTCAGAGCCAACAAAAGGCATTTTTTCTGGGACTGATAAATCTTTCCAGCCTGTATATGAAATTCCTATGGGAATTGTTCTTTTTGAAGCTTCAAAATCATCAATGTATGCAATACTTTTGTTTTTATCACTAGGAATTGTACTTTTTTTAGTATTTGGATCTGGGTCCATATATGCAAATTCACCAGATAAATCGAAAGAAGATTTTGCACTAGTTGAAAATACTTTATCCAAGGCGGTGGTTAAAAAAGGCAAATTATGTTTTGTTTTAAAATCAAGTCCATAAATTGTATTACTAATTGGCTCTTCTCCAATTCGTACTTTGTCGCTTAAAGTTTTCTGATTTAAGTTAAGAAATGAAAATCCAAGCTGGGATTCTTTACTAAATTCATAAACACCTCTAAAACCAACTAAAGTTTTTGAAGCTAATTGGAATAAATCATTTTGTTCAAAAGTAATTTTTAAATTTGCTCCTGGAACAAGTGCATCTGCGTTTCGCATTGTAATTTGACCAATATTATAATCAACTACATAATCAACTCCATTTGTTAAAACCTTGCCATCAAGAGTAACACGAACAGAATTTTCAACAACGTTAAAACCTATTTGAAAATTTGAGGAAACACTTGCAGAATACTCGCCTGTTAAATCATATTTGTTTTTTGTTTTATCCTCTTGAGCTTTTGATTTTAGCTCGGTATATAAACTATAATAAGCAATATCCCTTGGCAAATCTTTTGGTAAATCTCTTCCAAACGGTTGAAGAGATGGGAATATAATTTCACCAGTTTCTGGAATAATTGTTATTCCTTCTCTAAAATCAAATAAACCATCTGGAGTTGTTCCACCACTATTATCTAATAAATCTAAGCCAAACTGATTTAAAAGATTTTTATTTTCAACATTATTTTGTGGTTCAAGACCTTCAACTGTATAAAATATATCAAAAGAAAATCCTTCTTTTTTAACTTCTCTTCCTCCAAGTGGATAAATATTTCTTAATTGTAATTTCCAAGCTTGCTCATAAGCTGGAATAAGATTATCAGGTTTTACAAGTTTCAATAAAATCACATCATCTTTTTTTATGTCTCTTTGAAACTCACCATATACTTTATCATCATCTGGCGAAGTAGTGGGTCCTTCAATTCTATAAGCAACACCAATTGCATCAGTTTTTTGAACTTGCGTTTTAAAAGTTATGAATCCTGTTGCTTCGTGATAAATATAATCACTACCTTCATTTAATTTTTCAAATCTAGTACCTAAAATAGAAATTCCAGGCACACCATCACCTTCTCCTCTTAACGTTTCATCATATCTTTCGTTAGGATTAATAGCAGGTAGATTAATATATAAATTTGCTACATTTTGAGTTGCAATATTTACATTTTCATTTGTAGAACGCCATACTTCCAATTCTTTTACAAAATATGAATTATTAACTTCAGGAGTAAGTTGTCCAAAATATTTATTAAAGAAATTATACTTCGGCAAAGTACTTGCATAAATTGTATCAATAAAATAGTTGTTTTCAGAATAATTTAATGCTTCAATTGAAAAAGTTTGCTTCTCGCTACCACCAGTAACAGAAACCTCTTTAACTTCACCTTTTTTCTGTGAAGCAAGTGCTGTTAAGGTAAAAGGTCCAAATTGAAATTTTGCCTTAACACCAAAAAGTGCTTCACTGCCACCTACAAGTGGTGAAGTTTGTAATGACACGTTTCCAGCTTCAATAGATTGGATCATCTCATCTTCATAACCTTTATATTGCAATTTTAACTGGTTTTCATATTCAAATGTTCTTTCAGTATTCCAATCAGCTCCAATTGTTAATTTATCGCCAATAGTACCATTAACACTAATTTGAACTTGTTGACTAAAATCTGGTTCGTTTCGGCTATTTCCTAAAGCAGAAGCCGTTTTGCCTTCGGTAGTTTCATTACGCCACGCACCATGAATATCAACGGCACCACTAATTCTTAAATTAATTTTAGGAGGACCAAAAATTGACAAAAAAGAAGCACTTGGTAAAGGGATTTCAATATTTGTTATATCAGATAGTAAACTGCCCAAATCGTCATCACCTTGTAAAAGTTCATATTTCCGTGAAAGTGAATTCAATTCCCCTTTATTTATTACAGCAATCATTTTTTCAATGTATTCGCTTAATGGCATTTTAACCATTATTCGTGATTCATTTCCAGCAATGGTTTCTTTTATTAAAACAAACTGGCCTGTTGAATCCAACTCAATACTTTTTTGTGAAATTGAAGAAGATGGATAAGCAAAGAAATTTGTTTGAAATCTTTCTGTTGGCGAAGTGCTGTAATAATCTGGCTGAACATATTGGAAGTGTTTTAATCTAGCTGTAGAATCAATAGCCATTGAATCAACAATTGCAACTGAATCTTTAACAATAACTGAATCTATAACATTCACTGAATCAGAAATTGTAGAATCTACTAATAATATATTGTTAAGTGAATCGGTAGAATCAGAAAATACATCAAAATTATTATTTAGAAAATAATAATTAAACGAATTTATATTACTTTCAGAAAGTGCATTAATTTCTAATTCAACATCGGTGATGCGATTATCAGAAAAAGCAAACCTGCTAGTAAAACCGAAAGATGCAATTATAGAAATGCTAACAATTATAATCGAAAGAAAAGTTATTAACTTCTGCATCTGTTTTGATTTTCTACCGTAAATTTTAGTACCTTGATTAATTTATGACTATTCCAAAATGGTAGAACTGTTTTCGATATTCCTCCGATTAAAAAACTGTTAGCCAAAATTATTTAATTGTTAGTTCAATTTCAATATATTTTATATAGTTACAAATATTTACCTAAATTTAATATTCTATGAATTACTTTAGATTATATCATTTAGGTGTGTTTTTACATCAATTACATCAATAATCTGTTCTTTTTCAACAATAATTGCACTCAATTTATTACCAACATAGGCACCAGTATCAATATAAACAGCATTGTTATCTTCATCCAAAATAATTTCTTGATGTTTGGTATGTCCAATTATTTGTAATTTACCAATGTTTAATGGCTCATCTCTACACCACAAAACTCCTCTATCAGAGCGATAATCGTTATAAATAAGTTCGTGTAAAGCCGATAAATTTGTACGAAAGTCTTTTGGTAAAAAGTGCTCATATTCTTTTGAAATTCCAGCATGTGAAATAAAGCAATCTTGTGTATTAATATAAAATGGAGCTTTTTTAATAACATCAATATGCGAAAACACCTTTTCTTCATTGTCTTCGTATGATTCTAAAGTCGCTTCACTACCATTAAAAACCCAAGATCGTGCAAAAACTGATGATGGTTCTTTGAAAAAATTATAAAACATATATTCGTGATTTCCTGGAGTAAACTCAATTTTTTTTTCAATTACAAATTCCATTACATCACAACTATTATTTCCCCTATCAATTAAATCACCAACGGAATAAACCTTTAAATCAGGATATTTTTTAATAATTTTATTATAAAGTTCAACTAATGTATGGTAACAACCATGAATATCACCAATTACTGCTATCATAATTTTAAATTATATGTTTTATTAGCAAATTCTGAAAGTTCAGCTTTAAAATTTGGATGTGCAATATTAATTAGTGCTTTCACTCTTTCTCTAATTGATTTTCCCCAAAGTTGAGCAACACCAAATTCGGTGACAACATAATGAACATCCCCACGCGAAGTTACAACTCCAGCTCCAGGTTTTAATGTAGCAACAATTCTTGATATTTTCCCATCTTTTGTTGTAGAAGGAAGTGCAATAATTGGTTTTCCTCCGTCGGAATAAGCAGCTCCACGAATAAAATCAACTTGACCTCCAATTCCACTAAATAGTTTTGTTCCAATTGAATCGGAGCATACTTGACCTGTTAAATCGACTTCAATTGCAGAATTAATTGCTATCATTTTATCATTTTTTGCAATAATAAAAGGGTCGTTAACATATTCTTGAGGATGAAATTCAAATATTGGATTATTATTAATGTAATCGAATGATTTTTTTGTTCCAAGAACAAATCCAGCAATAATTTTTCCATGGTGTAAAGTTTTTTTATCGCCGGTAATTATTCCATCTTCAACTAAATCTATCATTCCATCTGAAAACATTTCTGTATGAACGCCTAAATCTTTTTTATTACGAAGATATTTCATTACGTTATCTGGAATTGCACCTATTCCCATTTGAAGTGTTGAACCATCTTCAATTAAATCGGCAACGTTTTTACCTATTTTATCATAAACTTCTAAAACTTCATCAGATGCGTTTGGGTCAACTTGTGGTAGTTCCAAAAGCGGTTCGTCAACTTCAACTATATAATCTATTTTATTTATATGAATAAAGCTGTTTCCAAGTCCCCGAGGCATTTGCCTATTTACTTGAGCAATTACTAAAGTCGCTTTTTCAGTTGGAGTTTTAATATTACCAACATCAATTCCATAACTGCAAAAACCATGTTCATCTGGTGGAGAAACATTTATAAAAGCAATATCCACAGGAAGAATTCCCTTTTTAAAAAGCAAAGTAACTTCTGATAAAAATATTGGAATAAACTCAGCTCGTCCCTCATTTACAGCTTGTCTTGAATTTGCACCAATAAAAAAAGCGCGATGTTTAAAATGTTTTTCCATTCCAGGTTTTAAATAAGGGATATTACCAACTATTAAAATATGATAAAGCTTAACATCAGTAAGTTCATCTTTTCGATCAACCATGGCATTTAATATTTCCATTGGAGCAGCACAACCCGGTTGAACAATAATGCTATCACCCGATTTAATATGAGTAACAGCTTCTTTTGCAGTAACCAGTTTGGAATTATATTTTTCTAACCAAGAAACTTTTTTGGGTGGTTTAATTTTTAATTCATCAATTGTCATATAAAATTCTTATTAATTTGTTGAAAATATATGGAGCCGTCTATACTCCAAATTAAATGTTTCTGCAATTATTTGATTAGTGCAATAGCCATTATAAGTACAAATACCTTTAGCAAAATCTGTGTCACCCAAAACAGCATTCGACAAACCATTATTAGATATTTCAACAATATAATCTATAGCAGCATTAGATAAGCCAAATGAAGCAGTTCTGGCAACCATTGCAGGAATATTAGGAACGCAGAAATGAATTACCCCATGTTCAACATAAACTGGATCAGAAATAGTTGTTGGGCGGCTAGTTTCTACACAACCACCATGGTCAATTGATAAATCAATAATAACAGCACCTTCTTTCATAGTTTTAACCATTTCAGTGCTAACTAAATGAGGGACTTTTTCACCTTTAACCTGAACAGCACAAATAAGTAAATCTGCAAATTTCACTCCACGAGCAATAGTATAATCGTTTGCAATTACCGTAGTAATATTTTTTGAAAGAATATTTTCAATTCTTCTTAATCTTCTAATATCTTTATCAAGAACAATAACTTGAGCACCCCTACCCAAAACAGCACGAGCAGCATTCATTCCAACAACACCAGCACCAATAATTACAACTGCTGCGGGAGCAACTCCAGTAATTCCACCCATTAAAATTCCACGTCCATTTTTTGAATCGCTGCTTAAATAACGCTCACCAATTTGAATTGCAAGTTGTCCAGCAATTTCGCTCATTGAATGAAGTATTGGTGCTTCATCGTTTTTTTCAATTAACTCATAACTAATTGCTGTTATTTTTTTTTCAATCATACTTTCTACAATATGCTTATCACCAACAGCAAATTTGTGAAAAGCTAAAACAATCTGTTTTTCATCCACAAAAGATATCTCTTTTTCAGTCATTGGTGAAATTTGTGCAATAACTTCAGAACGTTGATATACTTCTTCTTTTGAATAAACAACAACAGCACCAGCTTTGCGGTATTCTTCATCAGGAAAATGACTTCCGCTACCAGCTTCTGTTTCAACAAAAACAACATGACCTTGTTTTACAAGTGTATTAACACCCGAAGGTACAATTGCAACTCGCTTTTCTTCGTGATGTGTTTCTTTTGGAATTCCAATTCTCATATACAATCCTACTTACTTTATATGATTAAAATTACAAACTAATGATTTTATATACAAGCATAGTTTAACTTAATTTAGTTTGTTAAAAAACATTCTAATTTACTTTACAATTTTTTTTGCTGATTAAAAACTTTCTTAAACTGTGTATTATAAAGATAATTAAATGCACAGATTGCTAATCTGTGCTACGCTAATTTTATTGAATTAATTTGGTCTAAAAATTTGGGATTAGAAACAGCAACTGATTCAAAATCATTGATGCTAATTTCCTTACCAATTAACATACCAAGCACTGCAAAAGCCATTGCAATTCTATGATCCTTAAAGCTTTCTAATAAAACATTAACATTTATCGCGTTTCCGCTTAACGAAAAACCATCGTCAAATTCTTCTGTGACAACTCCAAGTTTTTTAAAGTTCGAGCAAAGTGCTTCTATTCTGTCAGATTCTTTAAATCTCAATTCTTTAGCATTTCTAATATTAAATTTTCCATCAGCAAATAACCCAGCAACTGATAAAATTGGAATTTCATCAATAATGTTTGGGATTATTTCGTCATCAATTTCTATGTTTTTAAGTTTACTGCTAAATATTCTTAAATCAGCAATTTTTTCGCCATTGTTTTCTTTTTCATTTTCAATTTCAATTCTGCCATTCATTTTTTGCAATATTTTTATAATTCCATTACGCGTTTCGTTTAATAGAACATTTTTTAAAATTAATTTAGAATTTTCAGATATTAAAGCTAATACTATAAAAAAAGCTGCTGTAGAAATATCGCAAGGCACAATATACAAATTTGGTTTAGGATAGTTTTTTACAGAAGAATATATTCTTCTCATTCCATCAAATTCTTCAACTTTTAATCCAAGCAAGGTTTCTGTGTGATTTCTTGTTCGCGAATGCTCAATAACAATTGTTTCTTCTTCAAGATGCAATCCAGCGAGTAAAATAGCACTTTTAACTTGAGCAGAATCAACTTGCATATTATATTCAATAGCTTTTAATTCTTTGGAATGTGAAATAACCATTGGAAGACTCCCTATTTCACTTGTTGTAATTTTAGCACCCATTTTTGAAAGTGGTTCAACAACTCGTTTCATTGGTCGTTTGGATAGCGAGGCATCACCAATAATAGTAGCTTCAAAATTTTGTGCCGCTAATATTCCACTAATTAGTCTTGTTGTGGTTCCAGAATTTCCAGCATTAAGTGGTGAATTTGGTTTTGTAAATCCATTAATCCCTTTTCCGAAAATTGTTAAGTCTGTTTCATTCTGTTCTATCTTACATCCTAATTTTCTAAAACAATCAATAGTTGAATTAACATCTTCAGAATTTAAGTAATTATTTACTACCGATTTTCCATTAGCCATTGCCGAAAACATTACTGCCCGATGTGAAATTGACTTATCACCAGGAAGAATTAACTCTCCATTTATTCCACTAATTTTTTCAATTTTTTGAATCATTTAGCACACCATTCGTCTATCATTTTTTCTAAATCATCTTCATTCAAATCTGATGTTTCGTACATACCTTTTTCTTCACGCTGCCGCTGTGCTTCGTATAGTGTTACTGCTGTAGCAACTGATACATTAAGACTTTGAATCATCCCACGCATAGGAATGTAAAATATTTCATCTGCAAGTTCAGCAACTTCTTCAGATATTCCACGATGTTCGTTTCCAAAAACTAAAGCAACTTTATCTGTTAAATCAAAACTATAAATTTTCTTAGCCTTTTCATTTAATTGACTTGCATAAATTTTGAATCCATCTTTTCGTAAATCATCAAAGCATTCTTGTGCAGTTTTATATTTTTCTGATTCAACCCATTTATTTGCAGAAGATGATGTAACTCTGCTAATTTTGGGAAATGCTTCTAAATTGTATAAAAGAGTTACTTTTGGAACACCAACAGAATCGCAGGTTCTATAAATAGCACTAACATTATGTGGGTCGTGTATGTTTTCCAAAACAACTTTAAGCGAATGTTGTCTCTGTTTTACAACAGTTCTAATTTTTTCTAATCTTTTTTCTGTCTTAAATTTTTGCAAAACTACTCTTTATCAAAAATTAATTTATATATTTTTTTTCTACCACTTCTACGAGCTAAATCAATTTTCACTTCAGTTTTATCGTTTAAATTTACATAATATTTTGTAAGCTCAACAATATCTAAAATTGCTTCATCTTCAGAATGAGCCCATCTTTCGCATCCTTTTAACGATGGAACTTCTGCGTTAAAACCATCTTCCTCTTTTGTAACAATCATATCTATAACCATAAAAATCACATTATTTTATTAAAAAGTTTAAGGAATATTTTATTTATCATTTTTTACAGAATATATTAGAACTTAAAAGTAGTGTTTCAAAAAAATAAAGAATACTAAATTGCCCAGTAAAAAGTTAAAACCAATTATAAATTTAAAGAATGAAGTAGGAATCTTGACACTAAATTGTCATAATAAATTATATAAATAAAATGATAATTATTTCAATTTATATTCCTGTTGGATGCCATGTCGTTTTTAATTCCTGGGTTTTCTCAATTAAATAAGGTGATTCATAAAATTCATTATTCCAATCGTTTTTTTCATAAAAAACAGTCCTTTTAATATTTTCACTTGCCAATTCACCAATTGATTTAATTATATTTTCATCATTTCCACAATAAATTATAGAATTTACATCCAAATGAGAAGCCATCTGACTAAATAGTTCGGATTTTTTCCCAGTTAAAATATTTACTACTCCACTTGGAACATCAGATGAATTTATAACTTCAGCCAATGAAATTGCCGAAAGTGGTTTGCTTTCAGAAGCCAAAACAATTACTGTATTTCCACCAACAATTGCGGGAGCTATTAAAGAGATTAATCCTAATAAGCTAAAATTTTCTGAAGCTAAAATTGAGATAACTCCTACTGGTTCAAGATTTGAAAAATTAAAATGCAGACTTGAAACCGTATTTACCGTACTGAAAAATTGTTGGTATTTATCACTCCATCCAGCAAAATACACTAACCTATCAATTGAAGTGTTAACCTCTAATTTAGCTGATTTTGCAGATTCTCCTTGTAAAATAAGTTCATTAATAAATTGTTCTTTCCTTCCTTCAAGCATTTCAGCAATTCGGTATAAAATTTGACCTTTATTGAGTGCTGATGTATTTGCCCAAGCTACTTGAGCTTTGCGAGCCGAAACAACTGCATTTCTAAAATCTTTTCTAGATGCTAAACACATATTTGCAACCAAGTTACCCTTACTATTTTTAACAGTGTAATATCTACCAGATTCTGTTCGAGGAAATTTTCCTCCAATATATAATTTATATGTTTTATTTATATCTAATCTACTCATAGTTTAACCAAAAATAATTACTCAAATTTTATATATGGATTTAACCCTTGCATTCCACCTTCTCTGCCATAACCACTTTCTTTATAACCACCAAAAGGAGATGCCGCATCAAATTTATTAAAAGTATTAGCCCAAATAACTCCTGCTTCTAATTTTTGAGTTAAATGAAATATTTTAGCACCGTTTTGTGTCCATACACCCGCTGATAATCCATAAGGAGTATTATTTGCTTTTTCAATTACTTCACTAATTGTTCTAAATGTTTGCACAGTTAAAACAGGTCCAAATATTTCTTCTTGAACAATTCTATGCGATTGTGATACATTTAAGAATAAAGTTGGTGCACACCAGTTACCTTCTTTTGGCAAATTACACTCCGATTGATATATTTCACAACCTTCATTCAGACCAATTTTAATATAATTTTCAATAGTTGATAATTGTTTTTTAGAATTTATTGCTCCAATATCTGTGTTTTTATCCAATGGATCGCCAACAATTAAAGTTGCCATTCTGTTTTTTAATTTTTTAATAACCAAATCGGCTACAGATTCTTGTACAAACAGACGTGAACCAGCGCAGCAAACATGTCCTTGATTAAAAAATATTGCGTTTACAATTCCTTCAACAGCTTGGTCTATTGCAGCATCTTCAAATATTATGTTTGCCCCTTTTCCGCCTAATTCAAGTGTCGCTTTTTTCTTTGTACCGGCAATTGCTTTTGAAATAAACTTTCCAACAGCGGTAGAACCAGTAAAAGCAATTTTATCAACATCCGAATGATTAACAATACAAGCACCTGTTTCACCCGCACCGGTAAGAATATTAACAACTCCTTTTGGTAAACCACTATCATGAATAATTTCTGCTAATTTTAAGGCAGTTAATGGTGTAGTTTCTGCCGGTTTTAAAACAATTGTATTTCCTGTTGCCAATGCTGGGGCAAGTTTCCATGCAGCCATTAATAACGGAAAATTCCATGGAATTATTTGTCCAACAACTCCTAAAGGTTTTGGTTTTCTATTAGGGAAAGCATATTCCAGTTTATCTGCCCAACCAGCATAATAGAAAAAATGATTTGCAGCCAAAGGAATATCAATATCTCTTGATTCTCTGATTGGTTTTCCACCATTGAGACTTTCAATTACAGCAAATTCTCTAGCACGTTCTTGAATTAATCTTGCAATTCTGAAAATATATTTGCCACGTTCTTTACCAGGCAAACTTGACCATCCATTAAATGCTTTTCGTGCAGCTTTTACAGCAACGTCAACATCTTCTGCAGTAGCCTCAGCAATACTAGCAATTTTTTTGTTGTTAGAAGGATTAACTGTATCGAAATACTGATTTTTAATTGGTTTGGTATACTTTCCATCTATATACAATTCATATTTTTTTTGAATTTGTATATGGTCTGTACTTTCTTTTGCTTCCGAATACTTCCAAGAGGCTTTAAAAATATTTTTATCTTCTTTTTTTTGCATAATTAATCTTTTGAAAAATAATAAGATGATTGATACATTCCTGTTTTTGTTTTAACCAATTGCATTAAAATATCATTTAATAAACTACTTGCTCCAAATCTAAAAAAATCTTTATTCATCCATTTTTCACCGAGCACTTCGTTAAGCATAACTAAATATTGTAATGCTAATTTAGAATTAGAAATTCCACCTGCTGGTTTCATACCAATCATTTTCCCGGTTTTTATATAAAAATCTTTAATTGCATCAAGCATTACATAAACAACTTGTAAAGTAGCAGCAGGTTGAATTTTTCCAGTAGAAGTTTTTATAAAATTGGCTCCGGCATACATAGCAATTTCACTAGCCTTTCTAACATTATCTAATGTGTCTAATTCACCAGTTTCAAGAATAACTTTTAAGTGTGCGTTTCCGCATGCTTCTTTAATAGTAGCAATTTCATCAAAAACGAACTGGTAGTTTCCGGAAAGAAATTCACCTCGCGATAATACCATATCAACTTCATCGGCTCCTTGATCGACAGCGGATTTTACATCAATAAGTTTAACATCAATTGAAGATTGTCCACTTGGAAATGCAGTAGCAACTGATGCAACATGAATTCCACTTCCCTCTAAAGCTTTTTTTGCAATACCCACAAAAGCTGGATAAACACAAATAGCAGCCACTTTGGGAACATCTTGAAATGAATCGTGTGCATGCATAGCTTTGTAGCAAAGTTGCTGAACTTTTCCTTTTGTATCCTTTCCTTCCAGTGTTGTTAAGTCAATCATACTTATAGCAAGTTTCAACCCTTCAACTTTTGAGGAAGATTTAATACTCCTTGTTCCAAATCGAGCAACACGTTCATTTACACCAACAGTGTCATAAACTGGCAAATCATTTAATTTTGGTAGCATTTATATTGTTTTTTATTTAAACATGGCAAAACTTAGGTTAATTATCTGAATTTTTCAAATAAAAATTATATGTATATAATCAATAATCACAAACATTAGTGATTATATTATTATGTTAATTCTAAGATAATCATTTATTCAAAATTATCATCTTTTTAGTAAAGCAGTTTGAATAATTTATTGTTGAACTATGTCATTTCCTTTTAAATATGCAGTGTATGTATTTTGTAACAACATTGCAATTGTCATTGGTCCAACACCGCCAGGCACAGGAGTAATAAACGATGCTTTTTTTGAAACATTTTCAAAATCAACATCACCGACCAATTTATATCCACTTTTTTTAGAAGCATCTTCAACTCTATTTACACCAACATCAATAATAACAACGTTAT
>Ga0210009_1000805_pt1 | contig 31159 bp, 29 predicted proteins | sample CryGeyCG2114_065_FD_185457 | JGI IMG/M metagenome (GOLD analysis project Ga0210009, IMG submission 185457) | Groundwater microbial communities from aquifer - Crystal Geyser CG12_big_fil_rev_8/21/14_0.65 (SPAdes) (version 2) | ecosystem: Environmental > Aquatic > Deep subsurface > Groundwater ...
TAAGAGAATACTGAAACTTTCTTTAGCTATGAGGCGAAGGGAGTGGTTTATGGGGCTTTGGGGTTCAACTAAATTGATGTCTTGGCCTTTTGTCGTTGATTCTTAATTTTCTAATGACCGATTTGGGTTAAATATTCTAATTATTTCTGTAAAACATTGAACCTGGATAATGTAATAGGAACAAAGCAATAGGAAATTTAATTATTTCTAACAAATAAACTCATCCTAAAGATGTAGTCCACTTTTCATCCTTTTGCTCGATTTACAATCGGGGGATATACATTTAACTTATATCCAGTATAGAAAAATTATTTAACTAAATATTCAATTTATAAGAAAAACATTGATTTAATAATTTCTTATAAAATCTTACGGAGATTTAAATGAATTATAATAATAGAAATTGGAACAATACTTTAAACATATCTACATATTTTTACAATGTTTTCCAAATGGCTGCCCTTGTCACTTTCTTACTACTTGCAGTCTTATTAACAAGTTGCTCAGAAACAGACACATTAGTTGATCCGGCAGAGAAAGTTGTGCCAATTCAAACTACAGTGCAAACTTCAGTTAATCTTGGTTCAACTTCAAGTTTCGTAATTCTTGCTGGCTCTCATATTTCAAACGTTCCAACATCTGTAATTACTGGCAATATTGGAATAAGTCCAGCAGCAAGATCGTTTATAACAGGTTTTGGATTAACCGAAGTTACAGGAAACATATATGCGGCTGATGATGTTTCTCCAGTGGGTACTTCAGCAATGTTATCTGCAGCAAAAGGTGATTTAACAACAGCCTATAATGATGCTGCAGGACGAACGGCTACTGACATTGTGCTTCTATCAGGAAATATGGGTGGATTAACCTTAACTCCTGGTCTTTATAAATCGAGCGGATCACTTGAAATATCATCTGGTAAACTTACTTTTGATGCAAATGGAAATACAAATGCTGTTTTCATAATTCAGATAGCAACTACACTTAATACATCAGCTGGAACTCAAATTGTCTTAAGCGGTGGTGCAAAAGCTTCCAACATATTTTGGCAAGTTGGTACTTCAGCAACTCTTGGAACTAGCTCAATATTCAGAGGAACTATTATGGCAGATCAATCAATTTCACTTAATACTGGTGCAAATATTGAAGGTAGATTGCTTGCTCGAATAGCTGCTATAAATTTAAAAGGAAATACTGTTGTAAGACCAACTTTATAATTATGGAAATACAAATTTCAGACACTAAATAAAAAATAATAACTCGCTTAATTAAGCAAAAAAAATAATTTACTAATTCATAAATACATGGAGAACACATGAAAACTGATACAATACATATTAAAAAAATAATCAACAGATTTAATCACTTTTGGGGAATAATGCTAATTCTCACCTTTATATTACCAAGTTTTGCATTTTCACAATCATCACCCGAAACAGTAGATCTTGGAACTGCTAGTGATTACGTTATTTTAGCGAAAACTGGAATTTCATGCACTGGAAGCACCCAAATTACAGGCGATCTTGGTATTAGTCCAGCAGCAGCATCATACATTACTGGATTTAGTCTAATTTTAGATGTTACTAATACATTTTCACTTTCATCTTTTGTTACTGGAAAAATATTTGCCACTGATTATGCAGATCCAACTCCAATAAATCTTTCAACAGCTATTCGCGATATGGAAAATGCTTATAGTAATGCAGCAGGACGATTATTACCAGATTTTACAGAACTTTACACAGGAGACCTTACTGGAAAGACTCTTTTACCAGGACTATATAATTGGACTACACCTGTGGTTGTAGGTGATGCTGGTGTTACTATTTCGGGTAGTGAAACAGATATCTGGATATTCCAGATTGCACAGAATCTAGAAATAGCTAATGGTGCAATTATTACTTTAGCTGGTGAAGCTAAGGCTACTAACATCTTCTGGCAAGTAGCTGGTCAAGTTACTATTGGAACTACAGCGGCAATGAAGGGAATTATTTTATCCAAAACTGCTGTTGCAATGTATACAGGTGCAACTCTAAGTGGTAGAGCTTTAGCACAGACCGCAGTTACACTAGATGCAAATACTGTAATTGTTCCTGCAATACCTACTTCGTTGAACGATGATGTTACGCTTAAAGAATTTTCTTTAGAGCAAAATTATCCAAATCCTTTTAATCCAAGTACGATGATTCAATACAGCCTTAAAGAAGCGACAAAAGTTTCACTGAAGGTTTATAATATATTAGGAGTTAAAGTTGCAACACTTGTAAACAAACCCCAAAATGCTGGAAATTATACAGTTATATTTAATTCAAACCAAAATAATTTGAATCTTTCAAGTGGTGTATATTTTTATCGATTGGAGACAGAATCGTTTATTTCAACTAAAAAATTGGTTCTTTTAAAATAGTATCAAATGTGAAAGGATAGACCCATGGTGCTAATAAATATTTGAAGTAATACATGTTAAAAATGTTATAAGCAAGTATCAACAAGAAATTGTTGTTGATAAATGCTGAGCATAATTAGATATGAGTTTTCAAAATCAGCAATCTGAAAAAATGATTTACAATTTTTTGTTTCATATACAAATGGATATTCTTATTAATAAAATTTGAATGGATTTACGTTGAAAGAAATTAGATTATTACTTATAGAAGATAATACTCTTTTGAGAGAAGGTATAATTGCCAGTCTTGAACCCTATAAGGATTTGGTAATTATTCCCATATCCTGGTCAGGAGAAAACTTTCTGGAGAAAATTAAATCGATAAAACCAGATCTAATTCTTATAAATTTTGAATCACAGAACAAGAGCAATTTTCATTTTATTGAGACAATAAAAAGAGAACTTCCCAAATCAAAAATTATTGTTATGAATCTAGTGCCAGGTAGTGCAGACGTTCTACAATTTGTAAAAGCTGGAGCTAACGGGTTTATACTTAAAGTTGGCTCGCTTAATGATTTATTGTTGGCGATAAGAACAGTTACTGAAGGTTCAGCAGTACTTCCACCTCTACTCACTGACCCACTATTTTCGCAAATTGTTGATAATTCAATAAAAGATAATAAAAGCAAATTAAAAAAAGCTGCAATTTTTACAAAAAGAGAGCAAGAAGTTATAAAATTAATTAGCAATGGATTGAGAAATAACGATATCGGTCAAGAACTTAATATCTCTCCATATACTGTTAAAACTCATATCCATAATATAATGGAAAAACTTTCTTTGCATACGAGGTTAGAAATTGCAAACTATTCATATTCGCAAAAACAAATTGACTTTTAAAAGAAAGAAGAACACAAAATAGATTCTGGTAATTATTCAAAAATTAATAAATAGTTAAAAACCCGCCATAATTATTCAAATAGTTTGATTAATTGGCAAAATTAAAAGGATGGAAAAAATGAAAAAGTTATTAGTCAGTGTTATTAGTTTGATTTTCTTATTTACAATTGTTAGCTGTTCAGATGAAGAAAATCCCAAGTTTAGGATATTTAATGAAGGAACTACTAAAGCAAATATCCAAGTGCAAACATCAGGTGGAAATACAATCAACATCAATGATGTTGAACCAGGGGAAAAAACAGCATATCAAAGTGCAGCAGAAGGAAATATTATAGTCAAAGTTGTAATTCAAAATGCAACTATTTCTCCAACAATTACTTTTTTCGCGGCTAAAGATATACGCTACACAATAATAATTCTTGCGGGTACAATACCTTCGCTTCGCGTTGAACATGATTAGACTTAAATAATTAATGGATTATTCTTTTAGCAAATTGCATTTCATTGCAAAAATTAAAATGAATCTAGCTATTTACTAATCCTTTAGATGTAGTCCATTTTTCAATCTTTTGACTGATACTTAAAGCAAGAATATATGGTTATGTTAATGTTAAGTAATTACACAATATATAATTTATCATAGGAGATAAAACAAAATGAATAAGCTTAAAAATTATTTTAAGATATGGCTAATACCCATACTAGCTATTTTATTGATAGTTAGTTGTGATGACAGAGATAAACTTACTTCGTCACCAATTTTAACAAGCCCGACAGTTATTTCCACTAATCCTGTCAATGCAGCGGTAAACGTTCCATTTAACCAAAGCATAGTTGTAACGTTTAGTGAAGAGATGGATTCTGCATACATTAATACGGCAACATTTACATTAATGCAAGGAACGTCTTTTGTTTCTGGTACGGTTACATCATTAGGTAACTCAGCAACATTTAAACCATTGAATAATTTGTTAGCCAATACAAAATATACTGCAACCATTACTACAATGGCAAAGAGTCTATTGGGTAGCAGACTAGAAAAAAATTATATTTGGAATTTTACAACAGGTGCAACAGCGTTAATTACACCGCCATCAGTAAGTTCTACTAATCCACTTAACGCAGCAACTTCAGTGCCAATCAATCAGAAAATAGCAGCTACATTTAGTGTTGTTATGGATGCCACAACTATCACTACATCAACCTTTACGGTTTTGCAAGGTACTACACCTGTTGTAGGATTTGTGTCTTATTCTGGCACAACTGCCCTTTTTACACCAGCAAATAATTTTGCTCCAAATACAGCATTTACAGCTACAATTACTACTGGTGCTGATGATCTTGCAGGTAATTCATTGACCAATAACTATACCTGGAGTTTTACAACAGGTGCTATTGCTGTTGTTACACCACCAACTGTAAGTTCTACAAATCCTAATAATGCTGCTGTTGGTGTACCAATCAATCAAAGTATTGGAGCTACCTTTAGTGTAGCTATGGATGCCACAACAATAACCGCATCAACTTTTACGGTTTTGCAAGGTACAACCCCTGTTCCTGGATTCGTATCATATTCTGGAACAACGGCAATATTTAATCCTACAAATGATTTTGCGGCAAATACATTATATAAAGCCACAATTACAACTGGTGCAAGTGATCTTGCAGGTAATGCTATTGCAAACAATCATGTTTGGAGTTTTACAACAGGCGCAATCGCAATTGTCACTCCACCAACTGTAAGTTCTACTGACCCTGTTAATGCTGAAACCAATGTGGCTTTAAATCAGAAAATAACGGCAACTTTTAGCAAAACAATGGATGTCTCAACTATTACTACTGCAACATTTACTTTAATGCAGGGGGCAACATTTGTTTCAGGTACGGTTTTCTATGTTGGTACAACGGCAACTTATAGTCCAACAAATAATCTTACCCCAAGCACTACCTATACCGCTACTATAACAACTGGTGCAAAAGATTTAACAGGTAATGCCCTTACATCAAATTATGTATGGAGCTTTACAACTGGTGCAGCAATTGTCGTTACTCCACCAATCGTTAGTTTAACTGATCCCCTTAACCTTGCAACAGGTGTGGCTTTGAATTCTAAAATTGCCGCAACTTTTAGTAAGACAATGGATGCCTCAACTATTACAGCATCAACGTATACTCTTATGCAGGGAACAACTTCAGTATCGGGATTCGTGTCATATTCTGGAAAAACCTCAACGTTTACACCTGCAATTAATTTATTACCAAATACATTATACACTGCTACAATTACCACTGGGTCTAAGGACTTAGCGGGAAACACGCTTGCAGCTAATTATGTTTGGAGTTTTACAACTGGTGCAGCAGTAGTCGTTACTCCACCTACTGTAACATCTACCAATCCAGCTAATCTTGCAACAGCAGTTCCTCTTAATCAGAAAGTAGCGACAACATTTAGCAAGTCAATGGATCCTTTAACGATTACCACAGCAACGTTTACCTTAAAACAAGGGACAACAGCCATTTCAGGATTCATCTCTTACTCAGGTACAACAGCTTATTTTACACCTGCAAGTAATCTTGCTCCTACAACAGAATATACAGCTACAATTACAACTGGTGCTAAAGACCTTGCTGGAAACGCAATAGCAACTAACTACGTCTGGAACTTCACGACGGGTTCATCTACGGTTATTATTCCTCCAACAGTAGTTTCAACGGACCCTATTGATTTAGCAACATGTGTTGCTTTGAACAAACAAGTTAAGGCAACGTTTAGTAAGGAAATGGATGCATCTACTATAACGACTGCAATATTTACTGTCATGGAAAACAATGGAACAACATTTATCTCTGGTACAGTCGGTTATGTTGGCACAACTGCAACCTTTACACCATTAACAAATTTCAAACCAAATACAACTTATATAGCTACAATTACAACTGGGGCTAAAGACTTAACTGGAAATGAAATGACAGCCAACCATATATGGCGCTTTACTACTGTTGTACCTTATGTAGTAACATTATCCTCAAATCCAGCTCTTGGCGGTACAACAACCGGTGCAGGCACATTTAACTCTTGTTCTTCAGTAACAGTAACTGCAACTCCAAATGTTGGTTATACATTTACTAACTGGACAGAAAGTGGAACTATTGTATCTACAAATGCAAACTACACATTTGAGTTAAGTGAAAATAGAACATTAGTTGCTAACTTTGTTCCTATTCAATATACAGTAGTGTTATCCTCAAATCCAGCATTAGGTGGATCTACGAGCGGTAGTGGTACTTTTGACGGTGGAAGCAACGTAACAGTAACTGCAACGCCTAACGTTGGGTTTACATTCACCAACTGGACAGAAGGTGGAAATATTGTATCCACAAACGCAAACTACACTTTTGTTTTAAGTGAGAACAAAACACTTATAGCAAACTTTACTGCCGTTATTGTCCAATTTAGTGTATCCTTATCATCAAATCCAGCATTAGGTGGAAACACAAGTGGAGGTGGTAATTTTGATGAAGGAAGTAATGTAACAGTAACTGCAACACCAAACGTTGGTTTTACATTTACCAATTGGACAGAAAATGGAAATATTGTATCCACTAATGCAAACTATACTTTTGTGCTATTAGAAGACAAAGTATTTGTTGCTAACTTTAGTGCTATTATCGTAGTTCAATATAATGTATCCTTATCATCAAATCCGGCAGCAGGTGGAAACACAAGTGGCGGTGGTGATTTTGATGAAGGAAGCAATGTAACAGTAACTGCATCTTCAAATGTTGGTTATGCATTTACTAATTGGACAGAAAATGGAAATATTGTATCCACAAATTCAAACTATACTTTTGTGTTATTAGAAGACAAAGTATTTGTTGCTAACTTTATATTAAGCGGACAAATGCCTGTTGATCTTGGAACAGCAGCTAGATTTGCTATTCTTTCTAACTCGCAAATTACTAACATTTCAACTTCTGATATTAAGGGAGACGTTGGTTTAAGTCCTGGTGTTAGATCAAATATTACTGGATTTTTCGGATTTGCTCGAGATCCTGGTCTTACATATTCAACATCACCAGAAGTCACTCAAGGTTTCATTTATGCAGCTGACGATGGTAGCCCAACACCAGCAATGTTAATTGCGGCTAAAAGTGATGCTGAATCTGCATACCTTGATGCAACTGCAGCAACTCGTGGAACTCCAACTTCAATATCAGGAAATCTTAATGGGTTAACACTTGCTCCAGGTCTTTACGAATCAGGATCATCAATTGAGATTTCTCCAGGTGGTAAACTTTACTTAGATGCTGGTGGTGATGCAAACGCAGTATTTATTTTCCGTAGTGCAACTTCAATTACAACTGAATCAACTAGTGAGGTTGTTTTAGATGGAAGTGCAAATGCTGCAAATATTTATTGGGTTGCAGGATCTGCTGTTACACTTGGTACAAATTCTATAATGAAAGGAACCATAATCGCAAGTACTTCAATCTCTCTACTTACGGGTTCAACATTAGAAGGCAGAGCAATAATACAAAGTGCTGCAGCTGGAATGGTTTCATTGGATCAAAGTACAATAGTTTTACCATAAGATAAATAACATAAGTGAGGAGTTTTTGACTCCTCACTTATTTCAAAAATATGCTCTTTAAATATTTAGCACATTGAAAAGAATAGATTGAAATAGGTTTAATTTTTTTAGATAAAAGCATTAAAAAACAAAAGGAAAACAAAATGAAAATATTATTTATAACTATTGCATTGCTATTAACTGTTAGCACAAGTAGTTTTCAAGCACAAACAGTAACGGATAGTTGGGCATTTGGGTTTGGTTTAAACTATCCAAGATTTGCTTCGGTAAATGTAACATCATTAAATTCTAATTATGGTGGCTATCTTTCAATTCAACGTAATTTTTCTGAAAATGTTGGATTAAGATTAAAAGGTGGTTATTCACACCTTGAAGGATCATGGATGAATCCTTCTTTTGATTTGGTTACAGAATCAACTGGACTTATAACTGGTAATTTAGATTTATTATACTATCCTGTACCTTGTGCACCGGTATCACCATACTTATATGCTGGGCTTGGTGGAAATTATAGAACTATAGACAATGGACAAACTGCATTTAATGAAGATACAAAATTAGGAACTCAATTAAATGCGGGTCTGGGTGCTGAATTTAAGTTTAATTCTACTTGGAGTTTAGTAACCGAATTTGGTTATCATGTTACAAATAATTCTAAACTTGATGGTACTATAGTTCCAGAAGAATTGAACGGACGTGATTCATATATAAATCTAAGTGTCGGTTTAAATGTTTTATTTGGCAAAGGCGAGCCTTCTCAAGAATGTGAACCTTGTCAAGGAATGACAATGGAAATGACAGATATGACAGATTATGATAAAATTGATAGCATGATTATTAAACATATTCCAAAACAAGTTATTAAAGAAGTTATAGTAGAAAGATATATTGCTGCTGTTTCTGAAGATAGATTAGTTTTGGTTGGTGTTAATTTTGATTTCGATAAATCAACACTTCTACCAGAATCATATCCAGTTCTTAATAAAGCAGTGATCTTATTGGAAGATAACCCAACAGTTAATGTTGAGATTGAAGGATATACTGATTTTATTGGCACTAAAGTTTACAATAAAGAATTATCTGTAGAAAGAGCTGAAAAAGTTAAAGAATATCTTGTCTTAAAAGGTATTGATAAAAAAAGACTAAGTACCATTGGTTATGGAAAAGGAAATCCCGTTGCTAACAACGAAACTGAAGAAGGCAGAGCACTGAATAGAAGAATTGTATTTAGAATTCTTAAATAATCCTATTAATATTTGTATGAATTTAAGATTGCAATACTTTGCAACTTAAATTCATACATATTTTTCTGCAATGGAACCACAAACAAAGCACAAAATAAAATGTGCTTTAAGGAGAAACATAAAATGCGAAAAATATTTTTGCCTCTTTTGATTACTGGAATCTTATTTGTTTTTGTGGCACCAATTAAGGCGCAATTAACACTTACATTAAGTAATAATATAGATACCCAACCAATATGGGGACCAGTGGGATATGATGAAGTGCAATATTATTATTTCCCTGACATTAATAGCTACTACAATGTGTCTGAAAAACGATTTCATTTTTATGATGAAGGTAAATGGACTAATGGCTCTTCTCTGCCTTTACGATATAATAACTTTGATTTATATAAGTCTTATAAAGTAGTAATAAATGAACATGAACCATGGAAAAAACATAATGTTCACAAAAAGAAATACTCTTCATTTAAAGGACGTCACGATCAAATTGTAATTAGAGATAGTAGAGATACAAAATATTTTGTGATTAAAGATCACCCAGAACACGGTAAATGGGAAAAAAATCAAAAAGACAATAATGGAAATGAACATAATCGCAAGAACAAAAATGAAGGTCACGAAAAAAACAAAAAATGAATATTGAAAAACTCATTCGGTGAGAAAAAATTATTTCGTCAATATTTAAGAGTATGAATCAATTAATTATAAAGGAACCAAAATGAATAAGTTAAAGATTAAAGGTAATTGGAATGAAATTTCTGGTAAGTTGAAGCAAAAATATGCCAATCTAACAGACGATGATTTGCTATTTAATGAAGGCAAGGAAGAAGAAATTATTGGAAGGCTTCAAATTAAACTTGGAAAAACAAAAGAACAAATACATGATGTGATTGCCAAATTATAAATTAAGATGTTGAGCAACCTTTATTCTTTTTGATAAATAGTTGTTTTTCTCTTATTCAAAGCAATCAACAGCCATCTGGCAAAGTGAAAATTTGAAATAATATTGAATGCTCTCACTCTAAAGGTCTAGTTCCTTTTTCATCCTATTGCCCGATTGATTAAGCAGCCAACTTAAGGTAGCTTGTTCTGTGTTCAATAAAAGTTTATTTAACAAAATAATTTGGAAGTATAAAATTTTACAATTAATAAAAGGAGATATGCAATGCGAAAAAACATTTTTTTCGGAATTATTTTAGGAATGTTTCTGTTCCTTGCTAAACCAATGGCTGCTCAAGACCATGGATTTGGGTTAGGACTTATCTTGGGTGAACCAACAGGTTTAAGTGCAAAACTCTGGACTTCAAGGGTTAATGCATTTGATTTTGGCCTTGGTGTTGGAATGGGTGGAGATCGTATCTCATATAATGGCAATTACAACGATGGCAGCCGTGTTCATTTTCATATGGATTATTTATGGCACTCATTTAATGCAATAAGCTCAACCGAAAGATTCCCTCTATATTACGGAATTGGAGGTAGATTTAATAGTGGTGGTAACTATGAAGAATCATTTGGTGTTAGAGGGGTAATTGGTATTGCTTGGCTGCCCCGGTCTACTCCTATAGATGTATTTATTGAGTTAGTACCTGTTTTTCAACTTACTCCAGGAACGGGATTTGGAATAGATGCCGGCTTGGGTATTAGATATTTCTTTTAAAAGAAAAATTAATTCACAATCATTAATAACAAAAGGATCTTTACAATGAAACTATTTACATTTTTATCAATTGTGCTTTTAAGTTGTGCTTCCTTAATAGTTGCACAAGAGGGTGTAGAAACCCCAAAGCAAAACGCCATGTCAAATGTATTCGGTATTACACTTGAAGGGGGTATAACCCTTGGAACAACTGATTACTCGAGTACAATCATGGATTATACAGGGAAAGCTTCCCTTGAATATTATCTGCCTTCTACAGGTGCAGGTAATTTCGGATTCAGAATTTTTGGACAACAAGGTTTTATTGCTGGCGAGGGTATAGCACTCTCAGTACAGCCAACACAAAAATTTAAGACAAAAATTGATTTATACGGTGGTGGAGTAATTTATACAATTTCTCTTGGGGATGCCGTTTATCCTTGGGTAGCTGCTGGAGTGTCAAATCTTTGGTTTTATCCAGAAGATGGTAATGGAAGCAGATTACCAAATTATGAAGCAAAAGTATATGACAAATATATGTTAGCCTATAATGGTGATGCTGGCGTAAGATTTTTAGTTTCAAAAAACATTAGTGTTAATGTAGCTGGTGGAATTGTAGTAGGAACAAAGGATTATCTTGATGATTTACGCGACGGTTCAAGTAATGATATGTTTGTTTCTGCAACTGCTGGTGTAACTTATTATTTTGGTAGATCTGCAGATAGTGATGGTGATGGTGTGCCTAATACAGATGATGCCTGTGAAGATACTCCTAAAGGTATAGCAGTGGATGAATTTGGCTGCCCACTTGATGCTGATAAAGATGGAGTTCCTGACTACCTTGATAAATGCCCAAAAACAATTGCTGGTGCATCAGTTGATGCAGACGGTTGTCAGTTTGATGCAGATTCAGATGGTATTGCTGACAATATAGATAAATGTGCTAACACTCCTGGTGGAGTTAAAGTAGATGCAAAAGGTTGTCCACTTGATTCAGACGGTGATGGTGTTGCTGATTATCTTGATAAATGTTCAAAAACCCCAGCTGGAGCTAGAGTAAATGCTGATGGTTGTGCACTTGACGCTGATGGCGATGGTATTTCTGATTCTTTTGACAAATGTCCAAATACACCAAAAGACGTGCAAGTAAATGCAGATGGTTGCCCTCTTGAAAAAGATACATTGCTTATCATCAAAGAAGGTAAAATGGAATCAATAGTTTTAAGTGGCGATACTAATTTTGAGTCTGGTAAATCAAGACTTCTTTCTAATGCTTATAGAGCACTTGATGGTCTTGTAGCTACAATGAAAGAACATCCTAAATATACATGGGAAATTGGCGGACACACAGATGCAGTTGGGTCAAGTAGCTATAACAAAAACCTTTCACGACAAAGAGCTCAATCTGTTGTTGATTATTTGTTAAATAAAGGTATTGAAAGAAACATGCTTAAAATAGTTGGATATGGTGAAGACAATCCAATTGCTACAAACAATACACCTGAAGGAAAATCTATGAATAGAAGAGTTGAAATAAAATTACTCTCAAAAGGTACCAAGTAGATTAAGTAAAAGTATATCTAATAAAGAAAGGCGGCATTATATTGCCGCTTTTCCTTATTCTTAAAATAACACATTTAGTAAATCTGTTTTATAAATATATTGGAGAAGTAAAATGAAAAAGATTAAAGGAATAACGATAATTGGAATAATTGCTATGTCTATTATTTTTATAGGCTGTAGTGCCAGCAATGCTGTTAAGGGTGGTGCAATTGGTGGTGTTAGTGGTGGCGTAGTTGGTGGAGTTATTGGTAATTATGCAGGCAATACAACGCTTGGAGCTATATTGGGTGCTGCTGTTGGTGGTACCGCTGGAGCTTTAATTGGACATAATATGGACAAACAAGCCGAAGAAATGAGGCAAGATCTTTCTGGAGCAACTATTGAAAGAGTTGGAGAAGGTATAAAAATTACTTTCGATTCTGGGATATTATTTGAGTCTAATTCATCAACTCTTGAGTATAATGCAAAATCAAACATTAATAAACTTGCTGTAATATTAAATAAATATCCTGACACAGATATTCTTGTTTCTGGACATACTGATTCTGATGGTGCTGAAGAATACAATCAAACTTTGTCAGAAAGTCGTGCAAAATCTGTTTCTGATTATTCAAGAATGCAAGGTGTTTCTTCTAGTCGCTTTACTGTTGTAGGACTTGGTGAAGGTGATCCAGTTGCTTCAAATAATACAGATAGTGGAAAACGTATGAACAGACGTGTTGAAATTGCAGTCTTTGCAAATGAAAAACTGAAAGATGCTGCTGAAAGCGGTGATCTTAACTAAATTATTAGACCTAAATAGCAAACCAGTTAAAAATATTTTATAGAATGGAGTTTATTATGTTATACACAATTGCGGTTATTTTAATAATATTGTGGTTACTCGGATTTATGACTTCTTACACAATGGGTGGAATTATTCATATTCTTTTAGTAATTGCAATAGTAGTAGTGCTTGTTCGAGTAATTCAAGGTAGAAAAATATTATAACCATTTTATTTACCTATTCAAAAATATTTCACACATACATATTAAGAGTTTTGGGAAACTTTGTTGGTTCTCAACAATATTAAAGCACACAGCTGTATTCTCAAAATATTTCAAGCTAAAACAGACAATTTTTTTGATAATTCGACTAAATACTTTGATTTTATAAATATATTTGCTACAATCTGAGAAGTAATAGTTGTTTGCTGAAAAATGATTGTTTACTAAGGTAAAAGGTTATGAATTCAAACGACATTAGGCTTAAAAAACTCTGACTATGATTCATGCTTGGGAAAATGGTGCTGAGCTATTGCCGCTTACAAATAATAGATCAAAATCATCATTTTCATTTGGTGGCAAATATAGGGTTATAGACATAACACTTTCAAACTGCATTAACTCCGATTTACGCAGAATTTATGTGCTCACTCAATATAAATCAGATTCTTTACACGAACATATTTATAATGCTTGGAAAATTTTTCATCCAGAATTGGGCGAATTTATAAATTCGGTACCCCCTCAACAAAAATTGGATAAATTTTGGTATATGGGAACTGCAGATGCTGTGTTTCAAAATATCGATTTAATTAAAGATAATGATGAAAATCTTTTGCTTCTTTCTAGCGACCGTATTTATAAAATGGATTACTCAAAATTACTTCATTTTCATAATGAACTTAAAGCCGATCTTACTATTGCATACATTAAACTACCAAAAGAAATCCCTAAACATTTAAGCACTTTAGAAATTAATTCTAATAATAAAATAATTGTATTCAACAATTATCCTTTAATGATGCAAATGTTACGTTCTAATACCAATACTTCGCTTGTAAATATGGGCATCTGTTTGTTTAATACCAAAGCACTTAAAGAAGTATTCAAAAATATGGCCAATGAAAATTTAGATATTTATGATTTTGAAAAGGATGTAATTCCATATATGATTAGGAATAATTTTAACGTGGCTGCTTATCCATTTATGGATGATTATGAAAAGGGAAAAGCATATTGGAAGGATGTAGGAACAATTGATAGTTATTATAAGGCAAATATGGATTTATTAGAAGAATTTCCATCATTTGATCTTTACGATGAAAACTGGCAATTAAGAACTAAACACAGCAATTATCCACCAGTTAAGGCTATTGCATTTGGAAATAGACAGGTAAACAGAATTCATAATTCTCTTATTGCTGATGGGTCTGTTATTTCTGGTGGAACTGTTACTAGATCAGTTTTGGGTTTTAAAGTTAATATAAATAATGATGCATATGTTGCCGATTCTATAATAATGGATTTCTGCAAAATTGGACACAATTCAAGAATAAGGAACGCAATAATCGACAAAAATGTTATTATTCCAGAAAATGTGTCTATTGGTTTTAATTTAGAGGATGATAGGAAGAATTATTTTGTTACTAAATCAGGCATTGTTGTTGTGCCACAAAACTATGTTTTTAACAAAATAAAAAACGAACATGAAAAAATAATTATGAATTTAGTAGAAAGAATTGAAAAAGACAGATCGAGAAATGTTGCTAATCATAATTTAGTTTATAGATAGGTTAACAATGTCTCTATCCAAATCTCCATCCAAATGTAATCTAATCGCATTTTTAATTGCCTGGGTTGACATCTTGTCATATTTCGCAATTCTGCGTGTCTTTGATATTTAATTGAAGTTAACAGCCCCCGAAAACATTGTTTAAAGCGGGATTAAATGTTATATAACTATAACCCGAAATAATTTCGGGTTACAGATAATTAATCTAAATCAAAATTTCATCCGCGTGCAACAAGTCGCTAAAGAGTTCGTTTTTAATTGATTCTGCATTTTTCTTTGCATTTGCAAGAGAAGTTACAATATAGCGATTTGCAATAAACTTTTTACGTGGTAGTTCTTCAGCTTCTTCAAGAACAAGATAACCTGTATAAATGTAGCTGTATAGTTCAACCAAATCTTTAGCTGCAACTTCTTGAAATACGCTATCCTTTCTATCTACTACATATTTTAATGATTCATAAAATATTTCACGAATCTCTTTTAGGAAACCGTTTAATCTTTCTAATCCACCCGAATATGTTTTAGCAGCTTTTTTATCAAAATCGTCCTTTAAGATGTCGTTTATAACACCGCCAATTGCGGCAACAATTTGTAATTGAGAAGTTCCCTCGTAAATATTTGTAATACGCGCATCGCGAGCAAATCGTTCAACAGGAAATTCTTTCATATATCCAGTTCCACCGTGGATTTGAATTGCATCGTATGTAATTTTATTTGCTGCTTCGGTAGTTATATATTTTAAAATAGGAGTTAAAAGATTAGCTACTTTAGTTAACTCTTTTAATCTATCACCAATTTCTTTAGTTGACTCTCCCGCTGCTTTTAGTACTTCAAGTTTACCTTCCAGTTTCTCTTTTAGATCAACTAATTTAGCAGTGTCATAAAGCACAGAACGACCAGTTTCTAACTGCACACGCATATCTAACAATATGTTTTTAACTGCGGGAATTTCATAAATTGTTTTTCCAAATTGCTCACGCTCTTTTGAATATTTTAATGCTTCTTCATAAGCAGCTTGCGAAATTCCTAAGGCTTGTGCTGCAACACCAAGTCTTGCACGGAACATTAAATCAATTGTGTATTTAATTAATCCAAAACGTCTATTTCCAATTAATTCTGCTGGAGTATTATTATATTGTAATTCGCATGTTGGAGAGCCATGAATTCCAAGCTTGTTTTCAATACGTCGCACAACAACAGTATCATCATTATAACAAGCCAGCATACTTAAACCACGTCCATCCTTAGTGCCAGCCTCAGTTCTGGATAAAACCAAATGAACATTTCCATTGCCATTGGTGATAAAGCGTTTCATTCCGTTTAATCTCCACTGACCATTTTCATCTTGCGAAGCACGCAGCTTGCACGCTTGCAAGTCTGAACCAGCATCTGGTTCTGTTAGAGCCATTGCACCGGTGTGTTCGCCAGTTGTAAATTTGGGAATATATTTGGCTTTCTGTTCTTCTGTTCCATATTTTTTGATCATATCTGCAATATCTTGCAATCCAAAAATATTTGTCAAACCACCATCGGCTCGTGCCATAATTTCAGCCGCAGCCATATAAATAGTAATTGGAGCATTTAATCCTCCATATTTACGAGGCAAAATCATGCCGATCAAATCAGCTTGAGCAAGTTCTTTCAAGTTTTGTATTGTTCCCTTTGCATAAGTTACAACTCCATCTTTGAAGTGTGCTCCTTCTTCATCAACACTTGCAGCACGTTCAGCAATTTTATTTCCAGAAATATCTCCTATTAACTCAAGAGTTTTTTCTAAATTAATCATTGCATCTTCATAGTTTTCTGGAGCATAATCAAACTCATTCTTCTGCTCGTAATTATCTTCTTGAATCTCCAGAATTTCTCTTAAATCAAATCTATTAAAATGAAATTTTAAGTCTTCATTATCTGTAAAAAAATTAGGCATTTGTTCCTCTACTTCAATTTATGTTTGTATATTTCAATAAATTTTGGAATTACATCTTCTGCTTTTCCAACTATTCCATAATGTGCAATTCCAAAAATTGGAGCTTCTGGGTCGGAATTTATTGCAATAATTTTATTTGCTTCTTGCATTCCCGCTCTGTGTTGAATTGCTCCAGATATTCCAATAGAAAAAATCAATTTTGGACGAACCGTAACACCAGTTTGACCAATTTGTCTATCGTGGTCAACAAATCCAGCATCAACAGCAGCTCTACTTCCAGCAACCTCGCCACCAACGGTTTCAGCAAGATCAAATACTAATTGAAAATTTTCTTTTGTACCAAGACCATATCCACCAGCTACAATTATTGGAGCTCCTTTTAAATTTACTTTGTTTTCTTCTTGGTATTGCTCAACAATTTTAACCAACTCATCAGTTGAATCCTCAATGAAATCAACTTGTTCAATGCTAATTGGTTTTGGATTATCTACTAATGTCATTTCCATAACGCCTTCGCGAACGGTTGCCATTTGCACTGGATTATCTGGGGTGATAATTGTTGCAATAATATTTCCCCCAAAAGCTGGACGAATTTGCAACAACAAATCCGTATAATCTTTTTTTAGATAATTTACGTTTTCTATTTGTAACTCTGTGCAGTCAGCTGTTAATCCACTTAAAGTATTAGAAGCAACACGAGGCGCAAGTCCACGCCCAACAACAGTAGCGCCGAACAAAACAATCCGAGGTTTATTTTCGCCAACTAATTTGTTTAACATTCTGCTGTAAGGAAGTGGACGGTATTTTTCAAGCACTGGATGATCTATTAAAATTGCAGAATCCACGCCATATTTAAAAGTAGTTTCAGCTACATTTTTTACATTGTAACCAAGCACAATTGCTTTAAGAACTCCATTCAATCTATCAGCAAGTTTTCTTCCTTTACTCAACAATTCAAGGGAAACATCAGCAGGTTTACCATTACGCTGCTCAATAAATACCCAAACTTCTTTTGTGACTTTTTCCATATTCATTATCCCAATATATGATCATTCAATAATTCATCAATTAAAGTACCAATTCCTTCTTTGGTTGGTTCTATTTTTTTTGCAGTTCCACCAGAAAGAACAACAGACTCAACTTTGTGAACTTTTGTTGGTGAGCCATGCAAACCAATTCTTGATTCATCAATATTTGATAATTCAGAAGTAGAAAGAGTTTCTATATATAAGTTTTTATCCTTGTATTCAATAATCAACTCGTCCAAATAAAGTAATGAATTATCGTTTGACATTTTTTCTAAATCAAGCAAAGTTTTAGCGTTTTTGTATTTCATTATTTTCTTTGCAGAGAAAGGACGAGGTTCGGTAGTGCCTTTTATACATGTTAATAGAACAGGCAATTGAGCATCAACTATTTCTTGTCCACCATCAATTTTACGTTTAATTCTGGCAACATTATTTTCAATTTTCTCAATTTCTTCAACATAGGTAACTTGCGACAATTTCAATTTTTCTGCTGTTTGTGGACCAACTTGCGCGGTATCGCCGTCAATTGCTTGTCTTCCGGCAAAGACAAAATCAAACTTTCCAACATACTTAATTGCTTCACTTAAAACATAAGATGTTGCAAGAGTATCTGAACCAGCAAATTTTCTATCGCTTATTAAATAGGCTTTATCGGCTCCCATATAAAAACACTCTTTTAACATATCGGAAGCACGTGGAGGTCCCATTGTTATTACACTTACAGTTCCACCATATTTTTGTTTTACTTGTAGTGCTAACTCCAATGCTTCTTTATCTTCATGATTAAAAATGGCAGGCAGTTTAGCTCGGTTAACAGTTCCATCGTCTTTCATAACTTTTCCAGAAATATTTGCTGTATCTGGAACTTGCTTAACCATTACTATAGAATTATACATAGGCATACTCAATAATTTAATAAATTTATGCAACATACTAAATAATTGAGTTTTTTGAAATTATTTTTGTTGCACTTACTAATTGAATTTTATCCAAAACTAGTTACAAATTTTAGTTTGAAACAAATTCTAAAATTTTTCAATTGTTATTTAGCAATTAGTCTGTAAACCCAATTTGGTAACATTCCAATAATCTTAGCGCCCAATACTGTTGGAAATGGAAATTGAATAATATTTTTCTCTTTTTTAATTCCAGCAATAATTTTTTCAGCAGCTTTTTCGGCAGAAATCATAAAAGGCATTTTAAATTTATTTTGGTCAGTCATTTTAGTTTTTACAAACCCAGGTTTTATTGTAATTACTTTTATTCCAAATTTTGCTAAATCTATTGATAATCCTTCTGCAAAAATTGATAATGCTGCTTTACTTGCGCAATAAAATCCACTCCCAGAATATCCACGATTATCTGCCAAAGATGAAACTGGCGCAATTATTCCACTTTTATTTTTCATCATATTGGGTAGTAATTGCTCAATCCAATAAACAACGCCCAAAAAATTAGTGTTTATAATATCTTCAGCTATTTGCGAACTAAAATTTTGTGTAGTAACATTTTTTCCTATTCCCGAATTAAGAATTGCAACATCGATATTTCCAAATTCTTCTGTAATCTTTGCAAATGTTTGTGCCACATTACTTTTATTAATAACATCATTTTTCAAAATTAAAATATTAGCTTTTTTGTTTTCAAGTTTATTAACCCAATTTTCAATTATATCATTTCTTCGTGCTGTTAAAATTAGATTACAATTAATTTGCAATAATTTTTCACCCACAGCTTTTCCAATGCCAGAAGAAGCTCCAGTTATTAAAACTGTTTTATTGTTGAAAGTCATTATTCTTCCTTTTTGGAAATTTGTTTTGTATTGAATCTTTTAATGTGTTCATCAATATATTCTTCCCACATTGGAGTTACTTCAATAAATTGACTAAACTCTTTATATGCAATTTCTTTATTCCATTTAAGAATAATTAATCGATAAAGAATTATTAGTGCAGAAACTCTTATATTTCTATGACAGTGGACAAATATTTTTTTTCCTTTATTTTGCTCAAAAACATCAAAAAAGTTCACTAAAGTTTCATTATTTAGTGAGTCAAAAGTCATTGGAATTTGATAATAATCCAAACCCAAACTGAAAACAGTTTTTCTTTCGTCAAAGACATAAATCATTTCAAATTCTGGTCTAATATTAATTATAACTTCAAAACCAGCTTGGGCAATTAATTTAAATTCTTCTTCTCGTGGTTGTCCAGAAGTAGATAATTTGTCATCGTTTTTTTTGTAATTCAATATATTTTCAATACCATTCATAAATTAAATTCCAATATTAAAATTTAAACCTTAAAATGGTAATAAAAATAAGTATAAAAGTATTAATGTGCTTTATTAATTGGCACGAAATTAGTATCTTAGCAAAAATTATTCCAAAAAATTATGTTAAATAACTTATTAAATATAGAAAACGTTTTAGTTAGCAAAGAAATTCTCCAAAGGAATTTTACTTGTGATTTGAATAAATGCAAAGGTGTTTGTTGCACAATGGAAAGTGAGCTTGGTGCCCCACTTCTTGAAGAAGAAATTGAGCAAATAAATGAAGTTATTCCTAAAGTAAAAAAGCATTTATTGCAAGAACAAATTGACGAAATTGAAAAAAATGGCTTTTATTTTGAAGTTGAAGGCGAATTTATGATAAAAGCAATTAATAGTAGAGAATGTATTTTTGCATACTACCAAGGTGATATTGCAAAATGTGCTATCGAAAAAGTTTATTATCAAGAAAACACAAATTTCATAAAACCATTATCTTGCCATCTTTTTCCAATAAGAATAAATAAATTGGGTGGTGACGTTTTAAAATATGAAGTTTATGACGAATGTTCCCCTGCCATTGAGTTAGGTAGAATTACCGAAATTCCTATAGTAGATTTTTGTGAAGGTGGATTAAAACGAAAATATGGCGAAGATTGGCTTAACAAATTAAAAAATCAAAAGGTTTAACTTAATGTTATCATTTTCGCAAAAATTATCATTATCACAAAAATTATCACCGCAGCAAATTCAATATCAAAAATTGCTTCAACTAAATGTTATGTCGTTAGAGCAGCGAATTCAGGAAGAAATGGAGCAAAATCCATTGCTTGAGGATAGTCTTTTAGAATCAGAGGAATTGATTCAAGAACCTCAAGAATCTGATTCACTTGATTTAGATGATGATTACGATTCTAGTCTGGAAAATGATGAGTATGATATTGAAGATTATATGAACGAAGGTGATTTAGATTCCGACAGACTTAACTCAAGTGCGGATGATGACAATAGAGTTAGACCAATTGCTCCTTCAAAAATTTCTGTTGCTGATGGTTTGTTGGACCAACTTCATCTTTTAGATTTACCTCACGAAATGATTATTCTTGGCGAAATGATTATTCAAAGTCTGGATAAGGATGGATATTTCCCGCTTAAACTTGAAGATTTGCTCGAAGATTTGGAAATGTTTGACCACATTAAAATTGAATTTGATGATGCTGAAAAACTATTAAAACGGATTCAAATTTTTGACCCTATTGGAATTGCTTCTCAAAATTTGCAAGAATGCCTTATTGTGCAACTCGATAATTTATCCTATGATCCTTACTATACTTTTTTAGCCAAAGATGTTTTAACAAATCACTACAACGATTTTGTTAATAAAAGATTTGCATCAATTGAGTCTAAACTAAATTTTACTGATGATACACTTAAAAAAGTTCTTGATTTAATCCATCGCTTAAATCCAAAACCTGGCGAAGGCACAATAACCTCTGAAGAAGCTAATCAAATTACCCCAGATTTTACCGTTGAAAAAAATGGGAAGAATTTTATTGTTTCGTTAAATGACAAAAGTGCGCAATCGCTTACAATAAGTTCTACTTATCTTGAACTACTCGATTCAAACAAGCGAAAAAGAAAAATTTCTGACCGTCAGAAAGAAACACATAAATTTTTAAGGGAAAAATTTGAATCGGCAAAATGGTTTATTGCTTCAATTCAGCAACGTAGAAATACTTTAATGCAAATAATGAAAACTATTGTTGAAAAACAGCATGAGTTTTTTGAAATTGGACCTAAAGCTTTAAGACCAATGATTTACAAGGATATTGCTGATGAAATACAAATGGATATTTCTACTATAAGTCGGGTTGTTAATGGAAAGTATGTGCAAAGTCCTGTTGGAATTCATGAATTAAAATATTTTTTTAGTGAAGGTCTTGAAACAAGTTCTGGTGAAGATATTTCTAACAAACACATTAAAATTTTACTTAAAGAATATATTGATAATGAATCAAAAAGAATTCCACTTAGTGATGATAAATTGAAAGAATTATTAAATGAAAAAGGGATTATGATTGCACGCAGAACTGTGGCAAAATATCGTGAAGCAATGATGATTCCAGTTGCTCGTTTACGAAAGGAAATATAATTTGCTTTTTGATGCTTTAATAATAACATCAATGCTATCAATTTTTGCTGTTTCACATTCAATTCTAGCTTCGCATAAATTTAAATTGGAAATAACCAAAATACTTGGTGATAAAATAGCTTTTTATAGACTGTTTTATAATATTCTATCAATTTTGTTTTTTATGTTTATTTACTTTTTACTTCCCAAACCAAATTATTTAATTTATGATTTAACTTTTCCTTTTGATATTACAATAGTTATTTTACAAATTATTTCGGGAATTTTTCTTATTTGGGCCGCTAAAGCAATTAACATTAAAGAATTTTTGGGTATCTCCCAAATTATCCGATTTTGGGAAAAAGAATATAGTTTGGATGATTTAGATGAAAAAATGGAATTGAATGTTGATGGACCATTCAAGTATTCCCGACATCCAATTTATCTGTTTTCCTCATTGTTTTTAATTTTACGTCCAACTATGGATTTTTTCTATTTGGTTTTTTTGATAAACATGATACTCTATTTTTACATTGGTTCATATTATGAAGAGAAAAAATTATTAACCATTTTTGGAAATGATTATTTAGAATATCAAAAAAACGTTCCAAAAATTTTTCCAAAAATAAAATTGTGGTATAAATGAAATTCTTACTAAAAATATTTTTATTTGTTTTTGTTACTTTTTCATCTCTTTTTGCTCAACAAGAAGAAGATAAAATTATTGCTGAAATTGGTCCAATAAAAATTACTGTTGGTGAATTTAAGAAGCGCTACGAAATGATTCCACAAATTGGCAGGCACATTAAAGGTAGAGAAAATCATCTAAAAGCAGAAATTCTCTATTCAATTATTGCTGAAAAACTGTGGGCTTTAGAATCCGAAAATCTTGGTTTTGATTCAACAGATGTAATGAAATTATCTTTTCAAAACATTAAAGATATGAACCTTCGTGATGCGCTTTATAGAAAAGTAATTTTAGATAAAGTTGAAATTTTACATGAAACAATAAGCGAAGCAAAAAGGCGTGCACTATATTATATAAATACAAAATTTATTCATTCAATGGATGAAAATGAGATAAACCAAATATCAAACAAAATAAAAAATGGAACCTCGTTTGACTCAATTTTGGTTAAACGTCAAGAATATTCTTTACAAACTAATAATTTTTATCAAGTCCATTTTGGACAAATGTCAGAAATAGCCGAAAACATTCTTTTTAATCTAAAATTATACGAAGTTTCAAACCCCATTAAATCTCCCGAAGGATTTTATATTTTCAAACTTTACTCAATTGAAAATGAAATTATTAAAAACGAAAAGCAAGCCAATAATATGATTCAAAAAGTAAATCGCGTTGTTGAAGAAAGAGCAAATGAAAATTTATATCAAAAATTTTACAAATCATTTTTTCCGGGACGCAAAGTAAAAACTGATGGCGAATTATTTTGGAGTTTATCAAACAAACTGATAAAAACATTAGAAAAACGACGAATTTTAGAAGATAAAAAACCTAACGAAACAGTTTATTTAGCCTCCGAAGATTTTATGCAAATGAAAAACGATTTTGGAAAAGATACACTTGATTTACCGTTTATTTTCTTAGAGAATAAGTCAATTTCGCTTAAACAGTTTTTATATGCGTTTGCTTTTGAAGGCTTTTATTCTAACTTTACTGAACCAAACAAAATTAGAGCACAATTAAACAGCCGAGTAAAAAGGTTTATTGAACAAGAATTTTTGACAAAAGAAGCCCAAGAAGAAGGTTTGCAAAATCTTCCAGAAGTAAAAGAAGATATTAAAATGTGGCGCGATAATTATCTTGCAACACTTTATAAACAAACGCTTTTCGATTCATCAAGAGTTTCGGAAGAAGAAATTAAAGAATATTACATAAAATCAAAATCACTTGGTTCAGTTCAAACTTTAATAAATATTATTGAAATTTCTTCCAAAAATTTGGATGATATAGTTAATACATTTGATGCTTTAGATAATGGTTCCGATTTCAGAGAGCTTGCTTATGCAAATTTGAAGAACAAAAATATAAAACCCGAAAGTGGATTGGTAACAACTACTTCAATGGGTGAAATAGGACAAATTGCCAAAAATCTTTCTGTGGGAGATATTTATGGACCAATTGAAATTGAAGATAAATATGTTATTTTCAAACTAATTGATAAACAAGAAGATAGCATTAAACTTCCTAAAGAATTTAACGAAATAAAAGCCGAACTTAAAAAGGAACTTAAAGGTCAAAAAATTAGTAACAAAATGATTGAGAATACTGTGAAGCTTGCAAACAAATATGGAGTTACAGTAAATGAAAAATTACTTTTTAATTTACCAACAACTAACTATAACATGATGGTTTATAGATATATGGGTTTTGGTGGAAGATTACTTGCTGTGCCTTTAACTCCTACATTTATTGAATGGGTGGAAAAATGGCAAAAGAGTCAACAAGATTTACCCTAAAACAGTACTTTTAAATTGCTTAATTTTGTAAGCAAGAATTGGAGAAAAAATGAAACGAAAAATTAGATCAACAACTATACTTGGGCTTATTCACAAAGGACAAGCAGTTATTGGTGGTGATGGACAGGTTACTTTAGGAAACACGGTTGTAAAACGTAACTCAATGAAAATTAGAAAACTTTATAATGGGAAGGTTCTTTGTGGATTTGCTGGATCGGCTGCTGATGCATTTACTTTACTTGGAAGGTTTGAAGAAAAATTGGAGCAATATAGAGGAAATGTAAATCGTTCAGTTGTTGAACTTGCAAAAGATTGGCGAACAGATAAATATCTTCGAAAGTTAGAGGCAATGCTTGCAGTTGTTTCGGCAGAAAATTCATTTATTGTTTCTGGAACTGGTGATGTTATTGAACCTGATGATGGAATTGTGGCAATTGGCTCTGGTGGAATGTATGCACTTGCTGCTGCAAAAATGCTTATTAAACACAGCAATCTTACCGCAAAAGAAATTGCTTCTGAGGCATTAAAAACTGCTGGTGAAATTTGTATTTACACAAATAGTAACATAACAGTTGAAGAAATTGACAAATAAATTTTTGAAAAAAGACGTTTTGGAATTTATATTTTAATTAATTCCATTACTGATCTTTAAATAATAAGGTAATAAAAATGAAATACTTAAATGGTAATTTAACACCATCGCAAACAGTTGCTGAACTTGACAAATATATTATTGGACAAAATGACGCAAAACGTGCTGTTGCAATTGCATTAAGAAACAGATGGCGCCGTCAAAATGTTGAAGAAAATTTACGTGATGAAATAATGCCAAACAATATAATCCTAATTGGACCAACTGGAGTTGGGAAAACCGAAATAGCAAGAAGATTGGCTAAACTTTCCAACGCTCCCTTCATAAAGGTTGAAGCTTCAAAATTTACCGAAGTTGGCTACGTTGGACGCGACGTTGAATCAATGATAAGAGATTTAACCGATATTGCTGTTAATATGGTTAATACTGAAAAAAAAGAAGAAGTAAAAGAAAAAGCAAATCATTTAGCCGAAGAAAGAATACTTGATATTTTAATTCCACCAGTAAAAAAAGTTGTTGCTTCAAATAATGAATCGACAAATGATGAAAATAGTGAAGAGATTAATAACGAATCATTACAAAATGAAAAAACCCGCGAGTGGATGAGAGAAAAGCTTAAAAGTGGCACAATGGATGAAAAAATGATTGAGTTTGATATTAGTGCCCCTTCCGTTGGAGTTCAAGTAATGGGTCCAATGGGAATGGACGATATGGGAATGAACATTCAAGAAATTGTTAGCAGCATGATGCCAAAGAAAAAGAAAAAACGCAAAACAACAATTGAAAATGCTAGGAAACTCCTTTCCCAAGAAGAAGCTCAAAAATTAATAGATATGGATGCAGTACAAACTGAAGCAATAAAAAGAGTTCAAGAGACTGGTATGGTTTTTATTGATGAAATTGATAAAGTTGCTGGTTCAACCGAATCCAGAGGTCCAGATGTATCACGAGAAGGCGTACAACGTGATTTACTTCCTATAGTTGAAGGCTCAACAGTTAATACAAAATATGGAACTGTTAAAACTGACCACATCTTATTTATTGCTTCTGGTGCTTTTCATATTTCAAAACCATCCGATTTAATTCCAGAATTGCAAGGTAGATTTCCAATTAGAGTTGAGCTAAAAAGTTTGACTGAAGAAGATTTTATCAAAATATTAACAATCCCTGAAAATGCCCTTCTAAAACAATACGCAGCTCTATTGAAAACAGAAGGTGTTGATGTTGAATTTTCGGATGAAGCAATTTCGGAAGTTGCGCGAACAGCCGCTTATGTTAATGAGGAGGTTGAAAATATTGGAGCTCGTCGTTTGCACACAATTTTAACAACTCTTTTAGAAGATATTTTATTTGATTTACCTGACAAAATGGATATAAAATATATAAATATTGATAAAGCACTTGTTAATGAAAAATTAGATGCAATAGTTAAAAATCGTGATTTAAGCAAATATATACTATAATTTATGATTATTAGTCTCAAACTTGAGACCATTTTTTTTGAAAAAAATATTTTTTTTAAAATATCATTTTTCTTGTTGCAGAAAATAAACAAAGTATCTATATTTGGATTCTTAAAAAATGCTGGTGTAGCTCAGTTGGTAGAGCAGCTGATTTGTAATCAGCTGGTCGGGGGTTCAAGTCCTCTCACCAGCTCAAAAAAAGCTCGATTTTGTAATGAAATCGGGCTTTTTGCTTTTAAAGACTTTTCATAATCCCGCTGATAATTCAATATTTTGTATGCACTTTGTATGCAGTTTTAAACGTGAATACAAACCTACATTTGTTAATAAATTAGTGTAATTGCAACTTAGCAATAATTACATGTCAGAGCAATAAAGAAATTACTTTGCTTTAGTAAATTCTTCCGTTTGTGAAATATCAAAAACGGCTTTGAAAAAGAAAAATACTTCATCATTGTTTTCTGATTGCTGATTCTCTTTTTTTGAAGGAATTGCAATATAAAAACCACTTTCACCTTTTTTAACTTGACGGTTGTGTTTCTGCCATTGATTAAAACCACCAACAACAGAAAAAGTAATATTTGGATTATAGATAGCAGCTTGTCTCTCAAGTAAAATGCAATTTCTGCCTGATAAATAATGACCTTCTGGATTTTTAATGTTTAACTGCATCATCAGCTGGTCTTTCTGATCTTGTGTTAAATCCTTAACACTTTGATAAATAGCTTTAATTTTTTGTTTTTTTGCATTATCCATTAGATACCTCGTTTTTAGTTAGAAAAGAGAAAGTTGATTTTTATTTAATAGATTTATTTGTTTTTGAGGAACGCCGAGAAAATGGGCAAACTTTAGAGCAACAGAGAGAGAAGAAAAAGACCAAGACAAGATTTGACCACTTGCTAAGGTTTTGTTGACCAGATAAGAAACAGAAGAAACCCCAACTTGATGAACACGGATAGAGTAAGCAGAGCGAACACAATTTAAGATTACCATTTTTTAAGCCTTTGTTTTTGCTTTTGAACTGGCTTTGCCTTGCCAAGCATTAAAAAAAGAAACAAACCGAAAAACCAACGCTGAACTGTTGGCAAAAAGTGAAAAAAAGAACAAAACGCTGTTAAAAAAAAGGAAGCTGGAAAACAAGGGCGGGCGTTTTTTGCCCGTTTATATACCCTTGTTTTACGGACTCTTTTTTTTAGTTTTGTGCCTTTCTTTTTTTTGCTTTTGCTTTGCCAACAGAAAGCGTGCTTTGGTTTTTTGAATGGTTTGTTTATGTTTTTAATATTTGCTTTCCTAAAACGTGCAAATTATTTGCGTTCCTTGAGCAAATGTTTTGCACACCACTGTGTTTTAATAAAGGATTTATTTGTGAAGCGTTCTTTGCGAAACAATTAAAGCCGACGTTTACAAACATGATTTTGTTTGTAAATAATTCAAAAATCCAAATGTTTAATTTTCCTCAATTAAACTTTTGGCTACCTAATTGTTTTAAATACAATGGCTTTGAAGACAAGATTTAGAGTTTATTTGTGAAGTTTTATAACGAAACGAATGAGGTCGGAACGCTGTTGTTAAGTGTCCGCCGAATGAGTAGGAGTGGAGAAACTAACAATTGAACGGAAAAAGAAGCAATAATTAATCATGAGGATGTATATATTCTTCAGAAATGTGTTTATTATAATATTTCAAAAGATTATCTCGCTTTTCTCTGCAATCACGACATTGACATTCAGCTTTTTTCATGCCATCTATTAGATATAGCACTTCTGCTTTAACAATAGAGTTGTAATCCTTATCTGAAGGATTGACTGCTCTGTGAAATAATTCTGAGTAAAATATTTTTCTTGACATAGTGTACAAACGTACACTAATTCATAATGATTTTCAAGTGATAATTATATCATTATTTATATATTAATTGTGGACTAAGTTTGGACAAAGTAGGTTAAAATTAGGACAAAGTTGATTGATATTTGGACAAAAGTGAGGATTATTAGCTGTTATTTCGTTGTTAAAATTATTAATAGTTCGATTAAAGGCTATAAACGCATTTATTAAAATATATGCATGTAATTAGGTTTTAGTTTGTCCATTCGTCCAAATGAACATAATACTTACAAAATATATTATATAAATAGATAGAATATTATTGATAGTAGTAATGGAATGAATCTTAAAAAAAAAGAGGTGGAATACCGACATGTTTATTAAGCCAAACGATGAAGCAATCCCACCAATCCCAATTACCTTGACAAGTTGGGATTGTGAAAATAGAACGTTTCATTCCTAAGTCATAAAATAAATCATGTGCAACTATTCTTATTGAAACGGAAATAAGAATTAAGCTCAAAGTAGAAAGTAAAAAGGGTAAAGGGATAAAAGAACTTGCAAAAAGCAAAGGAACAACGATATGCCAAATAGTGAATTGATAAGTATCCCAAGTGTGCCATTTGCCTTTATAGTAGTTTGCAAGATAAGAATTAGGAGCGGGTGGATGCTCGTTTGTTTCTTTTGTAATATAAGCGTCATGAGTTCCCTCAATGAAGTAAACGACGAACCAAAACAAAATATAAAGCAATAGAGTTATCATTTCAAATCCAAGTTATTTAAAAAAAAGTGATTCATTTTATTTGCTTAATGATTAAAAAAAAAAGCGTACCAAAACCAGCTACAAGAAAAAATATAGCAGTAATAGCTTTAGCAATATTACCAGATGTGAGAATTGATTCTTTGATGTTAGTTTTTATGCGTGAATCAATTGTACTAATAATTGTAGTTTTTGCAACTGGACAAATAGTGTCGTGATTTTTGATAAAAGCAAGTGCAACAGAAAGAGAATCTATAATTTGAGCAATATCGTTTTTAATATGCAAGCCTTCATAAAGATTGAGTGGTGTATCAAATAATTCAATTCTATCTTTAGCATCAAGATTGCTAAGATTATTGATGTCAACGATTGTTCCGCTTTTCAATTTGTATTTATTAACGATTGACATTATAAAAGATTTATTAAGTTAAATGAACGGTGCAATTAAGCACCGTTTTGAATTAAATAAATTAGCCAGCGGAAACAGTAACAACACCAGCGTTATTCCAAAGAGCACCAATGATATGAGGATCAGCTGTAGGCAAGGTAAAGATTGCGCCGCCTAAATATTTAAAGTTGCCATTATCATCAATGATTTTGGGACTTAGATAAATTTTGGAACTTACTAAAGCATTCAACTCATTATATTCTTTTACAGTATGCTGATTTGTAGCGGTGTCTGTGAAATTAAATATTGAGTTGTTGTATTCTACTTTTGAACCCGCTAAAGTTGAATCGGTTAAGTATAGACCAGGCTTTTCATTGCCAATTGCAGAATTATCTACTTGGATTTTGGAAGTACTTAAGTGAGCCATTATAATTTTACCGCCACCACCACTTGGAAAGACACTCATAAAATTTGATTTGAAATTTGTGAAGTTATAGTGTTTGCCATTTTCTGGTTCGTAGCCAACAGCAAAAGCAGCGCTTTCATTTTTAACATAAAAATCAGAGCCCTCACCTAAATGAATAATACTTTGCCAAGAACTTGTACTTGTTGAAGCCTGACCACTACCGCCAATTATTTTCATATTGCAGATGAAACCATTTATACGAGAAAAGACACAAGCAATCTTTGAGCCTCTAAGGTCTAAAGTGATTGGTGGATCTTGATCCCAACGAACGCCTTCAAAATATAATAGTGGTGAGGATGAAATTGGAGTCCTACCTTCATATCCTTGAAAAACAAATTTATCCCAATAGGCAAAACCCACTTGATTAAAAATGTAATTATAATCTCGTGCTTCAAAAGATATTACTAGAGATTTAACACTCGTATCAAACGCATGTAGTAGAGACCATGTATTAGTAACATTGTCTGCAAATTTTATTATTACTTGATTATTATTTCTGATTGGATTATCCTTACCATTTCTAACCCAATTGTAATAACCATTTATATCAGTTTTGCCTTCAGATTTGTTGATGAAAGTTCCAACCCAAACTAAACGAACAGCACCGTTTTTATTCTTGATAGTTAGAATTTCATCTTCATTGACTAGATGTTCACCAGGATGCAAAAGGATTAAAGCGTGTCTGCCTTTCAAGTCTTCGGGTATTACATTTAGAGCTTTGTATATTGATTTGAATGCAGTATCCCAAGTTGTTCCATCATTGTTGTCGTTACCGTAAACTGGATCGACCATTAGACGAACACCTTTAAGAGTTGGGTTATCCCGTTAAATTAATGAAAGGTCTCACTTTCTTTTATGAGTTACTACTAATATATTTAGTAGAAAAATGAACTTCTAAAAAGAAAGGAGACCTAATAATGAAAATAGCAAAAAGGAAATCAAATACC
>Ga0210009_1000807_pt1 | contig 31148 bp, 24 predicted proteins | sample CryGeyCG2114_065_FD_185457 | JGI IMG/M metagenome (GOLD analysis project Ga0210009, IMG submission 185457) | Groundwater microbial communities from aquifer - Crystal Geyser CG12_big_fil_rev_8/21/14_0.65 (SPAdes) (version 2) | ecosystem: Environmental > Aquatic > Deep subsurface > Groundwater ...
GTCTACGCGACGCATTCCACCCCATGTCTCCTCTCGGGCATGACGCGCTGCGCAGCCTTCTGCACGAACTCCCGGTGCTATCTGCCGACCTGGACGAAAGTATCTCTGAAATCATCGTGGACGGTCCGGATGTGTCGCTCTGGATGGTTCCCGCCGCCGCCGGGCAGGCCATCCAGGTGTCCCTTGGACAGCATGACATGTCGCGGCGGCTCGACGTGCTGACCGCATTCATACAGCAGGAATCGCTGCATCCACCGGGTGTGCAGGTGCGCACGGTGGACCTCCGGTTTGAAAATCAGATCGTGGTAAAGAAACGAGAATGACATGAATGACAATATTGTTATCGGATTGGACATAGGTACGACCAAGGTCTGTGCTGTGGCCGCGACGGCGGATGAACTGGACCGCGTCAATATCCTCGGCGTGGGTGTGGCGCCGTCGGATGGTCTCAACCGGGGAGTTGTGGTCAATATCGACAAGACGGTCGCGTCCGTGCGGGAGGCAGTGGAGGAGGCGGCCCGTATGGCGGGAGTGAGTGTCCGCAACGTGATCGTAGGTATTGCAGGTGATCATGTGCAGAGTTTCCAGTCCCGGGGCGTGATCACGATATCAAATCGGGACGGAGAAATCACGGAAGCCGACGTGCAGCGCCTGCTGGAGGACACCACGCACGTGGCCATGCCGGCCGATCGGGAAATACTTCACGTCATTCCCCAGGAATTCATTGTGGATGGGCAGGATGGTGTGGTCGATCCGGTGGGGATGAGCGGCGTGCGGCTTGAGGCGAATGTGCACATCATTACGGGACTTGTGTCGGCGGCCAAGAACATTTACCGCTGCATAGAGAAGGCAGGCTACCACGTGTCGGATATCGTACTCGAGCCCCTCGGCTCGTCGTTCGCCGTTCTGCATCCGGACGAGAAGGAGGTGGGAGTAGCCCTCATTGATATCGGCGGCGGCACGACCGATATCGCGGTCTTCGAAGACAACACCATCCGCCATACGGCCGTGGTGGCCGTCGCCGGAAACAAGGTGACCGACGACGTACGCAAGGGTCTCGGGGTCATGCGTGACCAGGCCGAGGCCCTCAAGTGCGAGTTCGGGGTAGCCAACCTGGAAATGGTGGAGGATGAGGAAATCGCCATCCCGGGTGTGGGCGGGAGGACGGAAAAACACATTGGACGCCACAGTCTGGCGCAGATAATACAGCCGCGACTCGAGGAAATCCTTGAGATTGCCGCCATTGAAATCAAGCGGAGCGGCTATGGACGGCACCTTTCGGCAGGTGTTGTTCTTACGGGCGGCGGAGCACTCATTCCAGGAACGGATGAACTCGCTGCCGAAGTGATGGGACTGGACGCCCGGATTGGACGGCCCATGGGGCTGTCTGCCGGTCTTGTCCAGGAAGTCAGTGATCCCAAATTTGCCACGAGTGTCGGGCTCGTCCTCTACGGACTGCGCCCGGAAGTGATCGGGAAGACCCCTTTCCGCACGGACTCGCTGGCACCGGGAACAGGCACGTCGGACGGTCGGGGTTTGACGAGCCGGATCACGAAAATCATGAAGGACTGGTTCAATGAACTGTAGTCCCTCATACCGACACACCGGAACTGCTCTTTCCGGACAGCACGCAATCAACAGCCACTTGTGAAGAACGGAGGTTCATAATGGACTCAACATTCAGCACCCATTTTGCATTTGACGATGCACAGAATGAGGAAGCGAAAATATGCGTTATCGGCGTCGGAGGCGGCGGCGGAAACGCGGTAAACAACATGATCAACGAAGGTATCCAGGGGGTGGATTTCTATGCCATCAACACGGATGCCCAGGCTCTGGAAGCCAACCTGGCGCCATTCAAAGTCCAGGCGGGGCGCGGGCTCACCAAAGGTCTGGGGGCCGGTGCGCGCCCCGGGGTGGGTGCCGAAGCCATAGAAGAGAGCCGGGCCGATATAGAGGATGCCCTGCGTGGATTCGACATGGTCTTCATCACCGCCGGGATGGGAGGCGGGACCGGTACCGGGGGTGCGCCCATTGTCGCTGCCATCGCGAAGGAGATGGGCATTCTGTCGGTGGCCATCGTGACAAAGCCGTTCGAGTGCGAGGGGCCGAAGCGTCTGCGTTCGGCCGAAGCAGGAATTGACCTGCTCAAACAGCACGTGGATACACTGATCGTGATTCCGAACGAGCGACTCCTGGATATAGCCGAGGCCGGTACAACCCTGGTCGAGGCCTTCTCGAAAGCCGACGAGGTGCTCTACAATGCCACACGGGGCATTTCGGATCTGATCACCGTGCATGGACTGATCAACCTCGACTTTGCCGACGTGAAAACGACCATGCGCAACGGTGGCACGGCGCTCATGGGAGCCAGTTCGGCAACGGGGGAGGACCGGGCGGAACGCGCGGCGCGCGAGGCGCTCTCGAGCCCGCTGCTCGATGGTCTTTCCATTGAGGGGGCACGCAATGTTCTGGTCAACATCACGGCCGGCCGCTCGCTCGGCATACGCGAGGCCACGGCGGCTACTCAGATCATCCAGTCCGCTGCAGGCGATGACGTCGAGGTCATTTTCGGAACGGTCATTGACGATTCGATGGATGATGAGCTCCGCATTACCGTCATAGCCACGGGCTTCGAAAAGCAGGGTGCGCAACAGACGCGCCGTCGGCCCATGATACTCGGCCGCGATACGCCCAACGGGACGGTAGCAGAATACAAAGGTGAGAAAGCCCTCAGGAAACTGGATGAGCCGGCCTTCAAACGTCGCACGGACAAGGGCATCCATGTGGATGGCGAACCGGAGGGAGACGGCGAGTCGTCCGCAGGACGCGTCAGGCACCTCACGCCCACGGACCTGGAAAAATCGGCACGCATCCGGAAGGGAGACTCGGATGTGCCCGCATTCCTTCGCAAGATGATGGATTGAACAGGGTACCGTGTACGTTGCGTTGCCATGACATTCGAGCCACGAGGCGGACAGGTTGTTCGCAGATTGACCCCTGAGCAAGGTCGATCCTGATCCAGCTGTGCACTGGCTGTTTGCCAGACTGGATGATGTGGTTCGGTAGGGAGCGCCGCACCCCCTTGTGGGGTGCGGCGCTCGTATATTTGGACCCCATGGTACTTCGAACCCTTTTTCTGCTGCCATTTCTTCTGGTACCGGGACTGCCGACGGCGTTCGGCCAGCTCGGCATCGTATGGGAAGCGCCTCCGTCGACGCATGCCGCCCTGGCGGACCTGGTCGAAATGCGCGTGCTCGGTTTCAGGGCGGTAAGGACGGGACCGGTCACGGATAGCCGGATTCTCGCTGCTGCCGACTCCATGGGGATGGTGCTCTATCGTGACATCGGATTCGAAAGGCTCATGCCGGGCGCCTGGGCCGATACGCTCCAGGCGGCTACAGCGCGGGTCGACGCCATCGCGGCATCGCCCTACGCCGGGTGGATCGGGCTCGGCAGTTGGACGGCGACGAATCTGCCAGCTACTTGTGCAACCATAGAGGCGCTGGCGCAACGTGTTCGCGATGCGGGCCACAAGGCCTACTACGTGACCCCATTCATGCGGCGTGACCGGTGCAGTCACGTTGTGGATGCGGTCCTGGTCGATCAGCAGGATCACGCGGACCCGGATGTGGAACGAGCCGACATGGTGACGGTGGGGCTGGAGGTGGGTCCCGGCGGCGACATGGAGCGGCACCGGGCGGAGTTCACATCGCGCATCCTGGCCCTGTCCCGCGAGAGGGTTGTATTCATTCACAGGTGGCGCGACCAGCCGATGCGGGATCCGTGGATGAAACGGTACGGGTTGTACGACGAGGCGGGCAATCCGCGGCCTATGGTTGCGATGTTACGAGAGGCGCACCTCACGGGACAGCCGGTTTTTGCCCGCCAGGTGCGGGAGGACACTCCGAGCGCGACCTGGTCAGTCCTTGTCGGATGGCTGCTCATTGCATGCCTTGCCATGCTCCATGCGACATCGCCCCGGTTTCGCCAGATGATTCCGCGCTACTTCCTGGCGCACGGGTTCTACAGAAATGCGGTCCGGGAGGCGCGTGAGGTGCTTCCGCTTACGAGCACGGCGCTGATTTCCATTGTGGGGCTGTCCGCGGGGCTGATGGTCGCCGTGGTTCTCCATGGGCTCCATGACCGGGCCATCGGAACGTTCGTGTATGGCCATCTGCCGGACGGGGCCATGGTGGCGGCGTCGGCGTTGATGCGTGCCCCGATCGTGCTCGTTGTCCTCTCGGGCAGTGTGATCCTGCTGGCCATGGCTGTCTGGATGAGCATGTGGGTTCTGGCGGTCGGCCGGCAACAACGGCTTCTGGCGAGTCAGGCCCTGATGCTGGCCGTCTGGCCACGCTGGCAGGCCGTGGCATTGCTACCCGTCGCCATGGTTCTCGGGCCTCCGGGTCTGACAGGTACGTGGACCCTGGCCGCGGCGGCGGTACTTTTTGTGGCCACACTGCTCTGGTCCGTTGTCCGGACGGCGAGTGACATGATGCGCGTCGCTCGTGTGCCGCGCCCGATTGCCGTACTGCTGGTACTGGTAAATCCGGAAGTGATGTTCGTCATGGTCATTCTGACGCTCGCGACCATCAACTCATCCTACGCACGAATGGTCTGGGACCTGCTTTCGAGAAACTGAGGACCGGAGGCCAGGGTTTCTGCCCACACCCGGTCCGCATGTTCATGGAACGGCTGTTTGTGATGCATCCACCCGAAATGAAGAGCGAACGGGGTGACCCACATGTAGTCGCCTTTGCCGGGCAGGCGTCCGAGGAGGGAAAGCAGGCTGTTGCGCAAGGTATCGGACGGGATACCGCGAAGGTTGCGTACGAAAGGATCGTTGTGATAGAGTACGCGCACGTTCCGGAACTGGGCATCGTGCTCCACATACCCCTTCACATAGTCCAGCTGGGGACTGTTGCTGCCCTGGAACCACGGTACAATGGGCATGTCGAGCGCACTGGCCGCCATGGCCATACTCCATTCGCAGCTTTCTTCGCTGCGGCCCTCGTTGAGCCGGCTCACGAAGTGGGTTTCCTGCTGCCTGTCCAGAAACGTGCGGGCAAGGCGACAGAAGTCGGCCGTGCGCTGTGTGTCCTGTGCGTAGATCATACCGGCCTGGATTCTGGGCAACCACGTCAAACCGAAGTGCTTCATGGTTTGACGGCGCCTGTCAAGTACCCAGTGCCACAGAAAGCCGACACCCTTGGGACCGCCGAAGAAGACGTCGGCCCGTTCCAGGCCGGTGGCGGTCAGGTCGAATGGAGAGAGCTGTTGCCAGAGGGCGTCCGGGTTGCGGCACCAGATCATGTCCACGTCGACGAAAAGGGATCGACCGAACGGCTTGAAGCGGTCCAGGTGGTGCTTGAACCCGACTATCGAGTGATGTGCTTCCGGCAGCACCTCGACAATCTCGAACAGGGAAGCGAGGTCTGTTTCCCGGAGACGATCTTTCTGGGACCGGCTGCAATAGAGCGCTACGGGCCGTTCGGGATCATGACGGCGTATGGACGCGAGCGAAGCGACCGCGTGGCGAAGATATTTCTCCGCCCCGTATGTATGCATCACATATCCTTCCACGAATCCGGAGCTGACCCCCTCGCATTGACTGTCGCTCGGGCAAAACGCGTGTAGCGGCCAATTGTTCAGGATCCGCTTGTATGTTCAGGATTCAGAACGGATGCTGTCCAGTCGTTTGTTCAGACTGTTCATGAGCGAGTCGAATCCGCGTTTCCGGATGACTGTCTGGAAACTGCGGCTGTATCCACCCACCGTGGAGACGTCATCGAGGATGATATCCCGGGCAGTCCACTCGCCGCCCGTGCGCAGGAGGTCATACTCGACCGTGACGGGGATTTCGTCGTATATCGTGGTGGTAGTAACGCGGGCCGAGTCGCCGTCGACAGCGATGGCGTCATACGTGACCGAGGCCCGGTATACATCCAGATCGGACAGCGACTGGTGACGAACGATTTCACTGAAGACACGGACAAACCCGTCCCGCTGCTCGGGTGTCAGATCCTTCCAGAACGGGCCAAGGGCTTGTTTTCCCATTTCCCGGAAATTGATCACGCCATTGATCAGGTGCTGCAGTTCCTGTCGCTGACCCTCGGAAACATCGCCCTCCGGACCCAGAAGCGCCTTTATGCTGGCATCACGTTCCTCGAGCATTACACGGATTTCGTTGGACGTGGACTGGCTGGCGCCCGGGAAGGCGACAAAGACGAGCAGGGCGGCAAAGAAAAGTCGTTTCATGGATCGGTTCATAATTCGGGAGGACATCTGGTTCAGTCGTGCTCAGCCTATTCCGCGTCAAGAAGCGTGCCAGATTCGACGAGCTCAAGAAGCGTCCCCGTTTTCTCATACAGTCGGAGCACAGTCATATTGTAGTTGAAAACGGCCTCATGCCGCTGGGCACGCAGCGTGAGGTTGTCCCTGACCGCCTTCACAAGGTTTTCCGTGTCGCCCAGATCCAGGTCGAAGTTGATCTGTTCGTCGAGTAACCACTGGCGACTGATTTTCAGTGCCTCCTCTCGCGAGGTCACCGCCTGCCGGGCTATGAGCACGTCACGCCAGGCTTTTTCCACCTCGAACAACACCAGTTGGCGGGCCGCATCGTGCTGGTAGCGGACTTCATCGTGCCGGGCCTGTGCCTGCTGTACACGGGATCGTGTCTGCGCCGCGTTGAGCTTGAGGCGAAGGCCGAGTCCTGTCTCAACGGACTGCGTGAGGAAGGGGTCTCCCACGAAAGGATTCCGTTGTCTATGGCGGTCAGCGGCGTATCCATACCGTGCCGTGACTCCAAAGAACAGTTTCGGGAAAAAGTCCGAGCGTGCCACGTCGACCAGGGCATCGGTGGCACGCTCTCCGGCACGCGCCCGAGCCAATTCCGGGCGGTTGTCGAGTGCGCGCTGCTGGTACGCTTCAAGCGGCTCGACGGGTGCTGAGATGGGCTTGAGCTGGACTTCAGCTACCGCCACGGTCTGGTTGTCGGGCAGGAAAAGCTGCCGGCGAAGCGCCGAGCGTGCCGTCCGGCGGGCCTCGCGTGCTTCGACGACGCGCTGCATGAACTCCTGCTCCGTAATCTGGACCTGGTAGAGGTCGGCCATGTCCACGTCTTCTGCGCCTTCCTGGAGCAGGCGGTCAATTTCGTTCTTTGCCTGAGCGACCACGTCTCCTGCCTCTCCCGTCAGGCGGAAGAGCTCCTCGGTGAGCAACAGGCTCCAGTAGAGCTCGGCGGTTCGCGAGGCCACTTCCAGTTCCTTCTGCTCCCGCACGGCGCGCTCCACGTCGATACCCGCACGCGCAGCCCGGATATTGCCGCCGAGTTCCCCCCACGTCCAGATGGGCTGCAGGGCCTCGACCTCCAGTCGATTGAACAGGTTCAGATTCTCCCAGTCGTTCCGGACGTCGGGGTCGAGGTAGAGTCGGTCGGTAGGTGTATTATTGGGGTTATCCAGGCCCGGCGTGGCGGAATGCGCCGACGTGGCCTCAAAATTGGTCAGAATTCGGCTGCTCTTGGCCAGGTTGTGCCTCGCCTTGGCAAAATCCACCCCGGCCTGCTCGGTCGCTACCTCGGGCGAAACGCTCAGCGCCGCACGGATGGCGTCATGGATGGATATGGTCAGTGTGTCGGATGACGGCTGTGCCATTACGGGACGCAGCCCCGCGAGCACGCCGACAAGCAGCACCGCGACTGCGGCCGAGAGGGCACATTGCACGGCTCGAGCGGGTCGAAACGGGATCATGGTAAACGGGGGCACGGGTTCACGGTGCGTAGTATGATAGTCATGATGGTCAGCTCATTTCCGGCAACGAGTCGATGAACGCGGGATGTCAAAATTCGGTCCACAGCTTGACGGCTCAGTCCTCGCGGCGTAGCTTTGTCCTGTTCTTTCGCATATGTCCGAGCAGGTGATTGGGCAGCACGGTGTGCTGTCCGGTCATGGGAATCCGGTGCGCCTTGACAGGTTATTCCGGAGCTGTACCCGCAACTGTAAACGCAGAGGAGTGCGCCGTGAAATGCTCCCCACTGGAAAAATCCGGGAAGGGGATCGTGGAGCGCCTACTCCATCCAACTGCGTGAGCCAGGAGACCGACCTGTCGGCCTATGCCGTTGACCTCCGGGACCAGAGGTACGGGCAATCTTTCGAGTTCGCGCAGGGCGCCGCAGCAGGTTGTGGTGTCCGCAGCTGACGTCGCAGTGGGTGGCCTGTACTTCGTTGAGGTACAGGCTTTTTTCATGAATCCACTTGTTTGCACATGCCTTGGCGGCGGCTTGCGAGGAGCGCTCCGGATTGCAGGCGCGCTCCTCCTGGCCACCATGCTGGCGCCTTGTGTGCTCAAAGCGCAGGATACGCCGCCGAGCGAGTCGCCTCCCGCCCGCACCGATTCCATGCGCACCGTGGCGCTGGAGGAACTCGAAATCACGGCAGAACGCCAGATGCATCTGACCCGGACGCGGCTGCAGGCGTCCCGCGTGCGCATGACCACCTTCCGGGATGCGGCCGACGCGCTTTCCACGGCGCTCGGCGTTCGCATGCGGCGATATGGTCTGACGGGTCTTGCCACGCTCGGCATGAGAGGGGGAGATGCAGCGCACACGGCCATTCTGCTCGGTGGGATGCCCCTGGTACACCCCCAGACCGGCAGCATGGATGTGTCCCTTATTCCGACGGCGCTCGTGGCCGATGCGCTGCTGAGCGCAGGCCCCTCGGAGTCGTCCCTCTCCATGGGGGGCAGTGTGGAACTGGAAGGACCAGCACGCGGCCGGGGTGATCGCAGCGAGCAGGCCGTGCATGCCCGGACGGGCCTCTGGGGGGAGCGGGGTTTTGGCGCAGACGTCACGGAAGTGCTCGGGACAGTCCGGCTTCGCATGGTGGGAGATGCCAGCGTGGTGGGTGGCGACTTTCCGTTCAGAAACGAATTTCTCGAGGGCAGGCCCACCGTGCGGAGGGAAGGCGCCTCGCGCACGTGGGAAAGCGGTGCCGTTGTGCTCTCGAATGCGGGAACGGCCGACTGGCCATCGTGGGAGCTCATGGCGCTGGCAAGCCGCAGTGACCGGGGTTTGCCAGGGCCATCGAACGCCGGTCAGACCAATGCCTCCCAGGAAGACAACCTGTTGCGACTCCAGGCCCGCATGTCTGACGGCATGCGGTGGACGGCGAGCGGAGCCTACACGCAGTGGAATCTCGACTTCGATCCGGGGCGCGGCGCGGCGCTCGGCGTATCGGCCTCGCACCTCACAGCGCGTACAGCCGCTGTCCACGTGGCTTCGGGCCACCGCACGCACTCGGCGCGCAGCGAGGTGCGCCCCTCGCTGCGCGCCGAATATACCGATGCCGCCGGTCACCGGGATTGGACTGCGGAGCCGGGCGTGGCCGCCACGCGCCGTGCCAATCGTGTGACGCTCGACGTTTTTTCGCGTCTTGTCGCGTCGAATCGAAGTCCCGTAGTGCCGGCCGCCGGGGCCACGGTTTCAGCACCGGTCCGGCTTCCCGTGGCGGGCCGGATGGAACTGGAAGCCGGTTTGTCGCGGACGGTGCGGCTGCCATCGGCCGGAGAGCGCTACCACGTACCCGGTGGGAATCCGGACCTGCGAGCCGAGCGCGGACGAACAGCACAGCTGTCGGTGGGCACACCCACCCCGATTGGCATGCTCCGCGTGACGGCGTTCCGGTCGCTCCTGGTGGACCGCATTCTCTGGAGGCCACTGTTTGCGGGTCCGGGGCTGCAGGTGTTTCACCCCGAAAATGTGGGGCGCGTCCGGTCCATGGGGATCGAGTGGGCGTTCAGCGGCGCAGCGCAGGGGGCGCGCGCGTCGGTGTCATGGCGCGCACGCGCTACGCACGTGCGCGCGGAAGACATCTCCGACGCGCGCGCCCCCAGCCACGGTCACCAATTGCGCTACACGCCCGTAACGAGTGCCACCGGCGAGGTTCGCGTGGCGGTCGGCGCCGTATCGGGCGGCATCACGTCCCAGTGGGAGACGCGTCGCTTCATCACGTCCGACGAATCGAGTTGGCTCAATGCCTACCACACCATGGAACTCGATGCCCGCGCCGACGGCCAAGTGCTCGGCGTGCGCATGGCCCTCTGGGTACGCATCCACAATATCACAAACACCACATACGAAAGTATGCGGCTTTACCCCATGCCGCCCAGGCACGTCCAGGTCGGCATCCATATCAAGAGAGACAACCCATGATCCACCCATCCATGATCCACCCATCCATGATCCGTACCAGAACCGTATTGTATTTTGTTTTCGTCCTGCTTCTTGCCGGCTGTGACCTGTCCGGCTCGGACGATGATCGGTCGGCCGCCGACGTGGTCGTGGCGAACGGCGGCAATTTTTCAGACCAGAACGGGTCACTCAGCCTCATTGACCGGGCCGCCGGTAACGTCACATCCGGAGGCGACCTGGGCGGGTTCGTACAGGGTCTCAGGATCAACGATAACACGGTCCACGTGCTGATCAACACGTTTTCGGAGGGTCGCATTGACCTTTTCGAGCGGCGTGACGGCGCGCTGGAGCGCGTAAACCAGTGGACGGGCCTTACGGCGCCACGGGACGTGGCCTTTTTTGGAGGCCGCGCGTTCATTACCGGATTCGTATTCGGCGCGCCCGGACGGGTCCAGGTGGTCAATCCGGAAAGCGGCGCCATTGCTGCGAGTGTATCTGTCGGGGATGTGCCCGAAGGCCTGCTGGCTGTCGGGACGGGGGTACTCGTGGCAAACAACGGCTCGCTGGGCAGTGGGCGCACGCTGAGTCACGTCCGGAACGAAGACCTCGAGGTGACGACGGTCAGCGTACCGTGCGACGGGCCGCGGGATCTGGCGCGGGTGCGCGATAATCAGATCGTGGTCGTGTGTACGGGCAAGACCGTGTTCAACGATGACTTCTCGGCCGTTCTGGAAGAGACGCCGGGTCGGGTGCTTCTGCTGGACGGTACGACGTTCGCTGTCCAGGCCGAGGCCGACTTGCCAGTGCAGGCGGGCAGCGCCAACGGAACGACCACGCTGGCGGTCTCGGACGCTACGGGCGAGGTCTTCGTTACGCTCACAGATGGGAGCATCCAGGTGGTGACGCTTTCCGGGCTGGCCTCCGGGACGCTCTCCGCCAGAATCGTACCCGGGGAGGTGGAAGGGACCACCGGAATCAGTGGCATTGCCTATGATGCAACACGGGACGTCCTGCTCGTCGGCCGATTGGCCCGGTCCGGGAGTGGATTTCCGGATTTCACGGCCGCCGGAGAACTGCATGTAGTGAGCCGCTCGGGAGACGTCGTCGAACGCTTCACGGTAGGTCCGGCGCCGTCGGCCGTCGTGGTGCTTGAGAACTGAGACTCATTTGAATCGCAAGCAAAACGGGGACCACATGCGTATAGACCGCTGCATATGCCACGATGTGCTGTTTGAAGCGCTGCATCGGGAGGCCCGCCGGCATGGGTGCGCAACTGTCAACGAGCTCCAGGCGCACGCGGATTTCGGCCAGGGATGCGGGCTGTGTCACGCCTATGTGGCCGAAATGCTTCGAACCGGGCAGACGGTGTTCACGGAGCTTGTCGAGCGTCCCGATCCCGGAACCGCTCCTGCAACATGGAAATGCCGTCAGGCTCACCAATGATGGTGAGACGATCGTCGGCCTCGAGCACCGTGTTCGCGCCGGGAACAGCGCTCTGCGTGCCCCGGCGGATAAGGGCCACGATGGTACCCGTCGGGAAGCCGGCCTCGCGCAGGTGGCGCCCAATGAGCTCGGCGGTTTTCCCCTTTCCATTTAGTGTGAGCGTGAAGTAGCGGTCGTGGCGTAGCAGCGTTTCCCGTAGTTCCTGTTCTCCGTCCGCCGCGAGCCATTGTTCCAGAAAGTCCGTCTCGTCAATGCGACCGGCGATGTTGGCCAGTGTCCGAAGGTGCTTCCCGGGTGGCGTCTCCGGGCTGACCAGGAAAAAGATGGCGTGCACGGGGTCTTTCTTCTTCTCGGTATCCAGGTCAAGGCCCTCAGCGCAGCGAACCATGAGCAGGCGTGGTTCATCGATAATGGCGAGCCGTTGGTGGGGCAGGGCCGCCCCCTGGCTTACCGGAGTCAGTCCGTAGGCGTAGCCGTCCATGAAATTGGCTGCCAGTTCCTTCGACGTCAGCGGAACATGCGGGGCGATCAGGTCCGATGCCCGGGCCACGATATCCTTATACGGAATCCGCTCGTCCAGGTCCAGCACAATGGCATCGGTGACAAGTTTTTCAAAAGGCGACTCGTCCGTGATCCCCTTTTCTTTCAGGATGGAGCGCAGCTCGCCGTCGAGTCCCTCGTAGCGGTACTGTCCGAGGCGTGCGAACAGATGATAAATGGCACCTTCGCGCTCCACTTTGATGTTGTCCCGGACGTAGTAGTGGTACCAGAAGAGCCCCAGCAACATGATACCGGTACTGACCACAATGGCCAACCATCCCATCTGGCTGATCAGTATGAAGGGTGTTACGATGCCCGTGATCTGGATCCACGGATACCAGGGGCTGCGGTAGGCCGGCACGTAGGACGGAATATGGCTCTCCCGCATGACGACCACCGATACGTTGACGAGCGCAAAGATCAACAGTTGAAATGCACTGGCCAGCTTCGCAATACCCTGCACATCAAGCACGACGATCACGAGAATCATGAGCGCAGCCGTGACCAGGATACTCCGGGTCGGGGTTCCGAATCGCCCTACCGCGGCCAGGCGCGGCGTCACCAGATGGTCCCTGGCCATGGCCAGGGGATAGCGGGAAGCCGACATGATACCGGCATTTCCAGTCGATGCGAACGCCGCGACGGCCGCGATCACAATCAGGAGCAGGCCTGCCGGCTGCGGCAACCAGTCAAAAAAGCTTTCGGCGGCCGTGGCAACCGGTGTCAGGTCGCTTCGCAGTTGATCGGCATCGAGTACGGCAATCATGATGAACACGCCGACCACATAGATGAGCGTAGCTGTCGCGAGCGAGAGCATCATGCCCAGGGGGATGTTCCTGTCCGGGTTGCGCACTTCTTCTGCAACGCTGGCGACCTTCGTCAGGCCTGCGTAGGAGACGAAAACCAGTCCGATCGTAGCCAGAAGACCACTCACCCCGAACGGTGCGAACGGTGTGAACTGTTTGGAGACCGTGTCCCGGCCAAGCGACACGACCTCGGCCAGCCCCTGCGCTATGAAAAACGCCAGCACGCCCACCATCACGACAACCAGAAACCGTTGCAACCCACTCGTTTCCTTGGCTCCGAAAATATTCAGCGCCGTGAACACAACCGTCAGGGCTATGGCCAGCGGCTTCACTGGAATGTCCACGAAGAAGACCAGATAGGCTCCCATGCCGACGAGTGCGAACGAGCTTTTGAGCACCAGCGCAAGCCAGGTGCCTATGCCGCCAATGGTGCCGGCCAGGGGCCCGAGACTGCGGTCCAGGAAATAATAGGAACCCCCGGCGCGCGGCATGGCCGTACTCAGCTCTGCCATGGACAGCATGGCCGGCAGGATGAGAATGCCCGCAATGAAATACGCCAGGACGGTCGACGGTCCAGCGCTTACGGTGGCAATCCCCGGCAGGAGGAAAAACCCCGAGCTGAACATGGCACCCGTACAAATGGCATAGACGTCGAACAGACGGAGGTCTTTTTTCAGTTTCTGCTTGGGCAACCTGGGCATACGGGCCTTGTGTGGGTGATCTGTAGGGCGAAGGTACGCCGGAGTGCATTTTCAGCAGGATCGTGCGAGCCTTATACTCTGTCCTACTCTTTTCCGCTTTGTCGCACCGAGGGAATATACGCATGAATGAGGGGCACTCAGGCACGTCAGACGCCGCAGCCGCCGGCATGTTGCCGCTTGTGGTGTGGTTGACCTGTTTCGGGGTGTGCATTCCAGGCAGTCCCAGCGCGGCGGCAGCCCAATCGGCGACGGGCTGGCCGCCGGTTGTGACCTCACATGTCGCGCCGACGACGCATGTCCCGTCACGCGCACACCTGGCGCCTGGCGGGCACGCCGCCGCCGACCATTTCGATGTTCTCTGGTACGACCTTGATCTGGATATTGACCGCAGCCGCGCCGCCGGGCAGCAGGAAATCCTGGGCCGCGTCCGCGTACAGGGCCGCGCCCTCACCGCGCTCGATTCCATTCGAATGGATCTGTCCTCACACATGAGCGTGTCCAATGTGCGGGATGTGGCTCCGGGCGGGACTTCGCTGTCGTTCCGCCACGAGCAGGACATTCTATGGATACGGCGCCCGACGGCGACGCACGAGACCGTGCAGCTGGAAATAACCTGGTCCGGGACGCCTGTTCCCACTGGATTCGTCTCCTGGTCGTCCGGTACGCGATTCGGTGAGCCGTGGTACTGGACGCTCAGTGAGCCCTATGGCGCGCGTTCGTGGTGGCCGGCGGATGACCACCCCTCGGACAGGGCCGATTCCGTGCGCGTGCGCGTGCGCATGCCCACGCCCACACGGGTCGGCTCGAATGGCCTGCTCACCGCCCACGTGGATCACGGAGACGGAACGGCAACATGGGAGTGGACCCATCGGTACCCCATTGCACCCTACCTCATATCGATCGCGGCCGGTACCTACGATGTCTACGAGCAGCGCTACATCCGGCCCGATTCGTTGGCCGCGGACCTCGGGGCGCTCTCCCTTCCGATCGTGCACTACGCCTATGCCGGATCGGATGCGTTCGACGGTATCGACGCGTTTTCAGGGTGGAAGCGGGTGTTGGATGTGTTCCCGGAACTCGAGTGGTGGTACGGTTCGTACCCGTATCCGGACGAGAAGTACGGCCACGCCCATGTGACATTCGGCGGCGGCATGGAGCACCAGACCATGAGCTCCATGGGTAACATCGGCCTCAATCTCATTGTCCATGAACTGGCCCACCAGTGGTTCGGAAACGCCCGCACACTCGGCAGCTGGCGTGACCTGTGGCTGAACGAGGGTTTCGCCACGCAGGCGGAAATCCTGTACCTCGAAGCCCGGCAACCCACTTTCGAGGACGAATACAACTTCCTCTTTCCCCTGTACAGGGATCGCGCCCTGCAGGCCGAGGGCACGCTCACGCTCCAGGACACGCTGCGCGTCGACAACATGTTTGCATTTCCCCGCGTCTACGGCAAAGGGTTCATGGTACTTCGCATGCTGCGTACCCTGCTTGGTGATGCAGCCTACCGACGCGCCCTGCAAACCTACATGGCTGCTTCTGACCGTCCTGCTACCCCCGGCGACCTGCAGGCGGCTCTTGAGGCCGAGTCCGGCCAGGACCTGGGGCCGTTCTTCGACGCCTGGGTGCATACCGGTTGGGGACATCCCGCGCTCGAGCACACCTGGAACGCGACGCCGGATGGCGCCTTCTGGGAGATGGATCTGACCGTGCGGCAGGTGCAGGAACAGGACGCCTCCAACATCCGTGCCTTCCCCATGCCGCTCCCGGTACGGATATCGCTGCGGGACGCATCTACCCTGCAGGAAAGTCGGCGCGACACGCTGCTCGTGCTCGACCGGCAGGAGGAAACCTTCCGGATACGGATGTCCCAGGAGCCCGTGGGTGTCTCGATTGACCCCGAAAGAAAGTCACTCTGGGTAGATGCGGCGGCCACGACGTCCGTGGCCGATGTGCCGGAAGCATCCACTCCGGTGGTTGACATTTTTCCGAATCCCGCGCGCCAACGTGTTTCCGTACGGATCGGTGCGCCGGGAGATGTGCTTGTTGTGGATGCCCTGGGCCGACGTATCAGCAGTCAATATCTTCCTGCAGGTACGCACCGGCTCGACGTGGGACACCTTCCCGCCGGGGTGTATGCCATTCGCGTCGGGTCATATTCACGCGCGTTCATGGTAGTCCGATGAACGCCCATCGCCTATATTTCAGCGGGCCGTCAGCGGCACGGTGTTGCCCTGGCAGTCGACCGTCTCACCCGGCTTGGGGCGCTGGGTCGGTGCATCGGAGACCGGAAGCGGGGGGTCACAGTCCTTCGGAACGTAGTGGGAGTGGTTCCCGTGCGGCACTTCCATCCAGGGATCGGAATTGAACGCGTTCAGGGAGTCCATGAGGACGAACAGAAGAAACAGGCCCAACAGGGCAAGCAACCAATACCGGGTTTTTCCAGGCATGACCGAACTCACAGACTGTAAATGGGCCTGCACGCCCATGGTGTGCACGGTGTTCCTGCGGGCACTGTGTGTGGGGTGCATTCTGCTGCTGGGTTGTGTCGTTTTACCGGGCATCTGCAGTGTGGCCCTGGCGCAGGATGGACATGCCGAGCCGGACGGACCCCAGGGATATATCATACGTGGTATTGTCCGTGACGCGGGCTCCAGGGTAACGCTTCCCGGAGCCAACGTGGTGGTTTCGGACAGCCTGGGACAGGTCGCCGCTGCTGCATCGACCGGGGACGACGGGCGCTATGCCCTGCGCGTTTTGGCAACCGGTCGCTATGCAGTGCAGGTCACCTTTGTCGGCTATGCGGTTTCCACCGATTCACTTCTGGTCGATGGGGAGGTGACCGAGCACAATGTGCGTCTCCGGGCCGTGACGGCTTTCATGGACGAAGTCATTATCGAAAAGACATCGCAGAGCGATGAGGATTTTTCAGCCGGAATGACAAGGGTCGATGCGAGCGATCTGCGGCGCGTACCGACGCCGGACGTGAGTTTCGATCTGGCGGGCTACCTGCAGTCCAGGCCCGGCGTGGTTACGACAGGCGACCGGGGCGGAGGACTCTTCATCCGTGGCGGAACGCCTACTCAGAACCTGATCCTGCTCGACGGTATACCTGTGTTCCAACCGTTCCACATCGTGGGCTTTTTCAGTGCGTTTCCGGCCGACAACATTGCCTGGGCGGACGTTTACGCGGGCGGATTTCCGGCACAGTTCGGGGGACGCATGTCGTCGGTCGTGGACATAGCCACGCGGAACGGTGATACGCACAACTACCGTGCGTCAGCGTCCATTGCACCCTTTCTGAGTGGCGTGCGGCTTGAGGTGCCCATGTTGCAGGAGCGGGCATCGGTCGTTCTGTCATTGCGGGAATCGGTCATTGACATCGTTTCAGAGGATCTTCTCGGTGAAGATCTTCCCTTCCGTTTCGGTGACAGGTTCGCCAAGTTCCATGCCCATCTGAATGCCACCTCGTCGGTCAGTGTGACCATGCTGCAGACCTTTGACGAGGGAAACCTGGACAGCACCGATGACGCGCTCTCCCGCCGATCCACCTGGAAGAATGATGCCTACGGGGCGCGCTACAGGTACATTCCACCGGAGTCGGCCGTGATGACCGAAATCATGTTTTACTACTCGCGCCTGAGAAGTCGCTTCCGTGCGACACCCGATGATCTGCGCACGTCAGATATAGACGACCTTTCCATGCGGTTTGATTTCGTGTACCTCCTGGGTCCGTCCGAAGTCCGATTCGGCATGTTCGGTACGGCCAACTCATTCAGCTTTGACACGGGACGCAACAGCCGGGCGAACAATGGCGGCATGTCGAGTGGGGGGATGTTCGTGCAGTCTCGTATTGCCCTCTCCGACGCCGTCCGGATTGAACCAGGCGTGCGTCTTGAGGCCTTCTCGCGCGGGCAGGGCACCTCGCTCTCTCCCCGACTGAGGGCATCGTGGCAAATCGGCGGCGTGGGTGCGCGGCACCGCCTGAGTGCGGCCTGGGGCATGTACAAGCAGCAGCTCGTGGGTCTGAACCGGGAACAGGATATTTCGGATGTCTTCACCACGTGGGCTCCCTCACCGGATTCCGACACCGTACCGGAGGCTACCCACCTGATCCTGGGATGGAAGGGGGTCGCTGCTCCATGGCTGGAGTTCTCGGTGGAGGCCTACCGGAAATGGTTGGATAATATTGCCTGGCCCGTTACAACGCGCGAATTGAACAGTCTGCCGGCGGCATCCACAGTCGACGGGACAGCAGAGGGTGTGGACGTGGGCATGTCGGTCCGGACGACACGCGTGGGCGTCGACATCGGATACAGTCTGGCGCGGGTGGAATATCGAAGAGAGGCCCAGTTTTCGCGCAATTTCTTCCCGACGGGACTGACCCAGACCATTCGTGTAGATGCGCAGTCCTTCAATCCGCCCCACGACCGGCGACACCAGGTGAATGCCACGGGCCGGTATGAGGCAGGCCGTTGGGCGGTATCGGCTCGTTGGCAGTTCGGGACGGGTCTGCCATTTACGCCGCTGAATGGTTTTTATACCCGCGTTCCGGTCACGAACCCGCAGGGCATGAATCACCTCACGGAATCGGGCAGCACGTTCATCTCCCAGTCCGGGCCGTTCACGCGCAGGCAACCTGCCTACCATCGCCTCGACCTGACGGCCGAGCACGTACTGCAGCGGGCCGAAGCCGACATCACGCTGCAGGGTGGCCTGATAAACGTGTATGATCGGCGAAATCTGTTCGAATACAGCATATTCAGCGGCAGTCGGATTGACCAGCTACCGCTCATTCCCACATTCGGAGTCCGGATTGACCTGCGTTGACGCCATGACCTGTATTCGGAACGTGTGCACATGCATTTGGCCGCTTGCGTTGCTCCTTCTGCTCGCTGCACTTCTTGGAAGTGGCTGTTCGACGGGGATTGATCCGTTTTCGGAGTCGGCCAATGAACGCTTCGCCCTGACCGGATTCCTGACCATGCTCGAGGATGTGCAGCGCGTGCGTGTAGAACAACTGCGCCGTACGGTCGAATCGCCTGAAGTGGGTCTCGAGGGCGTGCGCGTGATATCGGTCCATGAGGAAAGCGGCGACCGCCGCGTCTGGGAACCGGCCGCGGACCAACCGGACGACATCCAGGGGCTCATCTATGAATCGCACTTCCGGCCGGTCGAGGGTACATACCGGTTGGAGGTGGGGCGGGAGACTACGGTCGATCCGCTGATTGCCAGGACCACGCTTCCCGACATTCCCGATGTACTCGTGGGTTCTGCCGTCGGCGTTGGCGTCGGGGTGCAACTTCCCCTTCGCCTCCTGGGGCCGCGCGATACGCCCATTGAACTCGGTTTGCGGTACACCGTGCGTCCACCCATGCGACCCGGAGCCAGCGCCGAGGAACGTGAAATCGATATCCGATACGGTCAGGCCGGAAGCCCCGTGACGGGAGGGTGGGAGTTCCTGGTGTTCGTGCGCAATGATCACCGGATCATGTTGCGCCAATTCGGGCTTGACACCGTGTCTGACTCTCTCACGCTGGTGGCTGTGTCCGTGATAGCCGACCTGGCTAGCGACGAGTGGACCGACCCGGAAGCCGTTGACATACGGAATGGTGAAGGTTTTTTTGCATCGGTCGCCCGGTATATCGTGCCCTGGAATCCACCGCGTGCACCGTTCGAGGAGGGAGGATACAAATTTTTACCCTGAATTCGACTTTCAGAACACGACAACGCTTCGTACCATTCGACGCGTCCAGACAAACCCTGCCAGCCAACCCTCCCATTCATCAGATGCCCTTTTTCCGTGTCGTCCGCACCTGTGCCTTCGTTGGCGTGCTGTTTCTGGTGGCAGCCAGTGTTCATGCCCAGTCGGCCACCATCCGGGGTTTTGTCAACGATGCCGCAGACGGTCAGCCCATACCGGGCGTGAACGTGACGCTCGTGGCTGACGACGGATCGCTCTATGGCAGTGCAACAAATACGGACGGATTCTACGCCGTGTCGCGCGTTCCGGCAGGCACGTATACCCTCCGCGTCACGTTCATCGGTTATGCCACCTTGGAGGAAACGATCACCCTGGTTGCCGACCAGATCATCACGCGGAATGTGGACCTGGCCGTTGCGGACACGGAACTGGACGAGGTGGTGGTTGAGGTCGAGCGGGAAACGGCGGGAGCGGCCAATGTGACGGCAGGCCTTCAGACGGTGCGGCCTGCCGATATCGCCCTCGTACCCTCACCGGACATTTCGGCCGACTTGGTGAACTACCTGACGGCTCTTCCGGGCATTGTTTCGCAGGGAGACCGCGGAGGGCAACTGTTCATCCGCGGCGGTGAGCCCACACAGAACCTGGTGCTCCTCGATGGCATGATCCTGTTCCAACCCTTTCATGTGGTTGGCTTTTTCTCAGCCTTTCCGTCGGACATCATCAATACGGCCGACGTCTACGCCGGCGGATATGGCAGCGAGTTCGGGGGACGGCTCTCCTCGGTCATGGATATCACTACGCGAACAGGCAACAAGCGCCGCTTTGTCGGTTCGGCATCGGTGGCTCCCTTCGTGAGCACATTGCGCGTGGAGGGACCCATTGTGCCCGGGAAAGTATCGTTCCTCGGTTCCATCCGCGAGTCGGTCATTGAGCAGGGCGCCGAGCAGATCATCAACGAACCCCTGCCGTTTTCCTTCGGAGACCTGTTCGGCAAGATCCACGCTACACTCGGGCCGAGTGCGCAGCTTTCCATTACCGGCATATCGACAGATGACACCGGCCGCCTCGGCGTGAACCCGCTCAATGAGGACAGCGACGGTATTACGCAGGACGAGGTCAACTACTCAAATACGGCCATCGGAGGACGGCTGTTCTTCCTGCCCGCCTCGCTTCCCGTGTTTGCCGAAATAACGGGCTCGTTCTCCAAATTCGAGAATGAATTCGGAGCGGTGGGCAAGCCGGACAGAACCACAAGCGTGGAAATGACCTCGTTCGCTGCCGATATCACCTATTTCGTGGGCACGACCGATGTCAACTGGGGCCTTTTCCTGACGAGTTCGACACTGGAAGCCGACCTGGGAGGGTTGTTCCAGAATGTGGATGCGAGCTCGGAGAACCTGACCGAAGTGGGTGCCTATCTGGAACCTGAGTTCAATCTCGGCGGCGGGCTGCGCGTGCAATCCGGCCTCCGGCTTCAGTCCTTTCCGAGTCTCGGTGAATCGTTCGTCGAGCCGCGACTGCGTGTCGTATGGAATAAGGGCGTGCACCGGTTCTCGCTCGCCGGCGGCGTGTATCATCAGCAGGTCACGGGCCTGAACGACAGGCGCGATGCCGGCGACATTTTCACGGCCTGGACAGCCGCTCCGCGGGGTGTGGTGCCCACGGCACAGCATGCCATTCTGGGCTACCGTGTCGCGCCCGTGAACGGCCTCACGTTCTCCATCGAGGGGTTCTACAAGAACCTGACCGATCTGCTCGTGCCCGAATGGACGGCATTTCCCCGATTCACGACCAATCTGGAAGAAGCTGACGGCACAGCCCAGGGGTTTGACGTTCGCACGGAAGTTGGCAACGGGCGTGTTTTCCAGGGTTCCATCTCCTATGCCTGGTCGGAGGTGGAATATGAGTCGACATCCCGTGGTCTGCAGATCCTGACCGGAGACGACGCCGTGGATTACTCCCCGCCGCACGACCGGACACATCAGATCAATGCCATGGGAGCACTTACGGTCAAGGATTTCCACCTGAACGTGCGCTGGCAGTTCGGATCGGGCCTTCCGTTCAACGAGTCGCTCGGTTTTGACCGCTTCATCCTGCTCGATTCTCTCGTCAACGTGCTGGACGAGCCGGGCGAAGAGCGGGTGCTCTTCAACCGGCCCTACACCGGACGCCTGCCCACATACCACCGCATTGACGTATCGCTCGACCGCGAATTCCGGGTAGGCCCCACGTCATTCCTGACGCTGCAGGCAGGCCTCATCAACGCTTACGACCGGCGCAACCTGTTCTTCCTCGACCTCTTCACATTGCGCCGTGTGGATCAGTTGCCCGTCATTCCGACCGTCGGACTGAAATTCGAAGTCAAATAGGGTCTGCCCAGCCGCTAACGTCATGTCCAAGATGAAGAACATATTTGGAGCCTTTTTCATTGCCGTTGCAATTTTTGCTACGGGGTGTGAGGACCAGGTCAACCCATTTATTGACGAAGACCGGTTTTTCAGCGTATTCGGCTTTCTGGATACAGCGACCGATACCCAGTACCTTCGGGTCGTCGCCCTCAGAAAGGAGTTCGCCGATACAGGTGCGGCAGAAATTGACGCGCGTGTATTTACCACCGAGCGCGAGACCGGTCGTACCGTCGAGTGGCGCGATTCGGTGATCACGTTCCGCGATGCCAGTGTGGGTCATGTGTTCCTGGGCGACTTCCGACCCGTGCCCGGCTGGACCTACGACCTGGTAGTGGAGCGCTCGGACGGCATCCGGACCGAGGCACACACGACCATCCCGGTACGTACCGATGTGGACGTGGAAGCGCCTGTTTTCTCAGGTCCCCAGATCGCCTTTCAGCGCGTCACCTGGTCCGATATCGATGCGCCCCCTTTCCGCGTGGAACTCTGGTACCGTGTGGCGGGCACGTCCCCGCGGGAGCCTTTCCGCGATGCCGTGATCGTCTATCCGGATGAAGGTACGCGGCTCGGGCAGCCGCTGGCCGACGAGAAGTGGCAAGTCGTGGTATCACTCTCGGCGGATCGGGAGAAAGTAAATGAAGTACTCGGCGCATCCAGCAGTGCCAGTCCGCAGCTCTTCGGCGTCGGAATGCGTCTTACGATGTCAGACGAGCAGTGGCGCCCGCCCGACGGCATTTTCGATGAGGAAGTACTCGTTCAGCCCGGAACCTTCTCAAACGTGGAGCGCGGTTTCGGATTTTTTGGATCGGTCAACCAGTTTACAGTAGAATGGGTACTCTCGCCGGAGGCAACGGAGCGGACCGGATTCAAGGCTCCGGGCAAGCGGTAGTCGACGTTCTCATCCCGGCGCTGAATGAGGAGGCGTCCGTTGGACACGTGCTTTCGGCACTGCCCAAGGGAAACGCGATCGGAGTGCGGCGCGTGGTTGTCGCCGACAATGGTTCGACCGACCGCACCGCCGAGCGCGCCCGGAACCATGGTGCACTCGTGGTACATGAACCCAGGCGCGGCTACGGCCACGCGTGCCTGGCGGCCATGGCGGCCATTTCCGATGATCCGCCTGATATCGTGGTTTTTCTGGATGCGGACTTCAGCGACCACCCCGAAGAGCTTCCCCTCCTTACAGCGCCCATTGAGCAGGATAAGGCAGATTTCGTCATCGGCTCGAGGACACGCGGCACGTCCGAACCCGGCGCGCTGCTGCCGCAGGCCCGGTTCGGAAACTGGCTTGCCTGTACGCTCATGCATCTGATATGGGGCGTACGATACACGGACCTGGGCCCCTTTCGGGCCATCCGGTACGACGCTCTCATTCGCATGGATATGACAGACAAAACCTACGGATGGACCATCGAAATGCAGATTAAAGCCGCCCTTTTGGGCCTGCGTCACGCCGAAGTTCCGGTCTCCTACCGGAAGCGCATTGGACAATCCAAGGTGACGGGTACAATCCGGGGCACCATCGGCGCAGGCGTCTGGATCCTGGGGACCATCGGGGCCTATGCGCTGCGCCTTCGCGGAACCCGCTGAACTTTTCCGGCTCCTGGTGCGACGCCTCTTCGTTCGACGCCTCATGAAACGAGTCGTCCCGGCCTGACATTTTTTCGTACTTTACGGCATAGAAACATCCTATTCCCTGCCCCCATGAAAAAGCCCGATATCTGGGTGGACGGTTCGTTTGTCCGCCACGAAGACGCCACCTTCCACGTCCTGACACACGCCCTGCATTACGGCACGTCCGTTTTCGAGGGTACACGCTGCTACCGGACCGAGAAAGGCTCGGCCATTTTCCGCAATCCGGAGCATATGCAGCGGCTGTTGGACTCGGGCCGTATTTACCGGATGGACCTCGGTTACAGCCGGGAAGAACTTGAGGAGGCAGCCGTCGAAACCGTGCGTCGCAGCGGCCTTGAAGCCTGTTATCTGCGGCCCATCGCGTTCCGCGGCGCAGGTCCCATGGGGGTGAATCCGCTCAACAACCCGGTGCGCGTTGTGATTGCTGTTTGGGAATGGGGAGCCTACCTCGGCCCCGAGGCCCTGGAGCACGGTGTGGATGTGCACGTTTCCTCGTGGAATCGGATGGCCCCCAACACGTTTCCATCCATGGCCAAGGCGGGTGGAAACTACCTGAACGCTGGACTTGTCAAGATGGATGCGGTCCTGAACGGCTATTCCGAAGGCATCATGCTGACCGTGAACGGACACGTCGGAGAGGGATCGGGCGAAAACCTGTTTCTTGTCAAGGATGGTGTCCTGCATACGGCGCCGGTGGCGCTCTCCATCCTGCCGGGTATAACAAGAAGCAGCATCATCCGCCTGGCAGAGGACATGGGTATGACCGTGAAGGAAAGTCTTATTCCACGTGAAGCGCTCTACATTGCCGATGAAGTATTTTTCACCGGCACGGCGGCCGAAGTAACCCCCATTCGTAGCATCGACAAGCATACGATAGGCTCAGGAAAGCGCGGACCTATCACGGAGAAACTGCAGACAGCGCTCTTCGATGTCCTGCACCGGGGAGAGGATCCGCACGGCTGGCTGACCTTCGTCTGATGCTGACGTAGTGTCGACAGCCTTCTAAAACTCCAGGATCTGGGCAATCAGTCCGCCGAAACGCTCGCCCATGAGAACAATGTCGTCCCGGCCATTTCCGTCGTAGTCAAAAAGGCGGATGTGGCCTCGAAGAATGCCGCCCAGGTCGCCAAGTTTGACGAGCGCCGCGCCGCCGGTGCCGCCGTAGACGGTTATCTGATTCTGGTTCTCTTCCAGAAGGCCGGTCAGACCGTACGTGACCAGATCCCTGTTGCCGTCTCCATTGACGTCTCCAAACATGGTGCCCCCACGAAAGAGCGCCGGCCGCGGTGTCCCGAAATCCCGAAGCAGCCCAGAGCCGTCACTGAACGATCCGTTTCCGTCATTCTCCAGCACGGTGAACGTACCGGAGAAGAGGAGTGGATCCGGGAGGCCGCCTGTTGAAACGAGTTCAGCGGCGCCGTTTCCGGTCAGGTCTGCCGCGGCTACGGTCGGAAAGTACAAAGCATTGAGAGGCGAGGGTTGTTCGACGAATGTGCCATTTCCCTCGTTGCGAAAAAATCGGGTCACAGGAACCGTTCCGTCGGAGTCTACGCCTGTCATCAGGATGTCGGGTAGTCCATTGCCGGTCACGTCCGCTGCCGTCATGTCTTCGACGCGCATGGACCCGAAATCCACAGCGGCCTCGATGAACGATGTGCCGCTACCCGTATTCCAGAAGAGTCCGGTGATATTTCCGTCACCTGTGTCACCGGACAGGAGGATGTCAGTCCGGCCGTCGCCGTCGAAGTCACGTGCTACGACATGGCTGTCGAATACGCCCGGCAGTCCATTTTCCCGCTCAATATCGAGACCCTGGTTGCGACTCAGGTAGACATCGGTGAACGGCCGCAACTCGGTCTGGTTCGTCGTGACCTCAACGACGGACGTTCCCGTCGCTATTACATCTTCCAGGCCATCCCCGTTGAGGTCCACCCAGTTGACCGTGCCACGCATGAGCTGCCGCGAGATGAAAGACTGCTGCTGGTAGACGGCTTCCACTTTCGGACTGCTGTTCGGAAGCGGCGTAACGAGCCGTTCCTGGAAGATAAACAGGCCGGTGAAAGGCTCGCCGTTGGGCCGCATACCGGTCAGGAAGATATCCGGGTTGCCGTCGCCGCTCACATCTCCGGCGTCGAATGCGGCGTGGTCAAGGATTGGCAGTCCAACAAAGGTAACGATCTGTTGTTGTCGCGCGCCTGCATTGGAAAAGAGCGTGGCAGCTGTTACGAGCAGCGTGAAAACGAGAGCAGACAGTCCTCGCATACAACTTGGTATTGGAATCATGGGAAGGGTGTCGCCGGGTTATCGGGTGGGCAGGTACGTGAAGGAGCCGGTCCTGCGTTCACGTTGGCCTTCAATCTCAAAGAAATACAATCCAGGTGATAATGCGCGTCCGGCCAGCGACGCCGGATCGATGGCGATGTACTGCGTTCCTGCACCGAATGGCCCGAGATGCGTTCGGACAATGCGTGCACCCAGCGCGTCATAGAGGGTCAGATGCAGGGCATCGGCCGCGGGCAGGTCCATGATCATGTGGCCTGTGCGGACGAGCGGGTTGGGATAGAGGGAACGGACCGCGAACTTGGTGGGCAACGCCTCGTCCGGATCCGTGTCGGTGGCCCGTACGGATGTCACACTGAATGTGCCTTCGCTCGAAAAACGGGATGCCTGGAAGGCATGCGATACCGCCTGTACCGACCAGTAATAGGTGCCTTCGTCGAGGCCATGAAGTCGCCAGGACGAGAGGGTACGCGTGTTACCGGGTCTGGGCACGAGACGCCGTCCGGATTCCAGGTCCGACTCGGCAGTCATTACATCCGCGCGGCCTGGAGCGGTGCCAACGCGGAGATTATAGGTCACATCCTGACGTGGGAATGACCAGGACAGGTGTACGTCATTTTCAGTGACCTCCGCGGCAGCAGAGGTCGGGGCATCTGCCAATAGAGGAATGACCTGCTGCTCGTTGATGTACACATTCGTGGCGGCCAGTCCAGCGCTTGTGAATCCGGTGGTCAACAGGTCCAGGTCACCATCTCCGTCCACATCGGCCCACTCGGCGCTGGAGAAGAGGCTGCCGTTGAGCCGGATCACCTCCTCGTAGTCCCCGGCTCGATTCGCGTAGATCGTCGCCGTGCGACGCCCAAGAGCCGTTTTTGCGCCCACGATGAGGATATCCAGGTCGCCATCACCGTCGTAATCGCCGAGCGTCGCATCTCCCCCGAGTGTACCGGGAAAGTCGATCCCGGACGGCGACAGGGTACCGTTCGTGTTCTCGAACAGTTGTGTTCGTCCTGTCAGCAGGTCGCGGCTGAGTTCTCCCCCGGATATGAGCACGTCAAGGTCACCGTCGCTGTCCACGTCTCCAAGCTCCAGACTCGAAAACCCCACGCGCGGTAGCGGGGCTGCCTGTGGTACGAAATCGCCGTCGTCGGTGGCCAGATGGACATCGGCCACGAAGCCGGACTGGCCGGCCACGCCTGCCAGCACCACGTCGAGCCTGCCGTCGCCGTTGAGGTCACCGAGGCGTACGTCGCCGAGCGTTACGTCAGGCAACGACGTGGGCTGATCGGTGAACACGCCCGTACCGTTTCCATACAATACTGTCGTGCGCGGCGTGTTTTCCGCGGCAAACCCGATCAAGACGGCGTCCACGTGGCCGTCATTGTTGATGTCGCCCCAGTCCACAGCAGCCGAATACAGATCGGGAATGCCGTGGTCTGCAGCTTCAGCGAACGTGCCGCCATTGTTGATGTACAGGTGCGTTGCCGCCTCGAGGGGGCGCTCTCCGGTCTGGCTTCCCATGAGGAGCAGGTCGAGGTCTCCGTCCCCGTCTACATCGGCCCAAGACACGGTGGAGAAGTACAGGGCGGGAAAGGCCTGCGCGTGCTCTTCAAAGGCCATGCCCTGCCCTTGGGCGCTATTGTTGATGAAGAGTCGGCTCGTGCCGCCTTCCGCGGATATCCCGGTCAGGAACACGTCGAGATCGCCATCGGCGTCGAAGTCACCCCACGCGGCATCGCCGTGCCGCACATGAGGGAGGTCGTGCGTGACCAGATTGAAGGTGAATGGCTGCGTGACGACCTGTGCCTGGGCGGGTCCGGCCGGGATCATGGACAGTGGTGTCATGGCCGCCAGGGCGGTGACAGACAGTACGGAAATATAGCGCATGGATGTTGACAGGCCGGGGTTTGATCGGGAGCCCCAAAGTAACAAACAACGCATGAACCGATAGGGGAAAAAATGATACCTGGATCCGGTTGAATCGCGTCAGGCGAAGGACGGACCCTGGCCGCGCTCTGCAGCCTCGATGAGCTGCTCTGCAGTTTCCCGGCCCAGGTAGCGGTCCATGATCCAATGGGCGAGATAGATGACGGGCGTAATGGCGACGGCGATGAAGAACTTGTACCCGTAATTGAAGAGGGTGATGGCCAGGATCTCGGCAAATGCCAGCTGGCCCGCGAACGCCACAGAGAGCACGACAAACGTATCGATGAACTGGGAGCCGACGGTCGAACCCGTTGCGCGCAGCCACAGGTGCCTTCCTTCCGTGAGGCGTCTCAGCCGGTGGAAAATGGCGATGTCGGCCAGCTGTCCGAGACCGTATGCGGTGAGGCTTCCGATGATGATGCGTCCCGTGGCACCGAAAACGGTATTGAATGCCTCTTCCGGCACGGGCGAAATGGGGGATGTCGGTACGCCCATGGCCAGCTGCAACAGACCGAACTCGAAAATGATCATGAGCATGCCGAGCCACGTCACGAACCGGATTCCCGGCTTTCCGTAATACTCGTTCAGCAAATCCGTGATGATGAACGTAATCGGAAACGCGAGCACGCCAGCCGTCATGACCACCTCATCGAATGCCATGCCCAGGATGTACACGGAAAAGGGCAGGTCGAAGGCCGTGAAGAACTTCGAGGCCGTCGCTTCGGCAACGACGAGCGCTGTAATGAAAATGGCGGCGCAGACGACGTAGAGTTTCTGAGGACGCGTGAGGACGTGCGGGGTGCGCAAAGACATGGCAGGCGGGTGTGGTTCTCAGGCCCGGATCGGCCTCGAAAGTGCACTGAAAGTACGGCGACTACCCGATCTGGTCCAGAAGCGTTATCAGTGTGTCCTGTTCGTCCGGATCCAAACCCGAGAGGAGTTCCTGTTCCGCCTCGTCCACGCGGGTGGCCACTTCCGTGGCCACGGCGAGACCCGTTTCCGTTAGCGATACCCGCCGAATACGCCGGTCTTCCGTGCATTGTACGCGGTCAATGAGACCGCGGCGCTCGAGCCGAACCAGAAGGCGCGTCGTGTCGGGCATGCGCTCGAGCAACCGGCACCCCACATCGGTGCAGGTAAGCGGCTCCGGATACGCCCCAAGCAGCACCCGGAGCACACCCCACTGGGACGTGGTCAGGTTGAATTCCTGCAGGGTCTCAGCAAGAACGGCCATCCAGCGGCCGTGGGCCGCCTGGAGAGCGTGCAGGGTCGATACGATGGGCACGGGTTCCATTACATGGATAGGTATCCCGTAATCCGGTGACGTTACGCGGCATTCACCTCGGCCGTCGTTGCCGTAGGGAGGTGGAAGCCGAACCGGGATCCCTGTCCCAGGCGGCTCTCAACACGCAGGACTTCATTGTGCGCCGCCAGGATATGCTTCACGATGGACAGGCCGAGACCGGTTCCTCCGGCTGTCCGGGAGCGGGATTTGTCGACGCGGAAGAAGCGTTCGGTAACCCTTGGAAGGTCATCGGGCGCAATGCCGATGCCGTCATCCTCCACAAACACATTCACGCCGCCCGATTCATCGGGTGCCGCCGTGACGGTGATATGGCCACCATCGTTCGTGTACTTGATGGCGTTGTCGACGAGATTGACCAGCACCTGCCGGATACGGGGGGCATCTCCCATGACCGGTGCGATGTCAGCGGGTACATTGCGCGTGAGCGTAATGGTCTTGGCGGCGGCAATGGATTCGAGCGACTCCACGACGTCGGCCGCAAGACGCCTCAGGTCGAACGGTTCGGCCGAAATGCGCTGCTCGCCGGTCTCGAGCTTGGAAATTTCCGACAGATCCTTCGCCAGGTTCGCCAGCCGATCGGCGTTCCGGACTATTTTTTCCACGAACGAGCGGCTCACGTCCCCGTCCTCGAGCGCACCGTTCATGAGCGTTTCGGCAAACCCGCGAATGGCAAAAATGGGTGTCTTGAGTTCATGGCTGACGTTGCCCACGAATTCCCGCCGGTAGTTCTCCAGTGAATTCAGCTCTTCGAATTCACTCTCAAGCACCTGCCCCGTCCTGTAAACCTGCCGGATGAGGTCGTTGAGTTCATCTCCACGCTCCAGATTCGCCGCCGACAGATTGTCGAACCGGTGACGCCTGATTTCGCGGAGCGTCTCGCGCGCCAACCCGAGCCGGCGGACCACCAGATGGGTGGTTGCGACATAGGCCGCTCCGCCGGCAACAGCGGCCACGGAGGCGATCAGCCATAGCGAGAAGGACCCCGTAAGCGCCCCGCCCGCAGCCGTTGCAATGCCTGCAAGCAGGAAGACAGCCGCAGCCACCTTCGTTGCCAATCTGTTTTTCATGCGATGGATGCTATTGAAACGTGTCAATGAAGCGGTATCCCACTCCTTTGATGGTTTCAATATAGTGCTCACCCACCTTCTCCCGGATTTTGCGTACGTGCACGTCCACCGTCCGGTCCACCACGTATACGTCGCGCCCCCAGACCCGGTCCAGCAGGTCCTGGCGGGAGAAAACCTTTCCTGGCCGGGAGGCAAAAAAATAAAGCAGGTCGAACTCCTTGCGGGCCAGGCGCACGGCCTTACCGGAATTGCCCCGCCGCACCACATACCTGTCCCGGTCAATTTCCAGGTCCAGAATCCGGATCAGGTCTGCGGGCGTATCGTAGCGCGACGACCCGCGGAGCAGCGCCTTCACCTGGCTTATGAGAACAGGAAGCGAGATGGGCTTGGTGAGGTAGATGTCGGCACCCGTGTCGAGGCCCACCACCTGGTCGGCTTCCTCGCTCCTGGCCGTGAGCATGAGAATGGGGACCGTTCTGAGCGTGGAATGCTCGCGCATGCGCTTGCACGCCTCCAGCCCGTCCATGCGCGGCATCATGATGTCGAGCACAATGATATCGGGCGTCTCCTGGACTGCCAGATCCACGGCTTCGGCGCCATCCTTCGCCGCAATGGTATCAAAGTTTTCCTTCTGCAGGTTATACTGCAGGAGGTCAATGATATCCTCCTCGTCGTCGACGAGAAGGATCAGTGGGCGCTCTCGCATTGGGACCTGTAAATTCATGTGTCTGAAAATACCGCGGGTGGCTTCGCGCCATGTTAGGTAATCGTTAACTACGAAAAATTGGAAATGGAGGCATAACATGGGCACGGACAACCATCCGCGCATCCGCTATGGCATGATAGGCGGCGGCCCCGGGGCCTTCATCGGAGCCGTGCACCGTGCGGCCGCCGCGCTCGACGGCGAATTCGAGCTCGTGGCCGGCGCGTTCTCGGTATCCGAAGAGAAGTCCCGCCGGCAGGGACGGGAGCTGAATCTGGTAGATGCGCGCGTCTCCGGCTCCTGGACGGACATGCTCGAAAAGGAAGCGGCGCGGCCGGACGGCGAGCGCATGCAGGCGGTCGTCATCGTAACGCCGAATGCCCTCCACTACGAGATGGCCCGACGCGCACTCGAGAAGGGTTTCGATGTGATCT
>Ga0210009_1000810_pt1 | contig 31035 bp, 26 predicted proteins | sample CryGeyCG2114_065_FD_185457 | JGI IMG/M metagenome (GOLD analysis project Ga0210009, IMG submission 185457) | Groundwater microbial communities from aquifer - Crystal Geyser CG12_big_fil_rev_8/21/14_0.65 (SPAdes) (version 2) | ecosystem: Environmental > Aquatic > Deep subsurface > Groundwater ...
TCGGTTAATCTCATGCAGCGGAGAGATATCCTCGAATTAGTGATGAAACAATCGCCTCCACCAAAACGACAACCAACTGAAAATTTAAACCAACTGAGCCTGATCAATGTTTAACCGGACAGCAGTGAGCGTAAAACATAAATACAAGGAGGACAGGATGAAAAACAGAATAAGAATGGGAACGGTACTTACGCTTGCCCTGTTTATGGCAGTGTCTTTGTCAGCCGGAACTGCATTCGCAGACAACGATAAGAAAGGCAAGGGTCATCACGATGATGTTATCACCATTGTTGGCCCGGCAGGTCCACAGGGTCCGATTGGTTTGACTGGCGCGACCGGTGCAACGGGCCCTCAAGGCCCGATTGGCTTGACCGGCGCTGTGGGCGCAACTGGTCCGGCAGGTCCGCAGGGTCCGACTGGTCTGACAGGCCCACAGGGCCCGGCTGGTGCTGACGGCGCTGTTGGTGCAACCGGCGCTCAGGGTCCAATCGGCCTGACCGGTGCAACAGGGCCTCAAGGCCCAATAGGTCTGACAGGCCCACAGGGACCGGCTGGCGCTGACGGCGCGGTTGGTGCAACAGGCGCTCAGGGTCCAATCGGTCTGACTGGTGCAGCGGGCACAAACGGGACAAACGGTGTTGATGGCGCAGTTGGTGCAACAGGCGCTCAGGGCCCCATCGGTCTGACTGGTGCAACAGGTCCGCAGGGACAGGTTGGAGCCAACGGATTTGACGGCGCTCCCGGAGCTCAGGGACCAGCTGGCCCTCAAGGTGCGGCAGGACCGGTAGGCCCAAGCGGCGTCATTGACCCTGCTGCGTTGAATGCGGCAATCTGTGGCCTATACGATGCAGCCGGGGCAGCCAGACCGGGAATTTGCCCGTATGCTGTTGGCGATACAGGACCTGGTGGCGGAACGGTATTTTATGTTGATGCCAAAGGGACACATGGAGAGGAGTACGGGCCTGAGTTGGGCCCCGCCCCATGGGGATGCGCGCCTCTCAATATACCCGCAGTATTTTTTGCTAGCAACAACACTACCAACATTGACGGAGCGGCAAACACTGCGGCCATTATGGCGGCCTGCGCTGATCCCGGCATCGCTGCCAGGCTAGCAGATGCATATGTATCCCCGAATGGTACCACCGGTTGGTTCTTACCAAGTGTGTTGGAAGGGAATCGGATGATTGCAACACGTCTCCAGACTGGCGTGCGCGTTGATCATGGCTATTTATTATCCAACCAATATGGTTCGACTTATGTATATGGCGTTGGCAACAATGGCGTCGGAACTTTTAACCAATATACACCGGCGTTAACAGTTCCGGTACACTCGTTCTGATGATCAGAGCTTAGGGGCGAGTTCCTGAAGCATCTAATAATGCAGATGCTTATCAATACAAAGGAAACGGCCAGCTTATGCTGGTCGTTTCCTTTTGCGGTTAGAGCACTGGGAGCCGGATTGCGCGAAACGCCGATAAAGGCTTATTATGGTCAGCCGTGGCTCTCCTGCTAAACTACACAGGGTGAATATCGTGAGAAGATTACCGTTATTGGCTGAACTCTGTTTGCTTGCGCTTTTGGCCTGGCTGCTGGCCGGTTGGCTGTTGCCATCCGCTCAGGACAACCCTGCCGGTTCGCAACCGCAAACCACCAGTGGAGCGGCCTCTTTGGCCCAGCCTGCTCTGAGTGAACTGATAGCCGTGCCTCTGTTTGGAAAGGTGACTGCGCCGCAATCTGTGCCACAGCCGATTCGGCAACCACAGCCGGTGCTTAAACCGTTGCAGATCATACTGATTGGCACCGTCATGGCCGGCGAGCATTCCGCAGCGGTTGTGTCTGTTGACGGCAAGCCGGAGCAACAAACGGTGTTTGTCGGTGAGCAAATTCAGCCGGGAGTGACACTGATTCATGTTGATGGCGATGCGATTGTGGTGGAACAAGCCGGCAGGCGGCAGCTTGTAAGTCTGCAACGAGAGGTTCTGCAAGGCATGACGATTTCAGAAGATCAGTCGACAGCACCAGGCAAGCATATGGCCGATGCCGGAGAGGCGCCAGTCACCCATATGCCGGACAAAAACGCATCATCATTACAATCCGATAAAGAAGTACTACCGGCCCGGCCTCGAGTCGCCGGGCTGGCCAGATTATTAACGCAGGCGACATTCACCCCGCATGTATCATCGGATGGAAAACAGGATGGTTTGCAGATTTCGCATATTGTCATCGGCTCGCCGTTTCAAAAAAACGGACTGTTCAATGGTGATGTGATCCGTGCTGTGAATGGTCAGGTATTCAACCATGCCGAACAGTCACTGGATTTACTCAGGATCATACAGGCTCCCGGTGCGATTGATTTTGAAATCATGCGCGCCGGCAAGGTTCAGCGCATTCATGTTGTCCAATAGGCATAGCTGCGTGCAGTTCTACCTAATGGAACAATTCCCCCGCACCGCACCGCACCGCACCGATAACCGGGTCCGGCTGGATCATCGGGTATATTGCGCAGTGTGGGTCCAGTCCTCGGTGTTGAATGCATAGGGAGTTTGGCTGATCAGGTTGACCTAGTACCCAAATTTAAGACAGTGAATGGTATCCTGATTCAGACATAGTTCGATGGTCTTTCCAGTCGGGTTGATCCAGTCGCTTTACTACAGTTAGTGATATTGTGGGCATGGGGCCTCCTTGCTTGCTGCACTATCAGTTGAAATGACCAATCAGGAAGTGGAATAAATCCATATAACCAGCTTCTGGTTCAGGGGACATATGACTGACGGATTGCGCTGATGGCATCGGCGTGGGAATTCGTTCATCATTGCCGCGTACCTGCAATATGACTGAGAGCCGAGGTGAGATATGAGTAACGGGCAGAATCAATCATGGCGTCCGACCAAGCGTGATGCCATGTTCCTGGGTATCGTTGCGGCAGTGATTATCCTGTTGGTACTCGGTACCAGTGAGCGCACCACAAAGGATGTGCCGAGCGATGAAACGCATCGTGCAGTGAGCAAGCTCTCCGAGTGCCTGAGTTGTCATGGTGCGGAAGGCGTACGTCCTCAGCCTGTCGGTCATATCAAGGGTGGACAGTGTTTTCAGTGTCATATCCAGCCAAAGGGCTGGCGGGGCGCCTCCAAGTGAATCGCATCGGTATTACCGTTAAGCCCAATGATTCGCGCGCCTGCGCGCTGATGTGCGACCTGCATCGCTGGCTGACGGAAAAGCAGTGTACTGTATATGTTGACCAGATGCTGCCGGATTGCGTCGATTGCAAATCTTTCCATAATCGACTGCCGCTTGTTGATATGCAGGATCAGGTGGAGTTGATGATCGTGCTCGGTGGTGATGGCACCCTGTTGCACGCTGCCCGCCATTTTATCGGTTCGCATACGCCGATTCTCGGCATCAATCTCGGCCGCCTCGGTTTTCTCACCGATACACCGATTGGCAGCATGTTTGATGTGGTTGAGGATATTCTGGCCGGTAATCTGAAAACCAAACGCCATTTTTCACTGCATGCGGAAGTCTGGCGTGATGATATCAAGCTGGCTGAAGGCACGGCCATGAATGATGTGGTGCTTGAGCGTAGCGCGCACCCGCGTCTGATCTGTTTCGAAATGGCGGTGCGCGATCAGTTTGTCTTTCGCATGCGCGCCGATGGGCTGATTCTGGCTACACCGGCCGGCTCCACCGCTTATGCGCTGTCAGCCGGCGGGCCGATTGTTCATCCGGCACTTGAGGCGATCTCCGTGGTGCCCATATGCCCGCACACCCTGTCGAACAGGCCGATTGTGCTGCCGGCTGACGATGTCATTCAGCTGCGTCTGGTGGAGTCACCGCTGGCCGCGGCGGTTAACCTGGATGGTGTTGAGCTGATGCAGTTGCTGGAAGGTGATCGGCTGGTGATCCGCAAAGGCGAGAGTATTTCCCTGGTCTATTTGCCGGATCGGCACTATTTCGAGGTGCTCAGAAGCAAGCTGAACTGGGCCGGCCAACCCGAAGGCCGTGAGTAGGTCAACTTAAGCGTGCTCTCTTCCCTGATAATTAAACAATTTGCCCTGATCGAGCATGTAGAGCTGGAGCTGGATGCCGGCATGACGGCATTTACCGGTGAAACAGGTGCTGGCAAGTCGATGCTGGTTGATGCACTCGGTGCCGTATTCGGTACACGTGCGAGCGCCGACTGGGTGCGCCATGGCGCAGAGCGGGCCGAGGTAACGGCCGTGTGGCTAACTCAGTCCGGCGACACCCAACTCGCTGCGCTGCTGGGTGAGCAGGAGATCGATGCGGATGACGAGCTTATTCTGCGCCGTATTATCAACAGCGACGGCCGTTCACGCGGTTTTATCAATGGTGTGCCGGTGGCATCTAAAGTATTGCAGCAGCTCGGGCGTATTTGTCTGGATCTGCATGGTCAGCATGAGCATCAGGCACTGCTGCAGCCGGATTTTCAGCGCAGCCTGCTTGATATCCGCCTGCCGCAGCAGCTGACAGGCAATGTCGGCAGTGCCTACACTGCATGGCAGCAGGCACGACGTGCGCTGCAGCAGCTCAGGCAGCAGCGCGGCGATACCGAGCAGCAGGTCGACTGGATGCACGAGGAGCTGGCACGGCTGCATGAGTTGGAGATCGAAGAGGGGCTGATCGATCAATTGCAGGCGGATGTACAGGCAGGTCGCCATCATGCCCAGATTCATGCCGCCGCATCGCTGTCGATGGCGCTGCTGGATGAGACTGAGCCGAATGCGCGTGAAATGTTGGCGCGGGCTGCACATGCACTGGCTGCGGTGCAGGACTATCACACCGGTTTAAAGAGCAGTCTGGATCTGCTGCAGCAGGTGGATGCCCTGCTGGGTGAAGTGGTACCGGAGCTGGCGACGGTACTGGACGACGCATTTGATGAGCGTGCATTGCAGGCGGCAGAAGAACGGCTGATGCGCCTGCAGGAGGCACAGCGCCGGCATGGTTGTGATGAGGCCGGTCTGCTGGCGCTGATGGATGCGTGGCAACAGCGATTGTCTGCACTGGATACGGCCGGCTGGGACGAGGATGCGGCCGGGGCTGCACTGGCTGGTGCAGCCGAACAATACAGGCTGCATGCAGCTGCACTGAGTGAGGCGCGCAGGCAGGCAGGTGAGTCACTCTGTAGAGCGCTGCGCCCGTTGCTGGATCGCCTGGCACTGGCAGGTATGCAGGTACGCTTCTGTCTGACAGCGGATGGGCGCACGGATGGCGATGATGCATTCACCGCGACGGGGATGGATCAGGTACGCATGCAGGTGATGAGCAACCCCGGCGAGCCGTGGCGCGATCTCTCGGCGGTAGCATCCGGCGGCGAGCTCTCGCGTATGGTACTGGCCCTTAAGGGGTGCGGTGCGATGGCAGGTGCGCCGGGGCTGGCCGTATTTGATGAGGTGGACACCGGCATCGGCGGCGAGACAGCCTGGTGTGTGGGTGAGCTACTGGCATCCATGGGACGCGAGCGACAGGTGCTGGTGATTTCACATCTGCCGCAGGTGGCCGCCTGTGCTGACCGGCAGGTGGTGATCAGCAAGAGCGAGCAGGAGGGGCGTACACTCAGCTCGTTGCAGCAACTGGATGATCAGGCACGCACGTTGGAGATCGCCCGTATGCTCGGCGATGCGCGCGGTCTGGAACACGCCGAGAGCATGCTCAATCGGGGGCAGGCGCTTGCCGCAGCCTGAGTCCAATATTTTTCACCACAACAGAGCAATCAACTGCGCGCAACTGCGCGTGATAGAGGCATTTGAGTGGATGCCGCGCTTTTTCTGTGTGGTCGGTGAAGCGGTTGTGAATATTAAGCAGTTGAGGAGCAGGGGATGAGTCACCGGATAAGCATTCGCAATGCCGGCGTCGATGATGTGGAAGCGATCTATGCATTGCTGCAGCCGTTCGTCGTCAAAAACATCATTCTTGCGCGTGATCGCGACAATATTTACCAGCATCTGCAGGAGTTTCTGGTTGCCGATTATGATGGTGAGCTCTGCGGTGTGGTTGCCGTTCATATCTATGGCGAGAATCTGGCGGAGGTCCGTTCACTGGTGGTCTCTCCGGCATACCAGAAGCACGGTATCGGTCGTCTGCTGGTGGAGGGGTGCGAGCAGTGGCTGGCTGCACTCGGCGTGGCGCGGGTATTTGCCCTGACCTATGTGACTGCTTTCTTTGAGCGTATGGGCTATGCCGTGGTCTCCAGAGAGAGCCTGCCGCACAAGGTCTGGACGGTGTGTGTTCACTGTGCACGCTTTGCCGATTGCGATGAGGTGGCGGTAGAAAAACGCTTGAGTGACGCGCCGATCAAACCGATGCGCATCTCGCCCATTATCGAGATCAACAAGGCATAAACTGCGGCCTGATGCGGGGAGCGATCCACCCCTGCATACTTAATTTCCAAGTTAAAGGAGCACCCATGCAACAGACTATATATCTGAAAGATTACCGACTGCCGGCATACCTGGTGGATAGCGTTTACCTGGACTTTTCACTGCAGCCCTCGGCGACCAAGGTGGTATCCAGGGTCTGTTACCGGCGTAATCCTGCGGCAACGGTTGCCGGGAGTCTGTGGCTGGACGGGCAGGAGATGGAGCTGCTCAGCGTAGCGCTGGACGGGCAGGAGCTGGCTGCAGATGACTATAGCCTGAGTGAGACCGGCATGCGCATTGATAACGTGCCGGAGCGTTTTGAATTAACCATTGCGACGCTTACCAATCCAGAAGCCAATAAATCACTGGAAGGACTGTACCGCTCCGGTGGTAACTACTGTACCCAGTGCGAGGCTGAGGGTTTTCGCAAGATTACTTATTACTCCGATAGGCCGGACGTGATGGCACCCTTCACCGTACGTATCACAGCAGATAAGACGCAAAATCCGGTACTGCTCTCCAATGGTAATCCGGTGGCTCAGGGCGAGCTGGATGACGGTCGCCACTGGGCCGAATGGCGGGATCCGTTTGCCAAGCCAGGTTACCTGTTTGCGCTGGTGGCCGGTGATCTGCAGTGCGTGGAGGATCAATTCCGTACCAGTGACGGGCGTGATATTACACTGCGCATCTATACCGAGGCGCACCATGTCGAGCACTGCGCGCATGCGATGGCATCGCTGAAGCAGGCCATGCGCTGGGATGAGCAGCGTTTTGACCTTTGCTATGATCTGGACCTGTTCATGGTTGTCGCTGTCGATGATTTCAATATGGGCGCGATGGAGAACAAGGGGCTGAATATCTTTAACTCGCGGCTGGTCTTCGCCAGTCCGGAAACGGCCACCGATGATGATTATATCGCTATTGAAGCGGTGATCGGTCACGAATACTTTCATAACTGGACGGGTAACCGGGTGACCTGCCGCGAATGGTTCCAACTCAGTCTGAAAGAGGGGCTGACAGTATTCCGCGATCAGGAGTTTACCGCCGACCTGCACTCGAGGGCGGTCAAGCGCATCGAGGATGTGCGTATGCTGCGCAGCCATCAGTTTGCCGAAGACGCCAGCCCGATGGCGCACCCGATACGCCCGGCCTCCTATATGGAGATCAATAATTTCTACACGGTTACCGTCTATGAGAAGGGGGCGGAGGTGGTGCGCCTGTACCAGACGCTACTGGGTGTCGATGGTTTCCGGCGCGGCATGGATCTCTATTTCAGCCGTCACGACGGGCAGGCGGTCAGTACAGAAGATTTCCTTGCTGCCATGCGTGATGCCAATGATGTTGATCTGGCACAGATGCAGCGCTGGTATGATCAGGCCGGCACACCCAAGCTTGCCGTGCGCATGACCTATGATGAGCAAGCTGCAACCTGTACGCTGCATGTAAGCCAGAGCTGTCCTGCAACACCCGAAGCGAGTGACAAACAACCATTCCTGATTCCGCTGACGCTGGGATTGCTGTTGCCGGATGGGCAATCTGTGCCGCTACAACTGGCCGGCGAAGCAGCCGCCGCAGGCAGCAGTCGTACGCTGCTGCTGCGTGAAGCAGAAGAACAGTTTGTCTTTGTCGGGGTCAGTGAGCGGCCATTGCCGTCGCTGCTGCGCGGTTTTTCCGCACCGGTGGAGCTGGATTATCCCTACACGGCTGCCGATGACGCATTTCTGATGCGCCATGATGAGGATTCCTTCAATCGCTGGGCGGCGGCACAGCGCCTGGCCATGCGTACCATGCAGGATCTGCTGGTTGGAAATGAGGCTCATGAGGCGGTATTGATTGATGCGCTGCATCATGTGCTGACAGATGCAGGCTTGGATGCTGCACTAAAAGCCGAAGCGCTGTTGTTGCCATCGGAGGCGGATATTGCCGAAGCCTGTGTGGCAGCCGATCCGGGGTTGATTCATCAGCGGCGTGAGCAGTTGCGGTGCAGCATTGCAGCGGCATTGCGCACCGAGCTGGAAGCGAGCTACCTGCGCCTCTCGGCTATCGATGGTTCCGGTGATGCGGCCATGCAGGCGCGCAAGTTGAAGAATGTCTGCCTCTCTTATCTGACCCGTTTGGGCGACAGGGCGGCATGCGAGCTCGCCTATGCGCAGTTTGAACAGGCCGATAATATGACCGATCAGTATGCGGCGCTGGCAGCACTGTCCAATTGCGACTGCCTCGAGCGCGAGCTGGCGCTGGTGGCATTTGAGTCACAGTGGCGGCATGAAGCCAATGTCATGGACAAGTGGTTTGGCGTACAGGCGGCATCATCACTGCCGGGCACGCTGCAACATGTTCAGTCGCTGATGGCTCACCCCTGTTTTGATGCACGTAACCCGAACAAGGTGAGGGCGCTGATCGGCACATTTGCCATGCGCAACCCGTACGCCTTTCATGCCGCTGACGGTAGCGGTTATGCCTTTGTGGCCGAACAGGTTTTGTTGCTGGATGCGTTCAACCCGCAGGTGGCTTCACGCATGGTGCGGGCACTGATGAACTGGAAACGGGTGGAGCCAACGCGCAGTGAGCTGATGCGTGCCCAGCTGCAGCGTATTAATGATGCCGATCTATCACCCGATGTCAGGGAGATTGTCAGCAAGAGTCTGTAAGGCAGCGACGGCTTATAGCGGTTGGACAGGTTTCAGGCGCTGAAGGATTGCGGAAAGTCCGCGGCAAAGCGGGAGATCCACTCGGCCGCCGCCTCGTCACGGCCGGGCATGTGACCGGTGGTGAAAAACTGCTGCCAGCGGTACTGCTCGATCAAACGCACCTGAGCTGCCATGCGGCGGCTGAAGCTCGTCTGCTCACTGGTCGGTTGTAGGTTCGTGTTCATATCAATCACCTCGCATACATTGTGCCAGAATCGGCGAGAGCAACGAACGCTGTGAAATTCCCCCTATGAGGATATAAATTACGCCTGTAGCGCAGCTACAGGCCGGAAAATGTTTCCGGCGTGAACAGGACATGCAGGCACAGCCCACCAGATGCATCAATAGCAGACTTGCCTCCATGCCTGCTAGATTTCAGGGTGAATTTATCTACACGGTAATGCTTGTTTGACGGGTTCAATATTCCCACCTGAGCCGAAATTCAGGTGGGGGATAGTTTATGCGACAAAGAAGATACTTATATTTTCTAATAAGATAGAAATTTGGAGAAGTGTTGTGGACATTCATATTGATTGGCAGGGGCCGCTTTCTCTAAGCGAAGCCCGCGCACTGAGATCGGACGAAGACTATGGCCTGTACCAATATTATGGTGACCATCCGGTTTATGGAGCGAATGTACTGCTCTATATCGGCAAGGCATCGGGGCAAACGTTTGGGCATCGAATATCCCAACACAATTGGCATAGCTGGATACCTACGTCCACCGAGATTTTCGTTGGACGGATATGTGCTGAGTGTCATCTTGAAGATCGCGAATGGGAACGTATTATTGGCTTGTCGGAAAAGATTCAGATTTTTGCTCACAGTCCTGCGTTCAATGCGGCCAATTTAAACAAAATAGGCCATGAAGGAGATGATGTGCGGGTGTTAAACTGGGGCAAACGGAAGAGCCTGTTTCCTGAAGTGAGCATTTCACGTTGGGAGGGGGGCTGTACTCTTGGGCATGACCTGCCAAGGAATCTGATTCCTCGTACACAGTCAAGAGATGAGAATCGCTAACAACCGTATCTTCTAGTCCGGCAGCTTATTCAGCGGTTAATGGGAGAGCGTTAGGCTGAGTACAAGATGAATCAAGGTAACTACTTAAAATTTAAGCCAAAAGAAATTGAGTGTAGCACCTTGAATTTAGGCCATGGAAAAGGCGTCCAAGTGCCAATTGGTCTTATGCAAAAATTAGCTGCTATTCGAGTCTATAAAAGGCTTGGGGGTTAGGTCTACTATTGAGGTACCAAGCTCATTTCTTAGTGTGCCAGACATGACTGATGGAGTTATAGCAGCCATGACAGTAAGAGAACGTAACCCCCACCCATCCTGCGGTATGTAAAAACGGTTATCCGCCAAAAGCGAGTTGTTTTATCTCATCCAGATTTACGCGACTGCGCGCTTGCCAGAGGTCGTAGCTATCCTGCATGGCCAGCCAGCTTTCCGGGCTGCGGCCAAAGGCCTTGGAAAGGCGCAGGGCCATTTCCGGGCTGATATTGCTTTTGCCTACTACCAGACGGTTGAATGTCGAAGGTGAAACCTTGAGCGAGTTTGCAGCCGTGCGATAGCTGACCTTGAATGGATCAAGGTAGACCTCGCGGATAAATTCGCCGGGATGCGGTGGGTTATGCATAGTACTCATCAGTGGTAATCCTCATAGTCGACAACATGCACATCACCATGTTCGAATGAAAAAGTGAGTCGCCAGTTTTTATTTACTGTAATCGACCAGAGCCCTTGTCTGCTTCCTTTCAATGGATGCAGACGAAAGCCAGGAATATCCATGTCCTCAATCACAGTGGCCGTATCAAGTGCGGCCAGCATCATGCGCAGCCGTTGTTGATGTACGGATTGAATGCCCGCACTGCTTCCGGTCTCATAAAACTTGCGCAGACCTTTGTGCTTGAACGAACGAATCATGTCCCCACTATAGGCAAGCGTTGCGCGATGCGCAACGAGCCATTTTGTGGTTTGGGGTCAGGACTACCATTGATGAATAGGTCGCTTTGTCCGGTGTAGCATTTTCAGTTGTTCAGTTTCGGGCTGGTCGTATGCCGGCAAATGGAATGAATGTGTTTAGAGTTGAGGCTCTGCCCCTGGGTGCCTCAAGGAGCTAATCAGACATAGCCAGCGTTTGATGCTATAACATTGAAGTCTGACCTCGAATCAATTGGATGTGCGGGGTGCCACCACCGGTCTTGGACAGCAGTCAAAGCAACACTCATAATAAGCCAAGCATATCGTAAACAGGAGAAGATCATGGCAAATGAAGGTTATCATGAACCAATTGATGAAATTTCAGCTGAAACAAGAGATATGCACAGGGCAATTACATCACTCATGGAAGAGTTGGAGGCTGTAGACTGGTACAACCAACGTGTTGATGCATGCAAGGATGAAGAGTTAAAAGCAATCCTTGCTCATAACAGGGATGAAGAAAAGGAGCATGCGGCTATGGTTCTTGAATGGATTCGCAGGCAGGACCCTGCCTTTGATAAAGAACTGAAAGACTATCTATTCACAGAAAAGCCAATAGCGCATAAGTAAACGCCGCCGCCGAATACGCATTCGAGCGCTTCTGACATCGCGCCATACAGCTTGATCGTTTGCGTATCTGACGCCACCTCAGGCCTGACTGGTTTTTCTCCTGTGCAGGTAAATGGAGTGAACTGGTATAGAGATGAGAATCTGTCACTTCACTATCAACCAACCACCTTTTTCCGTGTGGTTTAACCTCGCGCGTACTTGAAATACTTAGTAACTTACCGGTTGCAGCTTCGGCCATACATCGCTGGATGAGATATGCTCAATCCATGCTTCATCCGGGCGTTGATATGCGCTCAGCTGCAGCTCCAGTACAGCCAGATCGGCATCAGAGAGATCGGTGCCAAGCTGTTGGCGGCGGGTGATGCGTGAGCGCAGTACGGCTGTTTCGATCTCCAGCCAGTAAAAACAGAGCGGAATTTCAGTCGCATCGGCCAGTTTTTTTACGGCCAGACGATCATCGGCATGCAGGAATGCCGCATCGAGGATGACCGACCAGCCGGCGGCAAGTGTTATGGATGCGGCCGCCAGCATGGCGTCATAGGTGTGGCGGGTCATGGTCTGCCCGTATAGCCCCAGCCCCGGATAGTCGCTGGCAAGACGCTTGCGTGTGGCATCCGAGCGGATAATAACGGCGCGCTCCACCCCGCAGCCGAGCAGAGCCAGATGGCTTTTGCCGGAACCGGATAGGCCACCGATGGCAAACAGGCGGGGGGTGGGCGTATGGCAGTAGTCGCCAGCCAGTGCAAAGTAATGGCTGGCCTCATGCAGTGCGTCGGTTTGTTTATCTGAATCCTGTTCCAGCTCATCGGCCAGCAGGCAGGCCACCTTGCCGCGCACACCGGCCCGGTAGAAGAGGTAGAGCGTCAGTAGTGCCAGTCCTGTGTAATCAGTACTCTGCTCCAGATAGCGGGAGAGAAAACGCATGCCCAGCTCACTCTGTTCATGCGCATCGCAATCCATAACCAGAAAGGCGATATCGTTCATGGTGTCGATGCTGGCAAACTCATCGTTAAATTCGATACAGTCGAATACGCGCGGTTTTTCCGCAATCAGTGTGATATTGCGCAGGTGCAGATCACCGTGGCAGTGGCGTACAAAGCCTTCTGCCTGCCTCTGGACGATGAGCGGGGTCAGCTGGACCAGGGCGCTGGTGTCATAGCTGTTCAGTTGTGCCCACGCAGCAGGGGCAATGGTTGCGGGTATATGGGCGGCAGCAACATCCAGGTTGGTACGAATGTGCTCACGCAGCAGTCGACAATGATCGATTTTTTCGCAGGCGATGGGTTTCTGGGCACGGTGAAAGTGGGCAATGTCATGTGCCAGCATATCCAGCCAGCGGGGATCAAAGTTGCCGCTCTGCAGACGCTGCTCCAGCAGATCGCTCTGTTGGAAGCGAACCATCCGCAGGCAGTAATCCACAATCGCGCCCGGTGGCTGCAAACTGTATCCGCTGTCATGCAGATAGAGCGGCAGCACGGCCAGATAGATTTCAGGGGAGAGGCGGCGATTGAGGTGCAACTCCTGCTGACAAAAGTGTTTGCGTGCAGCCAGCGAGGTGAAATCCAGAAAGCCGAAATTAACCGGTTTTTTCAGTTTATAGGCATAATCGCCGGCCAGAAAAACCCATGAGATATGGGTCTGGATCATCTCGATTGGACCCGTGCCATGCGCATACAGATCGGCATGAAAAAAGGCCTCTGCATGTGCAGGCAGGCTCTCCCTGTTCATATGGCTGAAACAAAAACAGGCCCCGGCATGATGCCGGAGCCTGTGAGAAGCGGAGTAGAGAGCACGCCTTAACCGAGCTGAATAAACATGCCCCGGTTGATATCGCCGATACTGACCATGCCGACCAGTTTGCCTTCTTCGACAACAGGCATGCGGCGCAGGTTTTTCAGACCCATATAGGAAGCAGCCTTCAGTACAGGCATATCCGGACGCACACTCATCGGATTCGGGGTCATCACTTCCTTGACCTTCATGCACATCACGCGCTTGTAGTTCTCTTCCATCTCTTCAAAATCACGGGCGGTTTTTGCATCATGAATATACTCGCCGAAGTTGGGGTAAAGCGGCATCATGGTGTCGCGAATGGTAATAATGCCGACCAGTATGCTGGCATCCTTGTCATCCACTACCGGCAGGGAGCCGCAGCGGCGCATTACCATTTTCTGTGTTGCATCATGCAACGTGTCTCCGGCTTTGCAGTTCAAACTGCCGTGTGTCATTACATCTGAAACTTTCATGAATCCCCCCTGAACATCGAATAGTAACTATAAAGCGATTTAGGCCCCGTAGCATAGCACGCCCAGCCGATCTTTTGCATCTGCTTTTCTGGCGCAGCGGGTGAAAACACCATTTGGCAGTGAAAATGCAGTGATATGCACAGGGCGGGCTTAATTCTCCTGCGATATTTTATCCGCGGCAGGCCTTGAATCACCGCTGCTGCTCAAGCGCACCGAAGCAGGTTGCAATTCAGGTGATCAGTCAGCATCGAAGATGTCGGTATATTGCTGATTGCTCCAGTAGATATAGGCGAGAATCTCGGCGATAGCCGTGTGCACTTCGGCCGGTACGCTGGCACCGATATCCAGTTGTGAGAAAATCTGTACCAGATCCTGATCTTCACGGATCGGAATGTTATGTTCACGGGCCAGGCGAATGATCTCATCGGCCAGCAGACCGCTGCCTTTGGCCGTGATCTTCGGGGCTGCATCCAGATAGGGATTCCAGTTCAGGGCAATGGCCTGATGTTTGCGCTCGCTCATATGCGTATATCCAGCAGGCCGGGTGATGCGGGTTTCATCTGTTCCAGTTGTTCGAAGCGTTGTTGCATCTCCTGAGCCGGTTGGGCAGGGGTGGTGATCAGGTAGATTTCGCTGAAACCCAGATTCAGCAAGCGGCTCTCCAGCCGCTGGATATGCGACTGCATCATATCCCTTGCCTCCGGTAGGGCATGGATGCGTGCATGTACGGCCTTATCCGAGATGGTGGCATCCACGCGCAGTTTACCCAGCCTGCTCATCTCCAGTGCAATAAGCACCTTACAGCCCGCTTGCTCGTTGCTCATCTGCCCTGCCTCGCCATCAGCAAGCTCCTGTTGCTCAACGGAGAGCTGTACATTCACCACCTGCTGATTGACCAGCATGGGCAGCTCAAAGCGTATCGGATCGGCATGTGTCTGCGCCAGCAGATTCAGTGCCTGCGTGGATTCAATGCGGGATGCTGCACTGTGGCCAAGCTCGCTCAGCCGCTGTGCAAGATGACGGATGCTGCTCTCTGTCAGTGGTGATGATGCTATGGCGAGTAATATCGCCTTCAGATCCTGCAGTGTTGATGCGGTAAGCGGTCCCTGCTGCAGCAGTTTATGCTCCAGCAGTTGCCCGGACTGTTGTATCATACCGGCCAGACGTTCTCCATTTAAGGGGCTCTCCGGATCGACTGTTGCACTGTTGAGCCAACCCTCCAGCTGTGCGAGAACGGGGATTGTGCGCATGGCCTCGACGGGTAATGGCGCCAGCAGGTTACGGATGGCAGTCAGGTTATCTGCAAGCGGGATATTTGTAGCGGCCTGCTGGCGTACCAGGGCATGCGCCTTGCCGATCACATTCTGCTGGACGGACAATACGTCAAAAGATGGCGCCTTGTCCGTCATCTTTATGATCAGCCCATCGCCGGCGGCAATGGATGGCGGGGCAGGGGTATTGATGCGGTTGCCTTGCAGGCTCAGCTGCACCTGGCCATTGCCCAATACTTTTTCCACAATGGCAAGAGCGGTGGCTCCCGGACGCATGTTTGCAAGGGCATGGTTCACAGGAGCAGTTGGCTGCGTGGGCAGCGCGGATTTCTGCTGCAGGAGCTCTCGTCCCTCAACGCTGCTTGCTGAGTGTGTCAGAAAGACCGGTTTGCCGTCAATCTCCTGCAGTGTGCCGGTGAGCAGCTGATCCGGTTTAATGCCGGCAGCCGTTGTGGTGATAATGTTTTGGTTGCTGGCTATACCACCCTCTATGCGCAGCTGCATGTGGCCGGGCTGAATCGATTCGACGCGGGCTGAGATAGTGCTGCCGGGCGAAAGCCCCGCAGGCGGTGCGGAACGTAGTGCCAGTGGTGTGATTCCGGGCTCCGCCTGCCGCTGAGGTTGCGACGTGCGGGCCAGCAGTACCGGTTTGCCATCGACCTCATGCACTATACCGTTGACTAGCTGACCTGTTTTAAAGCCTGCAGCCGCTGTAGTGGTGATGGTGTGGTTAGCGGCTGTACCACCTTCGATGCGCAGCTGCATGAGACCGGACTGTAGCGATTCAATGCGGGCTGAGATGGCACTGCCGGCTGTAACTCCTGCAGGCAGCGCCGAGCGCAGCACCAGCGGCGTGATTCCGGGCTCTGCCTGCCGTGACCCCACCTGCAGTTGAGGTTGCGATGCACGGGCCAGCAATACCGGTTTGCCATCTATCTCATGCACTATGCCGTTGAGTGTTTGACCTGTTTTGAAGCCTGCAGCCGCTGTGGTGGCGATGGTCTGCTTGGCTCCGCCTTCGATGCGCAGCTGCATGACGCCAGCCTGTACTGACTCTATACGGGCTGAGATGGCGCTACCGGGCGAAAGCGCTGCAGGTAGCGCCGAGCGCAGCGCCAGTGGCGTGGCTGCAGGCTGATTGCTGCGACTGATACCGGTCCAGAACAGTTGCGTCATCGTTCTACCGCCGCTTTTGCCCTGTTGTGCGATAAAGTCTGCCTGCTTGCCGGTCAGTGTCGGTGGCAACCCTTTGAGGGTTAATGTTTCACCATTGAGCGTGATGGTGAAGACGCCGCTTTTTGTGTTTTGAACGACGGCGGTCATGGTTTTGCCAATGGGTATGTCGCTAAGCTGGCCGGAGAGAATGCGTAGCGGCGAAGCGGCAGGCTTGCTTAGCCCGCGTGATGACCAGCCGACGGCCTCACTTTTGGCAATGCCATCCACACGCCGTTCAGGCATGAGTGTTGCCGTTGAAATGCTGTTTAACTACACGCATACGGAAAAACACAGCAAGTCCTTTGCCATAATCAATACTGCAAGGAGGGCTCAATCAGCTCGGCGCCTTACCCAGATTTCCGTCAAGTGCCTGTTGAATACAGAGGCTGAGCATGCTGATACGGAATGGCTTGTTGATCAGCTCGGTATTTTCGGCGTAGACCTCCGACTCCAGAGGTTGTGTACGGTCGTAGCCGGTGATGAAAATGACAGGCATATCCGGAACCAGTTTGCGGATGCGGCGTGATGCCTCAACACCATTGATGCCGGGCATCAGGATATCCATGAATACCAGCCGGATCTCCGTCTGATGCTGGCTGAACAGGGCAACACCCTGTTCGCCGCTGCTGGCCGCAATGGATTGATAACCCATACGCTCGAGGATCGTGCAGGTCGATTCACAGACCATTTTATCATCATCGATGACCAGAATAAGTTCACCGTTCCCATGCAGGGTGATATCTGATGATGTCTTGTCCGGCTGTGACAGAATTCTGGGTAGATAGATATGGAAGGTGGTACCGTGACCGATGCTGCTGTCGAAATGAATGTCGCCGCCGATCTGACGGATATAGCCATGTACCATCGACAACCCCAGACCGGTGCCCTGGCCAACCTCGCGGGTGGTAAAGAAGGGCTCAAATATCCGTTTCTGTATGTCTTCGCTAATGCCGCTGCCGTTATCGCTGACGCTCAAATGCAGCAGTGACCTGGATGAGAGCCCGGAATGCTGGCGCAGGAATTCATCATCCGCCTCCAGATATGCCAGACTCAGCTCAATGTGGGGCGCACTGCTCTCTTTTGTGGCCTGCAGTGCATTGTCGATCAGTTGCAGCAGCACATCATGTATCTTTTTCTCATCGGCCTGAATGTATGGTTTTATCAGCGGGTTACTCTCCCGAACGCCATCCAGATGCAGTGCGAAGTTGGTGTTATCGGGCAAGCCGGGTAACAGGGTTATGGCGAAGCTGTCGAGAAATGCACCCAGATCAATAGGGGTCGGGTGGCCTATACTCTGCCTGGAAAAAGCCAGCATGCGGTCAATGATCGACGCCGAGCGATCAATCAGTTTCTCGATGCGGTTAATGCGCATATGCGTCTGTGCATCGCTGGTCGCTTGTCTGATCAGGAACAGGTTGCCGTTCATGCCGGCCAGCGCGTTGTTGAATTCATGCGCAATGCCGCCAACGAGCGTGGATGTGGCCTGCAGGCGATGCTCTACCTCGAGCGCTTCCGCCTGCTGATGCTGCTTGTTTTTGCGCGTGCTGATATCATTGATAATGCCATAGATGACATGCACCTCTCCATCCTTGTCGTAACAGATGGTGATGCTTTCACCGTACCAGTGTAATGTGTCATTGTTGATGAGCTGATAGGCAAAATCCATCTGCTGCCGATTTTCTGCAATACCCAGCTGCAACAGTCTGCTGTTGGCGTTCACCTGTTCCAGACTGCCTGTCCAGCTCCACAGTGCCTGCCCGACCAGTGTGGCCGATGCCTCTCCCATGATCTCGCTGGATCGATCAGATAGGCCGGCATAGCTCTTGCCATCATCCGACCACCAGAAACAGCTGGGCAGGGCCGCCAGCATCTCCGGGAGGTGGCTGCACATGTCCGAGTGCTGATGTTTCAATTGATCGTATATTTCCAGTATGTCGGCGGCCTCTTCCGGCAGCTCCTGCTCCAGCGCCAGAATGCTCTGCTCATCCATCCTGTCATTGTTGACCGCCTGACGCAGCTGCTCGACAGGTCGTATCAGATGACGATGTAGTGCGACGTGCAGCGCCTTGATTGATAATAGCACCAGCACAAGCAGCATCAGGGCGGTCCAGACGGTTGCCGAGTAGAGGGCCATATCGACTGGCCGGTCATTCAGAATAAGCAGCAGTCTGGCCGGGGAGTTGGGTATGTTTCCGGCGTAGAGGTGCAGGTGGGCTGTGGCATCGATCTGCTGTTGCAGATGCTCAACAGTGATCGGTGCGGTCAGCGACAATGCTGAATCATCATCTCTACTCACTGCCACATGCAGTATCTTGCCGCTGTCATCAATGACCAGCATGGCCGAGATCATCTCATCCTGAGTCAGTGCCTCGATCTCTTCCTGGATGGAACGATGATCCTGCTGGTTCAGATGCTTGTCGAACTCTTGTGTCTGATAGTTGAGGCGGTGGTCTGCCATCAGGCCCAGGACATAGCTTTCAAGTTGCTGAAATGAAAGCAGAAATGTGATCATCAGCAGGGCGAAGAAGGCCGTGCTCCAAACCAGAATGGTTTTGGTCAGGTCCTGCTTTAATGAATGGTGCAGCCGCTGCATGCGCACTCCGCATCGCTGGTCCGTCAGCGGGGATTAGAAGCTAACGGACACTCTGCATGGAATCAAAAGAATATTGGCAAGGCATGTCATGATTGTGAAATGGAATTTGCGCGGCTTTTTGAGCGGGGAGAGCATAAACAAAAAAGGCGGACTCAACAGAGCCCGCCTTTTCTTGCATCCTTGGTTCTTGCTTAGCTGTAGTAGCTGATCATGCTCTCCAGAGAGCGTGGCTTGATCTTGGAGGCGTTGCCGGCAGAGCCGAAAGCTTCGAAACGTGCTTTGCAGATACCCTGCATCGCTGCAGTGGAAGCTTTCAGGAACTTGCGTGGATCGAAGTTGGATGGATTTTCCACCAGGAACTTGCGCACTGCACCTGTAGAAGCCATACGCAGGTCGGTATCGATGTTTACCTTGCGAACGCCGGACTTGATGCCTTCAACGATCTCTTCAACAGGAACGCCATAAGTTTCGCCCATGTCGCCGCCGTATTCATTGATGATAGCCAGCCACTCCTGAGGAACGGAAGAAGAGCCGTGCATGACAAGATGCGTGTTCGGCAGCTTGGCGTGGATTTCCTGAATACGGTCAATGCGCAGTACAGCGCCCGTTGGTGGCTTGGTGAACTTGTAAGCGCCATGAGACGTGCCGATGGCGATAGCCAGAGCATCAACGCCGGTTTTTTCCACGAAGTCAGCAGCTTCATCAACGCCGGTCAGTAACTGCTCGATATCCAGTTTGCCTTCAGCGCCGTGGCCGTCTTCCTCGCCCATCATGCCGGTTTCCAGAGAACCCAGGCAGCCCAGCTCGCCCTCAACAGATACGCCGCCGGCGTGAGCCATCTCAACTACTTTGCGCGTTGTTTCAACGTTGTACTCGTAAGAAGAAGGGGTCTTGGCATCAGCCATCAGAGAGCCATCCATCATGACAGATGAGAAGCCTGACTGGATAGAGCGCAGACATACTGCAGGCTCAGAACCGTGATCCTGATGCATCACTACAGGGATGTGCGGGTACTGCTCAACAGCAGCAGAGATCAGGTGACGCAGGAATGCTTCGCCGGCGTAACCGCGAGCACCAGCAGAACCCTGCATGATGACCGGTGAATCGACTTCATTGGCAGCCTGCATGATTGCATGCACCTGCTCCATGTTATTTACATTGAATGCTGGCATGCCATAGCTGTTTTCAGCCGCATGATCCAGTAGTTGACGCAATGAAATGAGTGCCATTTCCTTCCTCCTTGAGATGTAACGGACTTGCGCCCGTTAGTTGGCTCTTTACAGCCAGAATTTTCAACCTCGTATTAAATGAGGTTATCTCCGATGCGAATGATTTTCAACGCATTGGTGCCGCCGGAATGTCCCATTGGCGTACCGAAAGTCATGATGATCAGGTCATCCTCATCAGCAAGACCCTTATCGAGCATCAGCTTTTTGACATCGACTGTCGCCTGTGGCGCTTCGGTCGGGCCATAATCGACTTCCATGCACAATGGCGTGACATTGCGGAACAGGGAGACCCTGCCCAGCGTTGACTGTTTGGGTGTCAGTGCATAGATCGGCACATCGCCCAGATGCCGGGACATGTACAGTACGGTATTGCCGGTATCGGTGAATGCGGTAATAGCGCGGATCGGCATGGAGTGAGCTGTCTCCATAGCCTGACGGGCAATACATTCATCAATCGAGTGAGGCGGGAAACGTGGATCGCGGGTTGCCGCTGAAGGCAATACGCGCTGTTTTTCCGTCTCAATACAGGTGCGGTGCATGGCTTCAACTGCTTCCACAGGATATTTACCTGCAGCAGATTCACCAGAAAGCATCACGGCATCGGTACCATCAAGTACGGCATTGGCCACATCATTGACCTCCGCACGCGTCGGGATGGGATTGTTGCACATCGATTCCATCATCTGCGTGGCCACGATGACCGGACAGTTATACTTCGGTGCCATACGCAGCATCTTTTTCTGAATAGGCGGTACAGCAGCATCGCCGACTTCTACGCCGAGATCACCACGTGCCACCATGACAGCATCGGATGCTTCCATGATTGATTTCAGATTTTCATCTTCCACAGCTTCTGCACGTTCCACCTTGGCAACGAGGCCTGCATGGCCACCTGCCGCACGAACCAGCTGGCGAGCATAGTCCATATCAGCGCCATGACGCGGGAAGGAGATAGCAATATAATCCACGCCGATAGAGCAGGCAGTGATGATGTCTTCCTTGTCCTTGTCGGTGAGGGCAGCAGCAGAGAGTCCGCCGCCGGCTTTGTTGATACCCTTGTTGTTGGAGAGTTCACCACCGAGTACTACGGTACAGTGAATCTTCTGACCGACGACATAGTCAGCATCCATGACAATCAAGCCGTCATTGAGCAGCAAGCGGTCACCCGCTTTGACATCATCAATCAGCTCTTTATAGGTGATACCAACGCAATCATCGGTGCCTGCATCCAGGTCCATATCTGCATCAATGATGAATTTCTGGCCCGGCTCAAGCATCGTTTTGCCGTTGATGAATTTACCCACACGAATTTTCGGTCCCTGCATGTCTGCCAGAATACCTACTACGACGCCGTTGTTTTTGGCTGCAGTACGCACGTTTTCTGCGCGCTGACGATGCTCTTCCGGTGTGCCATGGGAGAAGTTCAGGCGCACTACGTTGACGCCCGCCTTGATTAAGCGATCCAGTACCTCAGGAGATTCTGAGGCTGGACCGAGTGTTGCTACTATTTTGGTTCTACGAATAATTCTACTCACTTAAGCCGCGCGCTCCTCTAACATGGTTACAGCTGGCAATTTCTTGCCTTCCAGGAATTCCAGGAAAGCGCCGCCACCAGTTGAAATATATGATACTTTGTCTGCTATGCCGTATTTGTCCACTGCGGCCAGTGTGTCACCGCCGCCTGCGATGGAGAATGCGGAAGACTCGGCAATAGCCAGTGAAATGGCTTTGGTGCCTTCGCCGAACTGGTCGAATTCGAATACACCTACAGGGCCGTTCCATACGATGGTGCCTGCATTCATGATGATTTCAGCCAGTGCAGCTGCAGAATCAGGACCGATGTCGAAAATCATATCGTCATCCAGTACTTCGGTTGCGCCTTTCAGTGTTGCTTCAGCATCGGGAGCAAACTTCTTGGCGCAGACGACGTCTGTCGGTACAGGGATGCTGCCGCCACGCGCTTCTGCGTCTGCGGTCAGCTTCTTGCAGGTGTCGATAAGATCTGCTTCGTACAGGGACTTGCCGACCGGATTGCCAGCAGCGGCGATGAAGGTGTTGGCAATGCCGCCGCCCACAACCAGCTGATCGACGATGGTGGAGAGGGACTCGAGAACTGTCAGCTTGGTGGAGACCTTGGAGCCGCCAACGATGGCAACCATCGGACGAGCCGGGTTATGCAGTGCCTTGCCCAGTGCTTCCAGCTCACCGGCCAGCAGTGGGCCAGCACAGGCTACAGGAGCGTAAACGCCAGCGCCGTGGGTAGATGCCTGCGCACGATGTGCGGTGCCGAATGCGTCCATGACATAGATGTCGCACAGTGCGGCATACTTTTTGGAGAGCTCTGCGTCATTCTTGCCTTCGCCGGCATTGAAACGCACATTTTCCAGCAATACAACTTCGCCATCGGCAACGTCGAAGCCACCGTTGAGATAGTCACGAATCAGACGTACCGGTTTGCCCAGCAGGGAGGCGAGGTGGTCGGCAACAGGTTTGAGGGAGTTCTCTTCGCTGAATTCGCCTTCGGTAGGACGACCAACGTGAGACATCAGCATTACCTTGGCTCCGGCATTCATCGCATGTTCAATGGTGTCCATGCTGGCGCGGATGCGCGCATCAGAAGTTACCTTGCCATCTTTGATCGGCACATTCAGGTCTTCGCGGATAAGTACGCGTTTACCAGCCAGGTCAAGGTCGGTCATTTTGATTACAGACATTCTCTTCTCCTTCTTATGAAATAATATCTGGTGTGCAGCAGTCTGAACTGCATTTAGGACAGGCATATGACATCAGATCGATCAACAACGCGTGAACGTTTGTCGCTGCCGACTTGCTGGTACATGCAAACGGGCAATGACAAACGTGGGAGCCAAAGGCTCCCACGTCGAGTTCTTACTTGGCTATGTGACGAACCAGATTCATCATATTGCAGGTATAGCCGTATTCGTTGTCATACCATGCAACAAGCTTGACGAAGGTGCTGTCCAGCGCGATACCAGCGCCTGCATCAAAGATGGAGGAGTTGCTAATGCCGCGGAAGTCTGTTGAAACAACCTTCTCATCGGTGTAACCGAGTGTGCCCTTGAGCTCGCCTTCAGAAGCAGCCTTCATGACAGCGCAGATCTCTTCGTATGTAGCCGGCTTCTCCAGCTCGCAAGTCAGATCGACTACGGAGACATCGGATGTCGGTACGCGGAAGGCCATGCCGGTCAGCTTGCCGTTGAGCTCAGGCAGAACGATGCCTACAGCTTTTGCAGCGCCGGTAGAGGAGGGGATGATGTTCTCCAGGATACCGCGACCACCGCGCCAGTCTTTCATGGAAGGACCGTCAACTGTTTTCTGGGTAGCAGTAGCAGCATGAACCGTGGTCATCAGACCGCGTTTGATGCCGAAGTTGTCATTGATGACCTTGGCCATAGGAGCCAGGCAGTTGGTGGTGCAGGAAGCCGCGGATACGATGGACTGGCCAGCGTATTCGTTATGGTTAACACCATATACGAACATAGGTGTCTTGTCCTTGGCAGGTGCAGACTGTACAACCTTCTTGGCGCCGGCATCGATATGAGCCTGGCAGGTTTCAGTGGTCAGGAAGAAACCGGTACAATCGATGACGATTTCCGCGCCAACTTCATCCCACTTCAGATCAGCCGGGTTGCGCTCGGCGGTCAGGCGGATGGTCTTGCCGTTTACTACCAGATTGTTGCCATCAACAGAGACATCGCCATCAAAACGGCCATGTACGGAGTCGTACTTCAGCATGTATGCCAGATATTCAGCATCCAGCAGATCGTTAATGCCTACGATTTCCATGTCTGTGTAATTTTTTGCTACAGCGCGGAATACCATACGTCCAATGCGGCCGAAGCCATTAATACCAATTTTTGTTGTCATATTTATCCTCTCCTCTCCGTATTTACTTAAGCAATTTCGTTCACTGCTGCGACAACCGCATCAGTGGTGATACCAAACAGTTTATACAGCTCACCGGCAGGAGCCGATTCGCCGAAGGTGTCGATGCCGACAACCTTGCCACCCAGACCAACGTATTTTGCCCAGAAGCCGGTTACGCCGGCTTCAACAGCAACGCGTGCACTGACAGCAGCAGGGAGTACTGACTCTCTGTATGCGGCATCCTGTTTGTCGAAGGTGTTGGTTGATGGCATGGATACAACACGGACCTTTTTACCTGTCAGTGCAGCAGCAGCTTCCATAGCCAGTGATACTTCGGAACCGGTTGCAATGATGATGGCATCCGGAGTGCCTGCGCAATCTTTGAGAATGTAACCGCCGCGTTCGATCAGTTTGATCTGTTCAGCACTGCGTGCCTGGTGAGGCAGGTTCTGACGTGAGAAGATCAGTGAAGTTGGGCCGGTCACATTCATGATGGCGGACTTCCATGAGACGGAAGATTCAACTGCATCACAAGGGCGCCATACATCCATATTCGGGATCATGCGCAGTGTTGCAGTCTGTTCAACCGGCTGATGGGTCGGGCCATCTTCACCAAGACCGATGGAGTCATGGGTGAATACTTCGATATGACGGATCTTCATCAGGGCCGCCATACGCAGGGCATTACGCGCATACTCCGAGAACATCAGGAAGGTTGCGCCGTAAGGTACAAAGCCGCCGTGCAGTGAGATACCGTTGATCATGGCAGCCATGCCGAACTCACGTACGCCGTAGTTCACGTAGTTGCCGTCATCATTGTTGGTCACCGGTCTTGCACCGGACCACAGGGTCAGGTTTGAGCCGGCAAGGTCTGCAGAACCACCCAGGAATTCAGGGGTGATCTTGGCCAGGCCTTCAATAGCATTCTGCGAAGCTTTGCGGGAAGCGATGGTTTCAGCTTTTGCATCAACGGAAGCAATGAATGCATCCGCGTCTGCTTCCCAGTTTTCAGAGAGCTCACTGTTGATGCGACGGGTGTATTCAGCCGCTTCTGCAGGGTACTCGGCAGCGTATGCCGCGAAACGGGCGTCCCAGTCGGATTCTGCGGTTGCGCCGGCATCCTTGGCATCCCACGCCGCGTAGACATCTTCAGGAATGACGAATGGCTCATATTCCCAGCCCAGTTCCTTGCGAACCAGAGCGATCTCTTCGTGACCGAGAGCTGCGCCATGGCAGTCGTGTGTGCCGGCCATGTTCGGAGAGCCGAAGCCGATAACAGTTTTGCAGCAGATCATGGTTGGCTGTGTGCTGTTTGCTTTGGCAGTCTCGATGGCTGCCTTGATCTCGTCAGCATCGTGACCGTCAACATTGCGGATGACCTGCCAGCCATAAGCTTCGAAACGGCCCGGTGTATCATCGGTGAACCAGCCTTCAACGTGGCCGTCGATGGAGATGCCGTTGTCGTCCCAGAATGCGATCAGCTTACCCAGACCCAGTGTGCCGGCCAGGGAACAAGCTTCATGTGAAATACCTTCCATCAGGCAGCCGTCGCCGAGGAATACATAGGTGTTGTGGTCTACAATGGCGTGACCCGGCTTGTTGAACTGGGCAGCCAGTGTCTTTTCTGCCAGTGCCATACCGACGCCGTTGGTGATGCCCTGACCCAATGGTCCGGTTGTGGTCTCAACGCCTGGCGCATAACCGTACTCCGGGTGGCCCGGTGTGCGTGAGTGCAGCTGACGGAACTGTTTCAGATCTTCGATGCTCAGATCGTAGCCGGTAAGATGAAGCAGGGAGTAAATCAGCATAGAGCCGTGGCCGTTGGAAAGGATGAAACGGTCACGATCGGCCCATTTAGGGTTTGTCGGATTGTGTTTCATGTAATCGTTCCACAAAACCTCGGCGATATCCGCCATGCCCATTGGCGCGCCCGGGTGGCCGGAATTTGCCTTCTGTACAGCGTCCATGGCCAGCGCACGAACGGCGTTAGCCAGATGTCTGCGATTGTTGCTCATATGCTTTTCCCCTTATGGTGAGTGGTCCTGATGAACCCTACTAGTTGTGTGTATAAAATCTAATCACGATAAATTATAAAACCCATAAGCCCGGCTTATATGGTGCGGACTTATGGGTGATACTATTTATACATGCAATGTGGTTTGCACATGGCGGATGTTGCCGATGCCGCCGTCGAGTACCACGGTGTCTGTGGTCATGAACTTGCCATGGTTGTCATGGCCAACCTTGACGTGGCGCACATAGGCGCCGGAGGTCAGGCCGGTAGCAATGAACAGGCAATCGTCAGAGGTGACCAGCTCATCACGTGTAATGATGCGCTTGGTGTCGATACCCTCTTTCTTGCAAAGCTCGATCTCAAAATCCTTCTGCGGAGCCATACGACCGAACATCTCTGCGCCCATGGCACGGGCCGCACAGGCGGTGACGATACCTTCGGGTGTGCCGCCGATGCCGAACAGTGCGTCGGAGCCCATATTCAATACTGCCTGAATCGCGCCGTTTACATCGCCATCGGTAGCCAGACGAATCTTGGCGCCTGTCGCATAGACCTCTTTCATCATCTGCTGGTGGCGCGGTTTGTCGAGGATAAAAATCTTCAACTCGGCAACGTCTTTGCCCAGTGCTGCTGCCAGCTGCTTCAGACGGTCCGCGATCGGTGCTTCCGGATCGATTCTGCCGCGAGCGGCCTTAGGATATACCTGCTTGTCCATATAAAAGCAGGAGCCTGGACGGTACATGGAGCCGGCGGGTGCCGCTGCCAGTGTTACGATGGAGCCGGGCATGTCTTTGGCGAACAGGTTGGTGCCTTCAATAGGGTCAACCGCGATATCAACGCCGATGCCTTCGCCGGTGCCTACTTTTTCATCATCATACAGGGCGGGTGCTTCGTCTTTGGCGCCTTCGCCAATCACGATCACGCCGTTCATTTTTACTTCGTTGATGCGTTTGCGCATAGCGTCAACCGCCAGCCCATCGCCTTCATCTTTCTGGCCGGAACCGACGAACGGTGCACAGGCACGTGCAGCCGCCTCACATACTTCTACTAGATCAATCTTCAGATTGCTAACGCTACCCATTCGACTATCCCCTCTCTGATTTCATGTGAATATTGTGTGGCATTTGTATCAATTGCAGCGGCATCCTAGCGGATTTGACAACAGAAATCGACACTGAACATGATATGGGTAAAAAAAGCTTTATATTTCTTGCTTTGCCTGTATCAGCAGATGTTTCACCTGTGTATGAAGCTCGCTGTTGCATGCCGCAAGAACCGGGGAGCTGAGGCGTGTGGTGGGAAAAAAGGGCCTGCCGGCGAAGTCACTGACGATGCAACCGGCCTCTGCGGCGATCAGACTGCCCGCGGCAAAATCCCATATTTTCTCATTGCCATGGATAATGAATTGGGCGCGGCCGGCGGCCAGCCATGCCCACTCCAGTGCACATGATCCGATATTGCGCTGGCTGCGATAGAACGGCTTGCAGGCAAAGGCGGTGGCAATGGCCGCGGGCAGGCGCTTGGAGTCGATAAAGCCAACCGTATCGGAGAGTGCAGTTGCGCCGGCGGCATGAATAGCCTGACCATTGAGGCAGGCCCCCAGTTCCGGTTCGGCGGCGAATGTCTCCTGCCTTACCGGGTCGTGGATGCAGGCCATGACAGGCTTCCCCTGTCTGATCAGGGCCAGCGAGAGAGCAAAGCAGGGCAGGGATGTGGTGAAGTTGGTGGTGCCGTCCAGCGGGTCCAGACACCAGATGGCGCCGGTATGGCCGGTGAGCAGCGATAATTGATCGTGCTCGGACATCTCTTCGCCAAGCATGGCAATGGATGCATCCAGTTGTTGTAGTCTTTGCTGGATATATGCCTGACAGGCCAGATCGGTTGTGGTGACCAGAGAACCATCGCTTTTTGTTTCACTCTGCACCGCTTGCGCGAACGCGGGCATGATAATATCGCGGCCGGTCTGTTCGAGAATATCGATTAAATCCTGCATATGGATCACTGCCATGCTTTCTCCTCTGTTACGCTTGCCGGCGTAGTATGTCGTAAACAGGCATGGTATTTAACCACAAAGAAAGAAGTGCCGGTGTGGCTTGGGTGTTGTGGTGCAGGCAAAGGTGGTAGCACTATCATCCTGCGAGCGTGATTTGCTTTGCCAGCTGCAGGAGTCCATATTGGTTGAGCGCGGCAGGTAGTGCGTCACGAATGAGAGATGGCACAGGGCGGGTTTGGTGTTTTGCAACTCGACTTTGTTACCGCGATTTCGTAATCTGCGGCCCGTTCTATACAGAGAGGTGCGTGCAGCGATGACAGAAGCTATATTGGCATTGGCGGATGGACGAATTTTTCGGGGGCACGCTTTTGGTGCCACCGGCCATACGGTCGGCGAAGTCTGCTTTAACACATCGATGACCGGTTATCAGGAGATCCTGACCGACCCCTCCTACACAGACCAGATCATGACCTTTACCTATCCGCATATCGGCAATGTCGGTATCAATGCCGATGATATGGAATCGGAGAGCGTCTCGGTGCGCGGCTGTATTGTCAGGGCTCCTGCGCGCAAGACCTCCAACTACAGGGCCGAAGCCGATCTGGCCGACTGGCTGGAGCAACAGGGTATTGTCGGCATCTCCGGCGTCGACACACGTGCGCTGGTTCGCCATTTGCGCGATCACGGTGCCCAGAATGGTGTGATTGCCTCCGATGGCATGAGTGAGGCCGATGCACTGGGCATGGCCCGTGGCTGGGAAGGGCTGGAAGGACGCGATCTGGTTGGTCAGGTCAGTTGCAAACAGGTTTCAGAGTGGCAGCGGGGCAGTTTCCATCTGGATGATGTCAGCTATCACGAACCGCGTGTGAGTTCTCATGTGGTCGCATTTGATTTCGGCTGCAAACGCAATATTTTCCACAAGCTGGCTGATCGCGGCATGAGGGTGAGCATTGTGCCTGCCGATACCTCTGCAGCAGCCGTGCTGGCCATGAATCCCGATGGCATCTTCCTCTCCAATGGTCCGGGTGATCCGGCTGCAGTCGGCTATGCCGTGAATACGATTCGCGAGCTGGTTGCCGGCGATGTTCCTATTTTCGGTATCTGCATGGGTCATCAGCTGCTTAGTCAGGCGCTTGGTATGTCCACCTTCAAGCTCAAGTTCGGTCATCGCGGCGGCAATCATCCTGTCAAGGATGAAACTACCGGCAAGATCGAGATCACCAGCCAGAACCACGGTTTTGCCGTCTCCGACGATGCGATTCCTGATGGTGTTGAGATTACCCATCGCTCACTGTTCGATGGCACTGTCGAGGGTCTGCAGCTCAAGGGTAAACAGGTCTTCTCCGTGCAGTATCATCCGGAAGCGAGCCCCGGCCCGCAGGATTCCGACTATCTCTTCGATCGTTTTGCCGACATGGTTAACGCCGAACGCGCTTAAGGAAGCGCTGATCCATTCAGCGTTTCAGTGCGGGCAGGGCTGCCCGCAAGTGCGATAATTTTCTGCTACACTGTATCCAACGCTTGATGGGGCGGAGGTGCAGGCGATGTCTTTTTCCGAGTTCTTTATATTCATCGGGGCCTTATCGATCCCTGTGATGATGATGCTGGTGCACGATTACCGTATTGCCCGCCAGAACGGGGTGAAGCTCATCGCGCTGCCCGCATGTTTTAACCGCTACTCTACGCTGATTGTGCTGACCGCTATTTATGGTGGCACCTTTTATCTGCTGCTTTATTTATATACCAGCGGCTATCTGGATAATGGCCAGTCGCTCAACCTCTACGACAGGCACGACTTTTTTGTCCCGACGGCCTGTATCTCCACGCTGAGTATGCTGCTCTTCGGCTATATCCTGCAGGCGGATAACTGCTTTTATCTGAACGCATTGATGAAAGAGAGTGATCCGCTATCGGGCAAAAGGGATCTGATCTACAGAACCTTCCGCTCGCTCAGTATCGGTCAGATCGCACCGGGCATCCTGTATCCGCTCTCTGTATCGCTGTGGGCGTTGCAGGGTGCCTGGCTCTATAATATCTACAGTATTGTTATGCGTGCCGGTAATCAGGATCTGATGCCGAGGGTGTTTTTTTCCGGTGCGATCCGCATGATCATGGCACTGTTTGTCTCCATTCTGATCTACTGCGTGTTTCAGGCCCTGTTCAAACCCTATGCCGTGACAAACGACGACAATGACAGGGCACTTGTCGTGGATAACGGCAAAGCCGTCTATTTTCTTGTGGCGCTGGCATTCTTTTCCGGTGTGTTTCCGATGCAGGCTGCACAGGCCACATGGCAGACAATCAAAAGCTCCGAGTTTGTCGGAGAGGTGTTTACCCCCTCATCAACGCTGTCGATGGAGCATGTGCAGGGCATGAATGCCCTGATGCGCGATCGACTGTTTGAAGAGGGTATCGTGGATATCCACCAGCTGGCGACAATCGGCAAACGGCGGGATCTGCTCTACAGCCGCATAGAAAATCTGGTCTCGAAAGAGCAGCTGAACGACTGGATTGATCAGGCCGGGTTGATGCTGTTTGTTGCCGATGGAAATCTGTTACAAAGCCTGAGGAGCGCCGGTATCCGCGGCAAAGCTCAGATGGATGCCTTGATAAGCCCGGATAACAGCGAGCGGCTGGCGCAGCTGCTGCAGAGCCTCACCGCTGACAAGGATGCGAAGGTGAAACGCTTTATCGAGCAATACAGCCTGACGCACGCGCCTGCCCCGCAACAGGCTGACTGACTGCTTTCAGTGCCAGGGCTCCTGTCATGATTGGCTAACTGTCCAGATCAGCCGCTCGCAGATCAGGCAATTCAACATTCAAGACCTGGTACCATTAACATAACGCTTCCATGAGCCGCAAACCGCCACCATACATTAACCTGGCAATAAGACCGTGAACGCCCTCGACCTCCGCCAGCAGTGCCTGTATTTCATCCCGGCTCAATACAACAGGTAAGCGCACAGGCTTAT
>Ga0210009_1000821_pt1 | contig 30671 bp, 27 predicted proteins | sample CryGeyCG2114_065_FD_185457 | JGI IMG/M metagenome (GOLD analysis project Ga0210009, IMG submission 185457) | Groundwater microbial communities from aquifer - Crystal Geyser CG12_big_fil_rev_8/21/14_0.65 (SPAdes) (version 2) | ecosystem: Environmental > Aquatic > Deep subsurface > Groundwater ...
CAACAACCTGAACATTTCTTACATCTTTTCTTGTAACTTTTATTCACTCTTGTAAAAGTAAAGGAGTATTTGGCTTTACAATACCAAATACTCCTTATTTTAGCCACACACTATTTTCTATTATGCCATAATTTATTAAAAAATAAAAGATTTTTATAAAATCCCCATCGGATATCCGATGGGGATTTTATTTGTTCAGATTATATTTTTAAGTATCGCATCAATCTTTCGTTACTCGTGAGTTCTCCTCATTTTTCTGATTCTGGAATATACTGCAAAAGGAAATTTCGAAGTTCATAGCTGTTTACATCCTGTGTAAGATCTATGTCGATCGAATTCAGTCCCCTTTTCTTGAGACGAAGTCGGAGAAATATTGGTTTCTTATTATCGTATACGATGGAAAAATCTTCGATGGAAGGATAATCATAGAATCCTCCGTTGATATTGATACCGTTTTCATCTATTGCTATTTGTGTTACTTCCGGAGCGTTGTTCTCCATCATCAGATAGACTCAAACAAAGATGAAAACAACGATAGAGAGAGCATAGAGCCCGACGAAGATTCCCCATATGATGAAAGCGAGCGAGAAAACTCCGGCAGTTGTGTACCAACCTGGACCTTTTGTATTTTGAGTGGCAATATTCCAAGAGAACATAGGAAGCAGGAATTATAAATTAGACATAATCATATTGATAATAAACCACGACGAAACCGATATAACGAAACCGATAATACCGTGCTGGATGGTTTCCGCTCCTTTTTTCTTTTCTTGGGATGTCAGACCGAAGAGAGCTATCTGGAAAGCTCCGTAGATTATCATAATAACCGAAATGGTTGCGGCAAATCCGAGGATAAATGTCGTAGCATAGTTGATGATATTTGGAATATCATTGAAGCTCACATCTCCGTTTCGGAGTTTGTTAGAATTCCCTATTCCTCCAAGGATTCCAGCATTATCATCTGCAAAAACATGTTGGGAAAGAAAAGAAGTTAGAACAGTAATAAAAATATAGGAAAATTGTTTCATAATAGATTCCTTATAAAATAAGAAGAGTGTCTATTTTTCTTGACCGATTGTATCTATTTTTTTATACAATCCAAATTTTTCGCTTCCAATAAAAATCCCTATCGGAGTTCCGACAGGGATTTTTATTATTAAATATCTTTCTTTTCTCGAGCTGGCCAAGTTTTCTTGAATCCTCCAGCATCATCTCGGCTCCGTGGAGCTTCATATGTTCTCTTTTCATACCCTGCACGATCCTTTCGTTCACCATCGAACTTTGGACGTTCAGAATGGGATTCAGAACTTCGGGAAGCTCCTCCACCGAATACTCCTCCAAATGTTTCAGCTCCGCTTCGGAGTCGTTCAGGACGATTCCCTTGGTATCCTCCAGAGCTTCGTTCACCACCTTGATAACCTCCGCTTGAGCGATTCCCTTGATATCCTCCAGAAGATCTTTCTCCTCCTTGGTAACCACCACTAGAACGTGGTTTGTAATCCGCTGAAGAAGAACGATCACTTCCGTATCGTGGACGTTCAGAACCTCCTTCACTTGAACGATTTCCTTGGTAACCACCAGAACTTCTTTCACCACCTTGATAACCATCAGTTCGTGGACGATCACTTCCATAAGAAGGACGACTGGAACTTCCTTCGCTTGAACGACTCCCTTGGTAACCACCAGAAGAACGGTTTCCTTGGTAACCACCACTTGAACGACCTCCACCACCGAAAGTTCGACGACTTCCAGAACGATGATGTCCTCCTTGTCCACCACTACTTCCTCGATTGATTCGAACCACTTCATCTCCATGAATATCGATTTGTTTTAATGTGATTTTATTTCTTCGTTCGATATTTCCAAGGAGATTTCGTTCTCCGCTTGTTACGAACATAATAGCTTTTCCTTCCGCACCAGCACGACCAGTACGACCGATTCGGTGAATATATGCTTCTGGATCTTCCGGAACGTTGTAGTTAACAACGAGCATAATATCCTTCATATTGAGTCCACGTGCCGCAACATCGGTTGTGATAAATACATTACAGAATCCATCTTGGAATCGTTTAAGAGATCGTGTTCGATCTCGTTGTTGCATATCTCCATGGAGACATCCTGTCGAGAATCCGTCACGTTCAAGCATATCGGCAATATCTTCTGTTTCGTGCTTCATTCGGCAGAATACGACGATTTTCACATCTTTGTGATCATGAATATATTTCTTAAGCATATCGTATTTCTCAAAGTGTGGAACTTCGATAAACGCATGGTCGATTTTCGATACCATAAGGTTTTCTGTCGCCTTGATAGATTCATATCCATCTCCAACATATTTTGTAAGAAGATTATTTACTTCCTGTGGAATAGTTGCAGAGAATGTCATAGATTGTTTTACATTTCCAAGACGAGACCAAATCATATCGATATCATCGATAAATCCCATATCGAGCATTCGATCTACTTCGTCGAGAACGAGATATTGAACATTTGAAAGATCAATAAAACGACGTTCGATAAGATCAATGAGACGACCAGTTGTTGCAACAACAATCTGTGGTCCACCTTCAAGCGCTTCACGTTGAGAACGAATATTTGATCCTCCGTAAACAGCGATAGAACGAAGATTCGTACCAAATGAAAGTTTGAAAAACTCTTCTCGAATCTGCATAGCAAGTTCACGAGTTGGAGCAAGAACGATAACCTGAGGTTTTCGAATATTTGCATCGAGTTTCTGAAGGAGTGGAATTACGAAAGCAGCAGTCTTACCAGTTCCAGTCTGAGACTGTCCGATAATACTCTTTCCTGCCATAGCAGCTTTGATAACTTCTTCCTGAATTTTTGTGGCTTCAGTATAACCATTTTTTGTAAGAGCCGCGAGTACTTTTTCATCGAGACCGAGTTCTGAAAATAACATAGTGTAAAAAAAGAAAAATAATAAAGCTCGAGGTTTTATGTGAGAGAGGATTTTCCTTTCTTAAAGCCACGTATCATTTTTCCGAAGATATATCGGAGGGATTTTAGAAACCTCTATAATGTTCTAGATTTCTCAAAAACAAGAAGTTCGAGGCATAAAAAATTTTTCGAAAGGAGCTTCCTAAATACGGAAGTGACTGAGAATAAAATTTTTATAACGAAGAGATTCGTAGTTTTTCAGAATTCTATTGTATAGTTTCAAAAGGAATGACACACGGAATTTTACCATCCGCGCGGTAAGTTTCTCATTAAGTGAGAAGAAAGCGAGGAGGGGGACTATGGTTTCGAGCAAGTACGAAACAGTCCAAGAGAGAAAGAATAGACAATAATTGTCCTCTTAATTCAAAATCGAGTGACAGGAGTATATAGAAAAAGCTCGATTTACCAAAAGATTTTTATTCAAAATATTTCGTATCGCCTTTTTCCATACATTCCTTGCAATTCATCTGGAGAATATGGACTCCTCCTGCGAGGCTTTTCCCGAGATACCCGGCATTATTCAGAGCATCGGTCACATACCCGCTTCGTCCGCCACTCCGGCAGATGAAAATAACTTCTTTGGACCAATCGATTTCACCAAGCCGTTTTTCGAGCTCTCCCATAGGAATAAGCTTCGATCCTTTGACACGAATCTCTGAAAATTCCGATTTTTCACGGACATCGATAAGCTCGAGAGATTGAGGATTTTTCAGGAATTTTTCTTTGAATTCTACGGTAGTTATTTCGAGAGACATAATACAACAGAGTTATGGAAGTAAGTGAAGATATGTCATTGCGAGTGAAACGAAGCAATACCCTCAAGGGGTACCCCGTCTAGGATAAAAATTCCTTATAAAAAAGTGGAAGAAATAATCTGGATTGCCGCGCTCCGCTCGCAATGACTTTTACTTTTTCTTTCGGAGAAACCATACTCCCCATATAACAAGTCCGATGACAACGATAATACTTACTTCCTTGGTATACAGAGAAACAATATCTGCTACTTCCTGACCAAAATAGTACCCAAGAAGCATAAGTATAAGACACCAGAGTCCTGCTCCGAGTCCCGTAAGTAGGAGAAATATAGGAAAGTTCATTCGAAACATCCCAGCAGGAATAGAGATAAGATGACGAACCACAGGGATAAATCGACCGAGAAATGTATAGAGTCGATCATTTCGGAGAAAAAGTTCTTCTGCTTGAAGATATTTTTTATGATTTATAAGTAAATATTTTCCATATTTTTCCAAAAATGGTTTCCCAATCCATTGACCGAGAATATAATAATTAAGGATAGCTCCAAACATACTTCCAAGTGTTCCTGCGGCAAGTAATAACCAGAAATCAAGTCCATTTATACGAGCCAAATACCCCGCTGGAATCATAACAAGCTCCGATGGTACCGGGAAGATACTGGATTCCAAAGTCATAAGGAAAAATACGGACGTATAGGAAAGTCCTCCGAAAAAAGCGAGAATAGTTTCGAAAATCTGATGGAACATAAAATGTGTATTATAACTTAAAAAACTTTGCGATTCTTACTGGAAATACGAGCAGATAATCCGTCATGAAGCGCTTGTCGCGAAAAATATATACAATATACGCTCCGACAAGTCCTATCATAAAACCAATGATAATATCTCCGGGGTAATGAATCCCTGCCAGAATTCTCGAAAGTCCCATAAAAATACCGGTTACGAGTAATGTCCATGCGATGGAACGGCGAGTATAGAGAAATGCCGCAAGTACAGAAGCTCCGGCGAAAATCCCATGTCCCGAAGGAAAAGAATTATCTGGCAAATGATCTATGATCGGACGAATCGAGGAAACAGTTTCTGGACGAGGACGGAATGGAAGTCCGAGATTCAGGACTACATAGATACAGAAAGCAAAACCGATAGAATAAAGCATCATAAGAGCCTCGATTTTGAATTGATTATTTTTTTGATACACTCCATAAAGCCAAAGACCTATGAGAAGGAGCATAACGAGCACCACCTCAATGTCTGATCCGATATGGACAAGCTTCAATTGAAAAGCTGAAGTTGGATCGACAAAAGAGCGAAGATAATTCAGGAGGGATATATCCTGTGAAACAAGAAAAGAAAACATAACAAATAGTGTAAAAAATATGAATGCAAGTATATAGAAAATGTAAAAATGACAAAAAATAAAATGGAATAGAGAAGCGAATCATTTGACATTTTATAGATTTCGGTAATCTCTATAAAGATTTTTTCAAATTGATACATCAGAAAACTGATTGGGTCAAATAAAAAAATTCGTTTGTTAACTTTTTTTGAGGAGAAGACCGTGCCAGCAATAACTGATACAAAAATATCTCATATTATTCCCGTAATGATAATCAGTTTCATTATGGGAATAATCCTACTCGCGGCTATGATTTTTCATATCAGAGGAATACCAGGATTGTTGGTATTTTTCCATCGCTAAAAGTACATTCCCCCCAACAAAAACCCCGCTTCAAGCGGGGTTTGTTTTTACTTTTTCTTTTCCACTGGATCGTATCCACCTCGACTCCACGGATTGCATCGAAATATTCGCCAAATTCCCTTCAGAACACCTCGTACTACTCCCCTTTTCTCGATGGATTCCACCATATATTCACTACAACTCGGAATATGTTTACAATATGGCGGTCGATTCATTGCCCGAGCCCAAATGGAATGATCGGGAGAGAGATATCGCTGATAAAGACGAACGAGAGTAATAAGGAATCGGGAAATCATTTGATTTTAATAATTAGGTTTTCTAAAACAAAAACCCCGCTTCGAGCGGGGTTTGTTTTTATTTTACGAAATCAACGATTTTTGCAAATACAGCTGGATGACTGATAGCAAGATTAGAAAGAGCCTTTCGGTCGATCTTTACATTCTTCTTGTAAAGAAGGTTGATGAATACAGAGTAAGTGAGTCCGAGTTCACGAACCGCATTATTGATACGAATAGTCCAAAGACCACGGAAATCTCGTTTCTTGAGACGTCGTCCGATATATGCATTGGTTCCTGCTTTCATAAGAGCGTTTTTTGCTCGAGTGAATACATTTCCATTCATCATTCTGAATCCTTTCGCACGAGCGAGAAGATTATTATGTCGTTTCTTGGTCATAAGACCACGTTTTACACGTACCATATATGAGTAATTAGTTAATTAATGAGTTATTTAGCTTCTGAAGTTTCTCAAAAACGAAGTAATTCAAGTGCAAATCGAGACCCGGAGTGAACCGTACCAAACTAGTACGGAGAACGAGGAAGCGGAGATTTAAGCTTGAAGGACGAGTTTTTCAGAGACTTTATTATTTTACTCCGTATGGGAGACATCTCTGTGATGCAAGTTTGTTCGTTGCGTGAGCTACGATACCGTACTTATTTCGTCCTTTTGCCTTCTTGCTCTTATCAGAGAGAAGATGACGTTTGCATGAATGAGCGAATATGAACTTTCCAGTTCCGGTAACTTTTACTCGTTTTTTTGCTCCTGAGTGAGTTTTCTGTTTCATAAAAAAGAAATGAGATTAAAATAAAATATTGGGGCTATTTTTTGATATGAAGGAGAATGGAAAAATTATTCCCCGCCTTCATAACTTTTCCATCTGCTTTGTAGACTTCTGCGAGAGAAGTTACAAACTCATTGACTTTATCCATTGCGAGAGCTTCGTAGTGATTTTCTCTTCCTCGAAGGGAGAGTATAATCTTGAGCGGATGTCCGGCAATTCCAAACTTGATCGCTTGATTCTTTCGAATCTCGAGGTCGTGATCACCGATTTTATACGTAAGCTTAATGGTTTTAACTTCGGTCTTCTTCGAATGGGACTTGTTTTGGGATTTCTGTTGTTTGAACAAAAACTTCCCATAATCCATCATTTTTGTAAGAACGATACCATCTTGCATTCCTATCTCGACGATATCCATGTCCAAAGCACTTGCTTTATTAATGGCATCAGAGAGAGGCATAATACCAAGTTGCTCTCAAGATTCAGCAATTACCTGAACCTTATCAGCTCGTATGTTTTCATTGGTGCGTTTTGCTTTTGGAGCCATCGATTATGACTTAGTGGATACAGCTTTGAGCATCTTTGCGAAACGAGATTTTTTTCTCGAACCGTTGTTGATGTGAAGAATGTTTTTCTTTACGAGAGTATCGATACGAGAATAGAGCTTTGCAAGAAGTTCGAGACCATCTGCAGATTTAGCAGCAACAGCTTTTTCGAAAGCTTTGAGAGTTTCTTTGTAAAGAGCGTTGAAACGACGATTTCTAGATGCTTTAGTCTGACTTTGTTTAAGAGCCTTTTTTGCCGATGAAGTATTTGGCATGGAGTGGAATAATAATATGAAAATAAAAGCAATCCAATGCTACTTTCCTTCGAAGTTATTCGCTAGGAATAAGTGGTACTGGATTAAAAAAGTACGGGTATTGTATAGAAAAGAGTCTAAGAGTCAAATTTAAAATCTCATTTTCATTTTGCTATTTTAGCACCTTTTCAAATTGCTTCTCCAATTCTTCAATAGTCCCATTATTTTCGAGAATGACGTCCGAAATTTCTTTCAATTCTCGAATCCTTGATTCTGCTTCTGCCTCGGTTTCTCGAATAAATTCCTCGATGGTTTTGGTCGTATCGGAACTATTTTCTCCACGGAAAGTGATACGGGTATATCGGGTTTTTATATCGGCATCGATATAAACAAGTTTAAATCCAGCAAGATTTCGGAGGAATTTTATATCGCTCTCACGACGGACTCCATCGATGATAATAAATGGCGATTCACTCTGCCCTACATCCGCGAGAATTATCTCAGAAAGAACATCGTCTCCGAAAACCTGTCGGAGTGCGGTCGAAAGCTGTTGCATATGATCGCGACTTTTCTCACGATGCATACGGTCAAGGATATCGCGAAGAGGATTCGAGAACCGGTATACTTCCGCATGATATTTGGTAACGAGATACTTTGTGAGAGTCCCTTTTCCACACCCCATTTCTCCAGAGAGTGCGAGAATTATTTTCTGCATGATTTTTGGTTTATTTGGAAACTAAGCTATCTCTTCTGGTGATATATATTTATTTCATTGAAAAGAAAATAAGATGAATGTACTATATGTAGTTTCAAGATTTTTAAAAATTTTTTTCGGAAGTTTTTTGTTTTTGTATTTTTTTCGTATACTGCAGGGAAATAGTATTTTCCATTTGCCGATTTCGCATGTCCTTTGTTCATCTCCATACTCATACCCATTATTCATTCCTTTCCGGACTCGGGAAACCGGGAGCTTTTGCGAAGCAAGCGAGAGAACTTGGTATGCCCGGGCTCGCCATCACCGATGCCGGAAATCTTTATGGTGCATTCGAATTCTATAAAAAAGCAAAAGAATCAGGGATTAATCCGATTATCGGGGTGGAAGTTATTATTTCCAAAAAAGGAAAAACAAATCGTGATAAAGATAATGAACTCTTTGAGATCGTTCTCCTTGCAAAAAACGTAGAAGGGTACAAAAACCTTATCGATTTGGTGACAGATTCGTGGCTCGACGGTATGTACAACGGACGACCACGTATCGACTTCGAAGTATTGGAAAAATACAAGAATCATCTCATCGGACTTTCAGGATCTATTATGGGGGAAATTCCACAGCATATCACGACCGGAAAAAGCGAAGAATATATCCGAGAGAGAATCGCTTATTATGAAGGACTTTTTGGGAAAGATGATTTCTATCTGGAACTCCAGGAACATCCGGACCGCGGAAATCAGCCGAAAATCAATGACTATCTCATAAAACTTTCCCGCACTTACGGATATAAAGTAGTCGCTACCAATAATGTTTATTATATCGAGGAGAGTGACGCGGAAGCCCGTGATCTATTCTATTGTATCGGGGACGGACGTTCTCTCGAAGACCCTGATCGTCCGACGCTTATCGAAGGGAATTACGCTCTCAGAAGCCCAGAGGAAATGGCGGAACTTTTCGCCCACGTTCCAGAAGCCATCAGAAACACTCTCGAAATCAACGATAAAATCCATATCGATATCGCTTATGGAAAAACCCTTATCCCAACCTTCGAGCTCGGAACAGAAGAAAAAGACCTCTATGCGAAATACAAAGAAAATTTGCCTGTAGGAGTAAAAACTCTCGGTGAAGAGGAATGGAATCTTCGTCGTATCTGTATAGAAGGACTTAATAATCGGTACGATTTCGAACTTGATGAAACGACTATTGTTGAATTCATCCATAAAAAAGATATTCCCGGATCGGACAAGAAACTCGTAGATATGTCTGCTCTCGAACTCCAAGAACTCGCGAAAACATATTATACCGACAAGAAACGAACACTCATCGAAGAATGGCCAAAAGAAAAGAAGATTGTCATAGACAGATTGGAATACGAACTCGTCGTAGTTGACCTGATGGGATTTAACGGGTATTTCAACATCGTCTCCGATTTTATTATCTGGGCGAAGAAAAATGGCGTTCCGGTTGGACCGGGCCGTGGATCTGCAGCAGGAGCAGTACTCGCTTATGTATCAGGAATCACTGATATAGATCCTCTTCCTTACGGATTACTCTTCGAACGATTCTTGAATCCTTCACGTATTTCCATGCCAGATATCGACGTGGATTTTTCTGATTCCGGACGTGACCGGGTTATCGAATATGTACGAAACAAATATGGAGACGATCACGTTGCCCAGATTTGTACTTTCGGTACTATGGCGGCACGTGCGGCAGTAAAAGATGTCGGGAAAGCTCTCGGAATCCCCTTTGCCGAGATGAATAAACTCGCGGCAGCCATTCCAAGCAAACCGGGAACCAAGCTCAAAGATGCACTCGTGGAATCGATAGAATTCAAAAAAGCCTACGATACAGATAGTCGATATCATATGATTATCGATAATGCTCTAAAACTCGAGGGTTCTATACGACAACTCGGAGTTCATGCCTGTGCGGTTATTATCGCACCACGTCCTATGACTGATTATTGTCCGCTCCAGCATCCGCCAAAGGATGCGGTTACTACCGTTACACAATTCAGCGCGAAACCACTCGAAGATCTCGGGCTACTAAAAATGGATTTCCTCGGACTCCGGAATCTGACCATTATCGAGCGTTGTCTCCGAATCATCAAAGAAACGCATGGAAAAGATATTGATATGCTCAAGATTAGTTTCCACGACAAGAAAGTGTTCAAGATATTCGCCGAAGGAGATACGACCGGAGTATTCCAGTTTGAATCCGCAGGGATGCGGAAGTATCTAAAAGATCTGAAACCCAATACATTCGAGGATATTATTGCGATGGTTGCTCTCTATCGTCCGGGGCCGATGGCGTTCATCCCCATCTATATCGCCCGCAAGCACGGTCTCGAAAAGGTTTCGTATATGATGGACGAACTCCGTGATATTCTCGGGAAAAAGTACGGAAAAGACACCGTTGCAGAAGAAACTACTAAACTCGAGCGCGACCTCGGACCGTATCTGAACGTATCTTACGGTATCGCGATATATCAGGAACAGCTTATGCAACTTTCGCAATCGATGGGAGGATTTTCTCTCGGTGAAGCCGATATACTCCGACGATGAGTCGGAAAGAAAATCCGTGAAGTCGTGGAAAAAATCAAGTACGAATTCATCGAGAAGGCTGAGAAAACAAACGGATACAAACGGGAAACAAGTGAATTTATCTATGAGAAAATGGTTATGCCCGCAGCGGATTATTCCTTCAATAAATCGCATGCTACCTGCTACTCGATGATTTCCTATCAGACTGCGTATCTGAAAGCATATTATCCGACGGAATTCATGACTGCGCTCATGGTGTCGGATGAGGAAGATATGGAACGTATCACTATGGAAATTGGAGAATGTAAATCGAAAGGAATCAATATCCTTCCGCCCGATGTAAACGAATCGATGAAGCATTTTACCTACATAGATGCGCATCATATCCGTTTCGGACTCAAGGCCATCAAAGGACTCTGAGATGGACCAATCGACTCTATCCGTCGTAATCGTGAAAAAGGTCCATATACAACTATTTATGAATTCATAGAACGAAATAGTGGGGATGTTATTAATAAAAAAGCTTTGGAAGCGCTTATTAAGTCCGGGGCATTGGACAGTCTTGGAGATCGTGCGAATCTTATTGCATCTATTGGGAAGATGAGTGCTGTCCAGAAGGAAAACGAGAAAAAACTCTCCACGAGCCAGATCGGACTCTTCGATCTCGGACATCATGGAACCGAACATCTCCGATTTTCTCTGGAACAAGCAAAACCTCTGACGTTCGAAGAACGTATCCGCGGAGAAAAAGAATCCATTGGTTACGGAGTTTCCGGTCACGGACTCGACGGTCTCAAACCGTATATCGACAAACGGACCGTCGGTATGGAACATATTTCCGAATGGCGAAAGAAGATGTCGGAACGAGTGGTTATGGAAATGGGACATGAGGAATGATCAAGTGGTGAGAACGAAGAATGAGATATAGAATCTTCTGAAAAACGATGAGGAAATAATACCCCTACAACAATAGGGAAAGATCAGAACGAAAGGGGGATATGAACTGAAAATGCAGATAAAAGAACCGGAACTCCTACAAAAACCAAGAAAGAGGCGATGAAACGGGTCCGACTCATCGGTCTCGTAACTTCCGTACGACACGTGCAAACCAAAACCGGGAAGATGATGGCTATTGCAACCTGCGACAGTTTCGATTTCCGCTTTACAGTACTCGTATTCTCGAAGGAATATGAAGCTCTCTCTCCTCTCCTCGAAGAAGATAAAATCCTCTTGGTTGAAGGTATTTTCCGGGGAAATGAAGAAAACGGAGAAATGGCAGTTACTGCTCAGACCATTCGAGCTTCTACCATCACTTCCATACGGCAACAGGCGAGCGATATGAATCTTTTCGATGCAAAAGCAATTGTAAATCTCTCCGGTTTTATCGAAGAAATAGCTGAAAATACAGCAACAATCGAGACAAAAAAAGAGAATGAAGGAAATGAGATTATCGAAATAAAAGAAGAAACCATTATGGAATCCGATTCTCAGGAAATGGAGGATGATGACGAAGAAAGCGTAGAGGTGAATACCTGTATTCACCTAGAAAAATCCGATGAAATGCAAGAATTCAGCATAAAAATCCCTTCTTTCGCTTGCAGACAGGATCTCGTCGATCTCAAAACCTATCTGGAATGAATCGAGAAAGGTTCCATTCAAGTATTTATCGACATACAATGACAGATAAAAGACACGAAAATTTCCGTGGAATCTACGGATTCTATCAAAAAATGGGTACAGTCAAAAGGGTGGTAGATAGGAAAATAAAAAATCTTTTGCTTTCTCCTTATTTTCTATATAATGTCTGTCGCCCGGCGGGGTAGCTCAGTGGTAGAGCAGCGGCCTGAAAAGCCGTGTGTCGGCAGTTCAATTCTGCCCCTCGCCACCATAGTCAAATTCAATCATCAAACGCATCAGTTTTCCGCAAGCTGGTGCGTTTTTTGTTCAGTTCTAACCTTCGGAAATCGGGAGAGTCTAAATCTATCATGTTTTTAAACGGCAAAAACCAATCATGCAGATTGGCTTGCAGTTTCCCATCCTTTAAAGTCCAGTTCGAACCTAGTGATCGGAAGATGAGCTTCTTTGTTTTCAAATCCCCATTTTGGAACTTCTCACTTGCCATTTTTGCAAAATCAAAAGTATCCTCTACGAGTTCCGTCCAGTTTGTAGATTCCCTTTCCAGTTCAGTTCTTCTAATCTGAAGTTTTTGAGATTCTTCTTCCATTTCTTTCTTGAGTCGCTCATACTCCGCATAATTATCATCGAACTCTCCATTGAGTCTCATATTGACGAGACGATTCTTTTTCTTCTCCTCATTCTCTATCGCCTTATTCACGCTCTCAAATATTGATTCTCTCCCCTGGGTCTCCTCACTATGTCTTCTTCACAAAACCTCTTTTACCCAGTCAAAGTACTCTGGATGAATTTCTATACTCTCAAGGATCTCTTTAATTTGAGATTCTATGACTCATTCAGGAATTCCTCATGTTTGTGAACATCGGAATGTGGGGGAATTTTTCTTATGAGTACAGTGATAGTATGTGTAACTTTTTTCTTGTTTAGTCGTTTGTAGTATCTTTGTTTTCTTTTCTGCCGTAACCATACATCCACATTCCCCACATACCACCACTCATGTATATGAGAATTCAAGCATAGACGGTCTCTCTGTTTTTATCAAACCAGTTTCTCACTTTGTATGCCCAAAGAGTTTTTGGGCTTTTTGAAACTCTTCCCAAGTAATCATCGGATGATGATCTCATTTTTTCAGTTGTCCATTATATCGCATATACCCGGCATAAAATGGATTACGAAATATATCATAAAGCGTACAGAGAGCCAATGGTTTTCCTCATGTCTTCTTACGCTTTAAGCTTCTATATCACCATTCGTGTGTCGCAGTTTCAAGAATTTTCTGAGGCGAATAACATCATGAGAGAAGCATTTCCCACATCTTCTTTACCATACTGAATCGTTCTGGATCTGGGATTATCGTTCTATTAATACGATCATTCAGATATCATTGAACCGCCATTCCAGGAAAGTGTCACTTATCGAGCTTGCTTTGGAGTCATCGTTTCGAGTTTTTGGAGAGATCCAATATATACTGATTTGCCATTCCTGTTTCTACACTGAATATAAGTCAGGAGTCTTCTGGGTAATATACACGATCACTCGTAATTATTCGTTTAATCTTGGTTCTTTGAAGCATATATTGAATTCTCCCCGTATCCACAGGATTACGAGATAGTCTATCAAGCTTCCAACACAGAACCCCGTCTATGTGTCATTTTTCAAGATCATCACACATAGTGTAAAACTCGGTTCTTCGTCCAGGAGTTTTGGCTGATTTTTCTTCTGTATAAATTTTGATAATCTCTATACCCTCTTCTTTAGCTCTTTTGTTCCAGTAGTTAATCTGATCATCGATCGACTGAATCTGTCTATCCTCTCTTTCCGAAGATTTACGTGCATAGAGCACAAAACGTGTATTGTTCATAGTAATAGTTTTAAGCATATAAAAATGGGTAATCGTCCGGTCGCCAAACCATATACCTAATACTGATCTTTTTTGAAGATTTATATCAAGTGGACAATTACCCATTTCTGATATTCAAAAAAATATTCAGGACTTATAGATATATGATTTGGCAGGGACACTATATGGATTTATCTAAAGATTTCCAATCTTTTCTTCAATCATTCCTTTAAACCTCTGTTTTTTGTACTTGAGTCCACTGCATTTTCGACAGCAAAGACTTTCTTTTTTAGGTATTTGGTACAAGTTACATACTTTTTGTTCGCATAATGGACACTTGAACCAGTATCGCACTCACCCATAGTGAGCTGATGTTTGAATAAGTTCTATTCAATCCAATTCCATACTCAATATTTCTTTTGTCAGTTTCCTCTTTACTAAAGCAAGTAGGTCTTTGATAGATACTTTCTGGCATGATTCCAGTGTGAATCTTCCTAAATAATTAGCCTTTAATATTTTCATCTGGAGTTGGATTATTATTAAACTGTTGATTTGTTCACACGAAAGCATTTTTTGTTTTTATACTTATGTTCATTTGAGGTCTTTTAAGCTCTATTAAATTATTCAAGGCATTGAGATAATTCCTGTTTGCTCGATCAAGTTCTTTTGACATTACTGCTATAAATCCATTTCTCTCGGCTCAGAAGTAATCAAATATTAAGCAGGAATCTAGAGATTTGGAAATACTCATAACTTTTCCGTAACTATTCGCTATTATTTCACATAAGGTTTTTTCAAGTGATGTTTTGCATTTATATTCATCTATAAGATTATTTGCTAGTTCTACAACTGCGGTTGCCATCTTTGTAGGTACTGTATTGGCTAAGTTGGTGTGATTATGGCTAAAATCATCAAGCTTTAATAAATTGGATTTTATATATTCCATACCATCTTCGTCTTTTTCTCAGGAACGGACTGTAGCAATTGTTTTTCAGAACTTTTTGTAAATCTCATCTGGATGTAAATCATAAGTGCTTAGTCAGGTTAATACTTCTTTGACTTCCTCCTTGACTAAAGGCTTTATCAATGCTTTGTTGCTTTTCTTAGTATCTTTAGGTTTCTTTTTCATAAAATGATATAGTTAATGATAATGAAATTTATACCCCGATTTCGCTCACTATATCTCCATCTCTTCCACGGGACTCAGACAGATTGTTTTTCCTATCGTTTCCTTGGTGATAAGCCCTGCGTTCTCGAGTGTTGGTTCTATCTCCTGTCTCCAAGTAGCATCAGAGAGAGGTCGGCCATATACTTCCGAATGCTTCTTGAGAATATATCTGCGGGGAACTCATTTTAATTCATCATTATCAAAAGGGTCTTTCTCTATCTTTCTCGATTGATTGAATTCTTTGTATGCCGGAATAAATACATCCTTGTAAATCTGCATAGCATAGGGCGAGATATTATACTCCTGACCTGGTGCAAGACTTTCCCATATTTTCCAGGCTTCCTCAAGATCTTCTTTCTCCGTATAAAGAGTACTACCAACCCGCTTTCGATGTGGGAGATTAAGAAGAGCAAATGTTTTTATAAATGACATAAATCTTCACACATCCCTTTGATGTCTGGGCTTGAGGTACTTTTTATCTTCCAGAAAGCGTCTTTCCACTTCGTCAGAGTTTGATATTCGTATATATTCAATTCGAGCATCTTTTATCATTTCTATCCGTTCCTTAAAAAGCAATCTTTCAGGATTATTTTCTATGGATTCGAGGTACTCGTTCTCTATGGATTCGGATTGTATTTTTGAATGAATCGTATCATGAATCTTCTCGCTATGGGTTTCTGGAGAAAGCAATAGGAAGCGAGTGGCCTCCTGCTCATCGAGTCCAGTAGATGCCGTACAAAATACAGCCACAGGATACCCATGAATCACGATATTCTTAGTCTTATTCCCTCATTGTCCTGTTTTGTCGGTAATCTTACAGATCATTACTTTTTCATCATGTGAGAGAAGAGGGCGAAACCTTGCAAGAAGCTCTGTTCTTGGCTGGTCGATAAATATAATAATTTTCCGATCCAGACGGATATGTTTTTCGTTCTTTTCTTTATCATACTCCCCATTCTCGTGAAAAAAGGCACTCTGGGAGACATAGAGAAGTTTCATTACACTTTCTTCTGGAAAGAGCTTTGCTATCTCAAGAGGAATATATGACTTTCCCGAGGAAGATGGAGCATTGAGGAGAATGTTTATCTGAGCATCCTCCGTATATGCCGAGAGCATCGCAAGAAATACGACAAGTTTGTTTATATCGTCATGTTTAATAGTGAGTCACAGGATTTTTATTATATCCTCTCATTTTAAAGGTGGGAATTTTGATACATCTATACCCTGAGTACTCTCACTATATACTCCCATAAGATCATCGACTGTTCCATTTTTCTGGAAATAATCAGTAATATCCTTTCCATGAGACTCGGGAATACGGGTCAGACATACCTCTATTTCTGGATAGCGAGCTTTTATCATACCAGAAAGTCTCTCGGATCACTTCTTTCCAGAATCATCATTATCGAAGGCAATATATACTTTCTGGAAGTTTCAGAATCCATCCAGCCATTCGGATTTAAATGTACCAGCTCATGCCGTGGATGTCACTGCTGTTACTCCATGTTGCAAAAGCATCATCTGATCGAATTCTCCTTCACAGATAACGATACTATCATCGCCATTCGATAGGTTTTCCGAACCATAAAGGACTGCACTGGCACCGCTTGGGAAAAACATATACTTGCTTCCTTCTTGTTTTGATGGATCTCTCCGAAGTTTGAAGAAAAGGAGGTTTCCATCACAATCTCGAATTGGAATAATAATCCAATTAGCCCCATAAAAACTTCCCCATCAAATCTTTCTTTCAGAGATTGTCTCGTTTGAGATACCTCGATCATTAAGGTAATTTCGGATATTGGTAGAAAGAGCCTTATGATACTTTTCTACGTCTTTTTCCGTTATAGTTACACTCTTTTTTATCGTGTCGGTTAATTCCTTTTTCTCGGGAGAATTATATCCTTCGATCTCATACTCTTTCGGATCATCTCAGAAGTGTTTCATAAGCGTGATGCCATTCCCCTGCTCCAAGCATTTTTTACATTGGTAGCATCCAGTTTCACTATCTATGTAGAGGTGTGCTTCTTTCCCATGACTATTTGCATCACAGTCATTAAAAACACAATGTGTCATAAGTTCTTTTCAAACGGTTGAGAATCGTATTCCTTTAGAGGAAAGGTATTCTGTAATAGTAATACGCATATTAATATTTAGTTAGTAATTATTTTAAAATAGCTTCAAGCAGAGTGATAAGTTTCAATCCTTGCTCGTATGCTTCGCTTTTGGGTATTTCTACCCCGTAAATCTTCTTATATATCATCTGATACGACTCCACCTCATTTTGCGTTAGCATAGTTCTACGGAGTGTTATAGAGATAATTCTTCAGTGTTTTTATAGAACCTGAATATTCCATCGGATCGAGTCGAATCCTTCAAAGAAAGTAATCTTCGGTAAATTTCGCAAGTTTATGCGATGGTTCAAAGAAGAATAATCCCTTGCCTTTGTCTTTCTGGATGTGGCTGAGTTGGTATCAAGAGACAATAATAGCAGAAGCGAGGTTGAGATCGCTTGTAGAATAGTAATTTGGCATAAGTAATTGTGAATTTAAAATGTAAGATTTTGCTTGCAAGCTAACATTCCATTATATAAAGAAAACACAAAAAAATAGTGGAAGGAGGTAAATCCAATCCACTACTTTTCGGGCTATTATCTTCCCGTTATAACAGGATGTTTTTTATAAAAATCTTTTATTTCCTGTTATAACAGGATTCTACAGTATTTCACCCCATCATCCTCGAAACTATGGAATAGTTCTTTACATTCTTTCTGAGAAATTCATTTTCCTCTGATTTTTTTCTTTATATCATCGGTGGTTATTTTAATATCGGATATTCCGATTCTTTTTACTTCTTCTCCAGAAACGCTCCTGTCCCTATTCTCTATAAGATACTCCAGCATAATTATCTGGAGCTTGGCTCATTTGAAAGGTATATATTTCTCTCATATTTTCATTTGATTCGTTGTAGGGTCATAGCTCACCGATCCACTAATTATACTCTTGATATTTCTCTCTTTTTTTGGTGTGACCTGGTTATCGAGCTTGGCGTCAAAATAATAGTATTTAAAATTGTCTGGGTAATTATAGTCTGTATTATCCAATACGACCTCTTTTTCAAGAGCCATCTCAAATTTAAAGAGTTCATCATCCTCTTGATTATCTATAAATCTTCAAACATAATAATACATCTTTGCTATATTCAGCCTTGAAGATGAAGCTACTGAATATATTAGTACTTCAATATCATTAAAATGATATATTTCATCAAACTCCATCCAATCAAGAAAGGATTCAATATCTATTTTTTGAGTAAAATTTATTAAGAACTTTATCATCCCAATTCTACATATATATTTTTTCTTCTTCCTGAAGACAATATCACGAAACAACATAATCTTTTCTTTATCACAAGATACATAATATGGTCAACCGTGCTTCATATATAGAATAGCCTCATCCCACGGAACTTCACCAATAAATCAGCCACTTCAGTTTTTCTCGCGTTCAAAACCCAAATCATCCAATACATCTACGTGATTATAATCGCCATTATCTACATAGGGAACTCTCTTGAAATCCTTGATTACTCAAAGCTTTTTAAGGAGTATAAATATTCAATGTAATCAGTCATAACAAAATGGTTCACTACCAGATCAGCATAAATCATCAATATAAAACTTCGCATCTATGCTTACTTTAAAATGGTTCTTGTATCTTTCTTCCGATGACAAGTTGGATGTAATTATTAGCTCCAAAACTTTTTCAAATCATGGAGGACATGCTTCAATTATTTCGCTAATCATAATTTTAATTTTCATAATAATATTCTCTGATTATAGGGAAAATCTCTTAAAATCAAAAGAACCTTGCAATCTAGCAGGAAATAGATATATTCCTCTTGCCAAGATGACATTTTTTTAAATTATTATTCCCTCATAATAAGCGTTAAAGGGCAGTTTTACGACTGCTCGCCCTTAATGTATTTATTATGGGAGAAAAATAGTTATCTTGGCTGACGACTAGAGCTTTTTGTTAAAACTGCCCTTTTTGTTAGCCAAGACCCCAATATGTTCTTTTGGCGTGTTTACTTGTTAAATACGCCTTTTATGTCCGAAAACTCACAATCTACCTATCAGATCCAGTGACAGACTGTGGAACATCTCAAGTCTTTTATAGAGTCTATGAAAGCTGAGAAACAATCAGTATTTATCCGAAAAATCAAAGACCTAGAAGAGGAACTGAAGAAACTCAAGAAATCAAAACGCTATGGACTTGTCTGGGAAGACAAACCCGAGGATGTTGTAGAACGATGTAAAACGGAACTTCCCGTACTCGTTGGAGATGAAACAAAAACTATTAATGAAAATCCCGATGGCCCCACTCATATTCTCATTGAATGAGATAACTATCATGCCTTGTCAGTACTGGCTTATACGCATAAAAATAGCATAGATTTTATCTATATCGACCCTCCATATAACACCTGATCCACTGACTGGAAATATAATAATGCCTACGTTGATGCAAATGATTCCTTTCGTCATAGTAAATGGCTAAATATGATAGAGAAGCGACTACGGGTAGCAAAAGAACTTCTTAAGAAAGACGGTACTATTTGTGTGACGATAGATGATTATGAACTCCCAAGATTATGGCTGTGTATTGAGGAGATTTTCTGAGAATCAAATCTCCTATGAGTTATCTCGATACGAAATAATCCTAAATGAAGAATGACTCAGAGAAAGTTTTCTTTAATTCATGAATATGCTATTTTTTTCTGAAAAAGTGAGGAGTCGAGTATCAAAAAACTGCCAGTTAATCCCGAAGATAAAACTCATAACTACAAACAAGATACTGACTGAAGTTGGTATTTAGATGTAAACCTTCGAAAACAAGGTGCCGATAGTACTGCAACAACAAAAAGTTGAAAGATTTCAGATAGGTATTACCCGATTTATATTGATTCAAAAACAGGAAAAGTTAGTACTGTTGAAAAATTAGATATTGAGATATATCCAATTGATAGTAAGGGGGAAAAACGAATTTGGAGAAGATCAAATGACGTGATAGATGAAATGTATAAAAGTTGAGATATTTGGGCGAAGAAACAGAAAAATGAATATCAATTATACTTTAAATTTAGAGGCTGATTAGACGGCGAGATGCCGAAGACTATGTGGTATGATTCTGAATTTTCCGCAAGTGAGCATTGAACACAACTCCTTGATAAAATTCTTTGAGAGCGAGAATTATTTCAATATCCAAAATCACCGTTTGCTGTAATAAAATCAATTAGATCCGCAACGGTTAATAAAAACGCTGTCATCCTCGACTTCTTCGCCTGATCCTGAACAACCTGACATGCCGTTCTTGAACTCAATAAGGAAGACGGAGGAAACAGACAGTTTATCCTCTGTACCAACAATGAAAACAAAATAGCCGAGGAAGTGACCTATCCTCGTATCCGTAATGTCATTCAGGGGTATGGAGATGTTCCAGGGATTCCTGCAAACCTCCGCTACTATCGGACGGACTTTATCGGTATGGAAAAATCGATTGATGACCTTCGCAAGAAATTTATGGGAAGATGTACCGAGATGCTTCAGATACGAGAGTCATGTTTTACCCCCATTCAAGTTGAAGATGAAAACGAATATTTTCAGGTCTTTGAAAGCAAAGAAACCATTCTTGCGGTTCTGTATCATCCCTATGAGATAGCTAAACTTCAAAAGCTTGCAGATACCACCGCAAAGTCCATCGTTGCATATATCTTTTCTATGGGGATGGAGATTTTTCAGGAAGAACTTTCATATCTCTCAAATAGGCTTCGTATCGAAACTATCCCCGATGAGATACTCGAAACTTACAAAAAGATTTTTGGCTTTTAATCTTTCTCTTTTATGATTCTCAAAAATTACCAAGAAAAACACGTACAGGAGCTTTTTAACACTACCCTCCGACTCATATCCGATGAAGGTGCGAAATCTATCGTGTTTAAAGCCCCAACAGGGAGTGGAAAGACGATTATGATGCAGGAGTACCTCCGAAGGCTTGCTGAGACCCCACAGGATCGAGAATTTGCCTTTGTTTGGATATCGGTCAATGACCTTTCCCGGCAATCAAAAAGAAGCTTCGAACGGAATCTTGCAGGTTCTCCGCTTCATTTCTCTGAGCTTTCAGATATAACCGACCGAGAACTGAAAAAAAATGAGATTCTTTTTATCAATTGGGAATCCATACGATCCATCGATCGTGCCACAGGAGAATGGAAGGTGCTGGCGATGAAAGATAATGAACGGGATGAGAATCTCCCCACCTATCTTGCTAATACGCACGAAGCAGGAAGAGAAGTTATCCTTATTGTCGATGAGAGCCATAGATCTCTCGCTACTTCGAAAGCTCAGGAACTCATCATGAACTATATCAAACCAAAACTTCAGATAGAAGTATCAGCCACTCCAGACAGTGTCGGTTATGATGCAAAAGTAGAGACGAAAATCGAGGAAGTTATCGAGGCGGGGATGATAAAAAAGGAAGTGCTTATCAATCCTGGGTTATGAGATACTAAAGATGTGAGCGAAACGGATAAATTCATTATCGATGAAGCTCTCAAGAAAGCTCGTGAACTTCGAGCAAAGTATGAAGAAATCGGATCGAGTGTTCGACCTTTGGTTCTCATACAACTTCCGAGCGAATCAAAGACTACGAGCGAGTTGGATAAAACCAAGCTGGAACGTACGAAACAGGTTCTGGATACGGATTTTAGCATTAGTCTTGCAAACAAGAAGCTCGCTATCTGGCTCTCGGATGAGAAAGAGAATCTTGATAGTATAGAATCGTACGAAAGCCCTGTGGAGGTTCTCATATTCAAACAAGCAATAGCAACAGGATGGGATTGTCCTCGGGCACAAATTCTCGTGATGTTTCGTGAAATTGGGTCTATCACTTTTGAGATACAAACCGTTGGACGAATACTTCGTATGCCAGAGCAAAAGCATTATAATGAGTATATTCTCGACGTAGCATATGCTTACACGGATCTCGAACGGGCGAAAATCGGTATCCATGAGATGGCGAAAAATCTCATCAAGGATAAATTCTCGAAAAGGAAAGAAGTGTACGAAAATATCTCTCTTCCAAGCACCTTCCTCCGCCGTACAGAGTACAACGATCTCGGATTCTCTTTTTATCGCATCCTTACAGAGTCATTTCTTTCTCATATTAGCTCGAGCAGTATGGCGATGCTCCCTGCAAATATGAAGAAACTCCAGGAAATGTGAGTGAAGACAGATAATGTAATGATTCGCAATAATCTCATCACTGACGGGAAAATCCTCGTGGATATAGACCACCACACGGGCGAAGCGATTTACTCAAATACCACCATAGAAACAAAGACTGAAGAAGAACTCGTGAAGCTGGCGTTCGATGTATTCTGTCGTGAACAGGTTCGTCCTCAGTTTACTAATATTGCTCGTTCCTATAAGGCGATCATAGAAGCTCTCTACATAACTCTCGAGGAGCACTTTTTCGGTCGGGAAACTTCGAGATACTATTTCCAATGCCTCATTCTCTCAAACAAGGAATTCTTCATGGATGTTCTCACAAAAGCGAAGGAGATATATCTTCCTGTTCGTCGAGCTGAAGTTGAGGATAAACGGAAAACCCAGATTATCTCTCGGAACTGGAATATCCCTTCTATTACGGCTTTTCCTGAAGATAGCGTGGAAGTAAAATATACGAAAAATATTCTCGAACCGTTCTACACTGGCAAGCTCTCGAAGTGAGAAAAACTCTTTATCGAAGAATATCTCGAGAAAAATCCAAATATTCTCTGGTGGTATAGAAACGGTGTGAAGTCCGAGTTATTCTTTTCACTCATCTATAAGGATTCCAATGGTGACAGTCAAAATTTCTTCCCTGATTTCATCGTGCAGTATGCGGATGGGACGATCGGTATTTTCGATCCGAAAGATGGCTTTACTCTGGAGAAAGATCGACCAAAGTATATTCCATTTGCTCAGTATACGGAAGAATTAAAAGCACAATGAAGAAAAGTTATTTGTGGCTTTATCCGAGTCGAGTGAGAAACAAATCCTACATTCTACCGATCCATTCAAGATGATTATGGAGTGGATAACATGAGCGGATGGGAGAGGATGTAATCTCGATTTATCTTGTTTGTATAATCTGTATCTAGTAATTTACCACTATTGAACAGTTTGGTGTTCTATTAGCACACTCGTATTCCAGGTATGCTGTAGTAATGACCGCATCTATCCTGTGGGAAGGGTCAGGATTATATAGAGATTTTCCATCAGAGAGTATATATAATGTCATTGGCATGCTATCCGTTCCTCGATTATTTATAAAATCCAGATAGTTTTTAGTTATACTTCCTATTCAGGAATCTAACGTTTTTCATTTTGCAAGCTTAATATCGCTCATATCAAATTTAAGAGTTTTCGGAGTATCGGCACTTCTAAAGACTCAAGGTTGTTTCAATGTGTCATTATCTATATTTCAGTTTGCAAGTCTTTCTGTTCAAAGGGCCCTCAAAACTTCTGTACCTCATGGAAAGCGAAACATTGGGAAATACACAGCCGATGTATCCGATTGTATTATTTTTCCATCATTTCTTCTGGTTTCCACTGTGAAAGTTAAAAATATCCGCGTATAACTTCAGGAAAATGCAAGATGAATATTGTCTATGTTATGCCTTCCGTACGCATCGAGTACGTCAGTCTTGAATCAATCTTTTTTAAAAAGAGAAACCTGTTTTTTAGCTCAAGGAATACATATTTCTGAAGTTTTTGGCAAAATACAAAGATCCGCTTGTGCTGTGGCGCTAATTTTTCGTATAACTCATGTGCGCTGTCATGAAACAGAACATTCCCCCCAATCTATCTCAATATCCTTGCCTTTTCCGACAATACATTGTTTGAGTTCAGGAGTAGAAATACCATTTGTCTCTCACGTATTCGTAACATACTGTATGATTGGTGGTGGGGATGGTTTATTGTCAAAGTAATATTTTACCCAAATAGAAAGAACAGCATATCAAAGCATAAATGTAAGTAAAATTAAAAATCATCCAAGTTTATTGGTATTTCGAGACATATACTTTAGGAGTAATAAATATTAGTTTTATTGAGTATACCAGTACGGGTACTATTGGAAAAAGAAATAACAGTGTCAAATATCATTTTTCTCCTATATGTTCTATGGTTTTATTATGAATTTCAGGAAAAGAATATCATATAAGCACAATCAATCAAGCCATAATGTTAAATCAAACCAACCAATAATCAGAGAAAAAAAGCTGAATCCATATTTCATAATTAATCATGGAAAAAGCTCACAGTTGATTTCCAGTAAATCAGAAGAAATCAAAATCGATTATCTTCTCATCCTCTGAATCTGTTTTCTTCATGGTTACTATCTCCTTTCTTTTCTGATCTGTTACTTTTGAAACACCGCTCTTTTTGATTTCTTTCCTTTTGTTCATATTTAAAAAGTTTGGAGTATTTTTGAGAGTTAATATACGAATATCTATGTATTTTGCAATAGAAAGCTAAGATTTGTAAAAATCCTAAATATCAAACGTATGATTTGATTAAACAAGGGAACAAAGTTGAGTTAGTTTATATGTATTTCCTAAAATTTTAAGCTACCTATTTTATCTCTACTCTTTCTTTTTCTGTTGTACTAGGATTTGCGAGCGCATACGCTTCAGTAACTAATTTTCCTGTAATGGAACTTCGATAAACATATTTATATTTTTTCTGTGGATTAATTTTTGACATTTTTTCTAAGGTTAAATAATAATATCCTCAACTTTGTTCTTATTTAAGGTTCGTTTTTTAAATAACAACTATAATATAGTCAAATATTAAAATAATATTAATTCTTAAAAGATTTTGAAAAATACAGAATATCGGACAGGTTAAGTCTCTAAAATGGACTTATTTTTGCTTTTCTTCTCAAAATCTGCTACCATAAAGGCATACCAATATAAAAACAAAAACATGACTGACCATATGTCCGAAAAGCCACCCAGCTTTGAAGAATCATTAGCTCAGGCTCGGATTGAAGATGCTCGTGAAAAACTAAAGGAAAAAGAAACACTTCGTCGTCAACCAGAGTCAGCCATAGACCTCCACTCCAAGGAGGTATTTTGAAATAGTCTTGGACATGTAAACGAGGGCTTGAGTGGACAAATCAAGGCAATGGAACCGCTCATTGCAAATCTTTCCGAGAAATCTATGAGTTATTTTGAGACACTCAAAGCTGATAACTATCTCCTCCTCATGACAGAAGGAGAAACTTTTACACACCTGGAACTTGAAGCATTCCGAGAGTATCAAAGCACTCTCAAGACTCGAATGAATACGGTGAAGTTTGTTTCACATATGCTCGCTTCTGGAGAAACATGGGAAAGTATCATGAAACGAGGAGAAATGAAGGTATTTCTCACAACTCCCGAAGGAAAGTTCATGAGCAAAATCGCTGAGTTCTCACCGAATATCGAGGAAGCGAAAAAAGAGTTTCATTTCAATAAGGCACAAGAACTTGCGGGAAACTCACAGCTTGGGAGAAATGGAAAGCTTTTTGCTGAAGTATACTGCGAAGCACTTAAAGGAACCGAATATGAACAGAGAGCGAAGCAATTTTGTCCTTCGGTTGTTGAAAAATTCACCGATGGAAGTCGGGAACTTGCCAGAGAACTTCTTTCTCTTGATCAGCTTTTTATCATGGCGGCTTCAGGACTCGTAGGGCGAGGAATTGCAACCGGGATATCTGGAAGTGAAAAGGCGGTCCGATATTCAGCGAAAGCACTTGATACCATCAATGCTTCAAGAATCGCTAAAGCCACACTTCCTGGAGCAGAAGTACTTGTTCAGAGAACAACGGATGGGAAACTTCTTCGAGGACTTAAAATTGCCGGAAATATCACGGCTGATATTTCTAAGTTTGTGGCTTATGAATCGCTTGCGAAACAAACAGGAAATGAAGAGGTAGCAAAAGCGGTTGCTATGGTTCTCGTTTTTATTCCTGGAGCCAAATCTGGATTCGAGTCTGAGCTCAGGAAAAATCCCATGGCCAATGCAGAATCTGCTCTAAAATTCGGGGATTGGATACTCGCAGAACGTGGAGAAGCAAATCTCCGAGAAGATCTCTATAAGGCACTTGTGGAGAAAATGAAACAAGAGAAGGGTGGAAAGTGAGTTGAATTAGGAAATATACCAAAAGAAATGAGCGAGGATCTTCGAATTATGGCAGATGATGCTGTGAGACTTCTCAAGACTGCCCGAGAGTGAGGTCAAGTAAATAGTGAGAGTCGGGTTATTGAACGTCTCCATGGAAAAATCGACAAAGGAAATCGAACGACCGAGGATATATATGAAAAACTCAACGATGTCGGGCCACTTCGTCTCAAAGAGTACAAACACCCGGTGACAGGAGAAAAAGTACCTTCAGTAACAAAAGAAACCTATCTCCCCGCATATAGGGAATGACTTTCCAAACTTGGCGGATTTCTGGATAACGTACAGGACTGGACACTTATGTCTTCCAATACACTCTTTCTTACAGTTGGAAAGTTCAAGACTCTTCCATGAGATTTGGATGTCATTGTACGATCCGAGGACTTCGGACGAATATACTCAAAGTTCCAGACGCTCGAAAAAAACGGAGAGATTGGTGGACTCACGCTCAAATCCATAGATGGATCGATTCCTCAAGTGACACCTGAGAACATGAAAACACTTCTTGAGGCAGGAAATCTAAAACTTCAGTTTTACATAGGAACTCAACAAAAGATTCCAGGAAATGGACAACCGCTTCTCATGGATACAGAACTCTTCTTTGATTCAAAAGGAAAAGGACTCATCCAACTCGGGCAAATCCCACGAGTACTTGAGACTTTCACGCTCGATGGAAAGAAGATAAAAACCCTCTCTCCATACGATTCCATAGAAACTTATACCTATAACCTTCTGGATGAGAATGGAAAGAATGCGATTGATAAGATTGGAAAAGCGAAAGATGCAACCCGAGTTAATAATCTCCTTACATATCTCCAGGAAGCCTGAATGACGAAACCTGAAGATATTCTAAAAAAGATCGATGATACAGTACTTAAATACCGAAAATATGCCTGACCGGAATTATCAAAGAACTTTGAGAAAGTGTTTGAGGGGAAAGATGGAGTGAAGGCCGAGATAAAAGGAATGATTTGAAAATTTAATGAACAAGTCTGATTAAATATAAGAAATAAAGAAGTTTGAAAATTTGATCCCGAAAAGTTTGAAGAAGTTATAGAGACGCTTGATAAGAAAAAAGAGAGAATGCGGGAATATTATCAAAAAGCCCTAGGTAAAGAAATCTCACCAAAAGAAAAGAAAGAAGCGAATTTATTGATCATCCAATTGAAAGCAGAGATAGAATCATGAAAACTAAAAATGAGAACCAGTGAAGATTTTGCGTATTTTTACGAATATGCTATAATGGACAAGAAATTTATAAAACGTTTACAAGATGTTCTTAAATAATATATCCTATGGAAACTATGAATTCATCAAACGCACATAATGATTCTCAGGATGATATAAAGAAGCCAAAAAGAGCGTGGACTCCAGAAAAGGATCTTGCTTGGGAATTAGAAAGTGGAGCTACTCGAGATAAGCTTGAGAGTGAGATTATTGAGGATGCTCACTATAAAGAACATATTCCTGCTCTGAAAACAAAATTCAAAGAACTTTTCGGATTCGATCCAAAAGTGACAAACTCCTTTGTGATAGATTTAGATGACTTTCTCAACTATCATATCTTACTAAAGGATGGAAAAAACATGGAAGGAGTTGATATGAAACTCCTAGCTCAATCATCCAGAACAGCAATCCGCGAATGGCTTATATGAGAAATAGTCCGTACAACATATAAATCAGAAACTACACCAGAATATGAGGCAGAAGTAAATAGACAAATAGAGGAAGCAACTGGAAAAATAGACGAACTTTACGCTTGGATTTTCCAGAGTATCCCAGCTAGACCAACTAAACAAGATGAGGTAAAATAATCTGTTTACTCATTTTACTTACTCGCTTTTCATATAGTGAGAATACCCCGGGTATAAAATCTACATAAGTTTCGGTATATAAGGAATCGTATCTGATGACTGTAATGCAGTTCTTACTTCCTCCACTAGTCGCCACCATGATTGTAAAACAGATGAACCCTCCTTCTTAACTGAAGGAGGGTTTTTTGATAAAAATATTCTTTTTGTATATTCTTGACTCTTTTATATATTTATATATTATCAAAACGATTTCATATCAAAAATCCTTATAAACTATGATAGATGATCATACTTCAAATTCCTCTAATAGTAGCAATAAGTCAAAATCCCATGTATTGGAGGATTTTATTAAAATAGAGCAATTCATTCAGAATTTTCCTCTGAAATCATCACAGACTGATATCGAGAAACTGAATGTTTACGAGCTCGTTCAAGAGAGACTTTCCACTATGGATATAAAAGACATAACGTCCGCGATTGTTATGGCGATTATTTCAAAAAAAGAAGTCCATGATCTGAGATCAAGGAATATCCAATTGCAATGAGAAATATCACGTATTATGAGTGGAACATTAACCATGGAAGAAGAGTTGGATATCCTGTATACATATAAATGTATACTAGATGTGGATACAAACGGAATAATTTTGGAAGTAAATGACTTTATGGTAGAATGTTCCTGATACTCCCGAGAGGAACTTATCGGAAAGAATATGCATTCTATGAGTTCTTGAATACATTCCAAGAATTTCTGGAATAATTTCTGGAATACTATCCGGTCCGGAAGAGGATGGGCTGGAGATATATGCAACAAGAAAAAAGATGGGTCCTTTATCTGGCTTTGGACGATTGTTGTACCAAAAATCGATAAAGATGGTAATATTATTAGTTTTAAAGTAATACGCCAGGATGTTTCCGAATCCTATGAATTATTCGATCAGAAAATCGATAATCTTACAAAACTTCCGAATTATACAAAATGTCTGGAAGATTTTTCAATAGAAAAAAATCGTTCACTCGCTCTTCTGCATATCAATAATATGATAGATATAAACGATGTTTTCGGAAGAGAAAGAGGAGATGAGATTATAAAAGAGATTGCGGAAAAACTTCGAAAGTTCTCTTCAGGAAAGAACCTAAATATATATAAATTCGAATGAACCGATTTCGCTATCGTTTTCAAGGAAGATGTAAGTGAACAATTTATTCAAGAACAATACAATCGACTAAGTGATATCAAAATTTTTGACAGTAATAATAAACGCATCCATCTTTCTTTCTCTCTCTGAGTTGTTTTGAACGAACCAAATATCGAAGCTCTTTTGAGACATGGACAATCAGCACTCAATAAATCAAAACAAAAGAAAAGATATGTGGTTTTTGATAATAAAAATGATACACTTGGAAAATCCAAGGATTTTTTTGAAATGCGAAGTCTTGTCAGAGAAGCCTTTAAGGAAGACTTATTTGAAGTATTTTTCCAAGAAATAAAAGAAAATTTCTGCGCTATAAAGAAAGGTAAAACAAAAAGGTTCGAATGTCTTGTTCGTATGTATGACTCAAAAGAAAAGACAAATCTTATTTCTCCTGGTAAATTTCTTCCTATCATTAAAGAAGATGGAGAAGATGAAGAACTTACTTCTTGTGTGATAGAAAAAGTATGTAAAAAAATGATTGAAAACGATGGTCATTTTTCTATCAATCTCACGGAAGACGATCTTACATCGGCTGATTTTACCGAATGAATTTTAAAAAAAATATCCAAATATTCTTCTCTCGAGCACAAGTATCCAGTAACTCCGAATCGTATTACTTTCGAAATCCTTGAAGAGATAGAAAGCATAGAATCGGGTAATATCCGAAAAAACATAAAAACACTGAAAGATTTATGATTTTCTATCGCTATAGATGATTTCTGATCCGGATATTCCAATTTTTCTCGGATGTTCAATTTGGAACCGGATTTTATCAAAATCGATATGCGTTATGTTCGATGAATCGATAAAAATCAAAGGCATCGAAGTCTTGTTCGGGCAATCGTCGGACTTGCTCATGATAATGATATATCGGTAATAGGCGAAGGGATTGAAACAGAACAAGAACAACTGGTTATGGAAAGTCTCTGAGTCGATTATTCTCAAGGTTTTCTTTTTAGTAAACCAACTCCTATTATTGAAGATAATAATCCTGATTTCATAGATTAATTTCCATATATTTTCTGAAAATATATTTTCAGAAACTTCAAAAAATTGCATTTAAAACAGAAATCTGATATACTCATATAGATATTATCTAATATGTAAAACTTAATCAGGTTGTGTAGAAAAGAATTACGAGTAAAATACGCAAGTCCAGTCGCGAATTTTAACTTCATAATCCTTTTCCAGTATGCACAGCCTAACGAAGATTACTCCTTTCATCAGAA
>Ga0210009_1000823_pt1 | contig 30611 bp, 19 predicted proteins | sample CryGeyCG2114_065_FD_185457 | JGI IMG/M metagenome (GOLD analysis project Ga0210009, IMG submission 185457) | Groundwater microbial communities from aquifer - Crystal Geyser CG12_big_fil_rev_8/21/14_0.65 (SPAdes) (version 2) | ecosystem: Environmental > Aquatic > Deep subsurface > Groundwater ...
CTAAAGGATTTACTACAAATAAATTAACATCTGCGTCTGTTGAACCAACAGATTGTTTCGCAGGAATAAATTCTCCATTCGCATAATCGAAGGTAACGTCTATCGGTTGAGCAGCCGGACGAACTTCTATAATCTGCGGAGGACTTTCAAGATATCTTGGATCGCTATCACCCGAGTAACCAAAAGCAGTAACTGCGAAATAATAAGGACTGCCGTTAATTAAACTAATATTTTTTATTCTATCAGTTACGGTGGTAAAATATCTTTTGAGACCAGAATTTGGTAAATCAAAAACAGTTTGTTCAACTTTTACGCCGTTGATCTCACCAGATTGTGTAATTTTTGTTACATCATTTTTCAAATCAACAATACCAAGTAAGGTCTGATCTGCGCCGGCGATATCTGAGAACTGCCATATTCTATAACCTTCAAAGTTATAGGTCGTATCAGCTTTCCCTTTTCCGAGTATTAATTTATCAATTGCATTGTAACTTTCCGAATTTGGTTCCCAGAGTAAGGTGATTTTCTTATCATCGCTAAAGGTCTTAACTTTAGGAGGATCCGGAGATGGGGTCAAGCTAAAATCATTATCGTATGCAATTTGTGCTGTTTTTGTTTTTTTCTTTAATTCGGTGATACTATTCAAATTGCTGGTACCACGAGCAATAACTAACCCGACCACAACTTCTTGTGTATCACCGGGAGCCATTGTGAATGGACCAGAACTCATTAAGTGCCTTCTATCATCCGGTTGGGACGAACCGCCAGGCCAGCCTACGGGTCCTTCATACCAGCCGGTTCCTGCCACAGGGTCGCCAGCTAAAATAATATTTGTGGTCAGCCCTGTATTCGGATCAATAAATTGATTCCCTCTTTTATCTTTACCTGTCATATAGTTGTAAAACTGAACAGAACCGGCGGCAACACCCTGATCGGGATCCTGATAAGGACTTGTGTTGTTGTTGATATAAAATGTAAACCCGGTCATGGGTAAATTCTTATATCCATGGCGCCATTTACTTAAAAATTTTGCGCTGTCAGTTGCTTCACCTTCAACCATCGGACCCTGGAAAAAGACATATCCAACAGAAGGGGGATTCAATCCATAATACTTTTCATCATTGTTGTCTCCATTATAGGTATACCCTAACTTCAATATGGTATCACAACCGGTGTAATCATCACCTGCATCACCCAGGTCTGTGTCTGACCAGTATGCAAGATACACTTCACGTAAAGTTAGATTACCTTTGTTGATTACGGTGTATTTCTTAAATACCATGTCGCCCAAATCGCCCGTTCTGTTAAAGCCAAAAACGGTCATTTGTTGTTCGAGTCCCATGGGGGCGGTACCATAGGTATAAGTAGAACGTGTATTATCCATATCATTGCTAACACACCAGAGAACTTCATCGCCGACAAATTCAGGAATTTTGTTCCCATTTTCATCCAATACGAAGGGTGCCCCGTCGGCAATTGGCCATTCATTATAATCCTTTTCATAAGCATCACGCCTTGGTCCCGGCGGAAGAGCTTCCCAACCTTTCCTAATCTTATAAACTCTATACTGAGTTAAATTAGGATTGTCGGCTTCGCCATTAGCAAGTATTTTACCTGCTTGTAATCCATGGCGGTAGACCGAACCATTTACACGAATTTCACGACCTACTTTAGCGCCCCAGATTAATCCATCTTCGTAGATGGCAGAAATCGTTGCGTTTTCGCCACCGGGCCAATAGAACCCAGAGCCATCAGTTTGGGGGTCATGAGAACCCATACCATTATTGCTCACCCACATGAATATTTGGTTGATAGCAATATACTGATTGAAATCGTTTGTATTGGTTTTTGATAACTGTTTTTTATTTTCATCACTCTTATCTCCTGCATTCACCAAAACAGTAGTAAAGCTGAAAAGAATAAGAAGGGTTACAAAATGAACATATCTTTTTTTGATCATAAATTTCTCCTTTGTATTTACCGATAAATCAGGATTAGTAATCAAGACGAACCCCTAATCTTATTTGTCTCGGAGTTCCAAAATTGCCCGAAGTATAAATATTCGCTAAATATAATTCTTTGTACAAATCGGCGGTTGCTTGTCCATAATTAGACTTTAAATTCTTCAGTTCTTCTCTACCCGTTTCTGTCGCTAAATAGCCGTCATCATATGCATCTCCAGATTGACCAAAGACTGCGATAACGTTTTTAGTATTCAACAGATTTACAACCCATACATACACGTTCAGATTTAAACCAGCAACCTGAAATGATTTGTCTATCCGTGCATCCAACTGATAATTCCACGGCGTGGTAGAGCTATTCAAAGGTTCGGTAGGAGGAGTAGTATTGGCATAACCGGTATATTGAGTGTAATTGGAGCCGCTATTAAAAGTGAAGAGTAAATTGGCACCAACCTGCTCGAGGATTTTCATTCCGAACAATTCGGGACCGTCATTTTTATCGTAGCGATAATCTACATTAAAAGAACCTCGATGAGCTTGGTTGAAGGATAACGGCGCTATTTGTACCGGTAAAAATGGCTCAGCAGTTGGAGATTGCCAAACACCTCTTCCCGCTTCAGTCGGGGTTGACCCCGTGCCTTGTGCATCAGAATAGGTGTAATCAAAAGAAGCGTAGATCCTTTGGGTTCTTCTCAGGTCTAACTTAAACTCTATTCCCTTTACTGTCGAGAAATCCCCATTTTGCAATGAATAATATTTAACGTGCGCTGCAGTTGGTTCTGCAAAAACAGTACGCAACTGAACTTGATCTTTAATATCCTTGTAAAAACCGGTAACATCAAAAGCAAAATTATCACCTAATTGCTGTTTGAATCCTATATCATACTGGGTAGTTCTTTCAGGTTTAATTCCATAGCCAACCGGATTTAATTCAGCGAAGCCGCCTTTAATAATATCCGAACTTCTGTTAAATCCTTGATAGATATTACTTAACTGAGACTGTTGAATAAATTTTCCGTATTGGGCATGAAAAACTGTTTTATCTGTTACCGGGAAAGAGAACCCAAAACGAGGACTCACTTGAGATGTCGGATTAACATCTTTCATATAAGCAGGGTCAATAATTCCATCTTTGAATTGCACATTACTGGGATTTAGAAATTCTCTAGAGTCGGTGTTGATGTAATCATAACGGAAACCGACATTTAGTACTAAATCAGAAAATTCCATTTTATCCTGGACATAACCAGAAATAAACATTGGCTGTTTTGGACCCTCAGGTCCGCTATCTAATGTATTTCCATAGACATCATAGCCATAATTATCTAAACGATTATATATTAATCGAACGTCACCATCTGCCACAGATTTTACATTTTGCGCAATTGGTCTGGCGCCAATCGAATAACGACGGATAGTATAAGTTGTAAAATCACCGCCGGCTTTAAGCTCGTGATGTTTTCCTAATTGATACAGAAAATTAATTTTTCCGCCAAAGGAAGCCGTTTTTTGTTTGCGGTAAGTGGTATTGGGGACTTCATATTTTGCCCATTCAATTCCATATGCTAAATAACCGGTTCGTAATTGTCCATCTCCAAGCATGGTTCGTCCATATTTAGCGTTTTCAACAGAATCGCCATACATTGTTATATTATGCTTAAAAATGGGGTCCATTTGAACATAAAAATCGTTAAAATAATTTACGATAACATCATAGAATGCATTTGAACTTAAAACATGTGTTAATTTTAAGCTCGATGAAAGTGTTCTGTTTTCATTCAAAGCAGCATTGTTTTGATTAGCAATGCCAGTCCAGCCCACTCCACCGCGATTTGTGCTGTAGGTATAGTTTCCATTTAATCTTAAGCTAAATGCTCCTAGATCCCAAGTTATATTTCCTTGACCTTGATAAGTATTAGCAGCCTGATTTAAGCGCATCCCTTCAGGATAAACTATATCAAAAGTATCCGTGGGAGAATTGGGATTAAAGATTCCTTTAAAATCATAGCCTCTATTAAATGCAGCTGGGGTTTTTTGGAAAACATTATTTCCCGCAAAGAAAAACTTTAAATTTTTATAGGTAGGAATAATAGGACCACCCGCTGTAATAACGTACTCTGAATACCCATAACTAAAACCACCCAAATATTTCTCACCTGGTTTTGCGAAGGCATCAGTAATAACTTCGGTGGTTAAACTATAATTTTCTGAACCTGATTTTGTTTGTGTACTAACAATACCGCCATTGGCTCCGCCAAACTCTGCGGAGTATCCGCCGGCTTGAACTTGAATTTCTTCGATAGCATTTGTAATAGTAGAAGATCTATTACCGCCAAAAACCGGATTGTTCACCAAAACTCCATCAATATAAAATGCAACTGCATCACTGCGGCTTCCGCGAATGTACAAGTTACCGCCTTTTTCTACAACTCCGGTTTGCTGGGCTACCACAGCATTAACACCGCGAATAGGTAAATTCTTAATATCTTCAGTTCGAACAACGCTTGTCGCATTGGTGATATTTTTATTTACTAAAGGTCTTTCGGCAACAACAATAACTTCTTCTTGTTTAAAAGCTTCGGACGGTAGTTTAAAATTAACTTCCGTGGTAAGGTTAACCGACACATTTAGATTGGTAGTCTCTACTTGTCTGTAACCAACATACTTGGCAACAACTGCATATTTTCCCGGAGATACATTAAGAATAATATATTCACCATTGAGATTTGTTGCAGCACCTAAGTTCGTCCCTTGGACCATAACGCTTGCGCCAATTAAAGGTTCACCCGTTTCAACATCGGTTACCTTTCCAGAAATTTTTCCGGTTTGAGCAAAAATTCCGACGGAGAAGAGCAAGCCTGCTATGATAAAAAATAGTTTACGCATCTTTTCAACTCCTTTATTATTTAGATCTTATTGCTAAGGGTGAATTTTTTTCAACTACAAAATATGGTTTTTTAGGGTCGCCAACGCCATAAACAAAGTATTGGTAACCGGTATCAAAAGTATAAGTTGTATCGCCATAGAATAGATAAGTTTTTACTACATCGGTTGCACTGCTTGTAAGTTTTGCATAACTAATTTTATAAGATTTATTGCCTGGAAGCGCAGATCCGACAAATGAATTAAAACCTAAAGAAGTGACCTCTTTTACAACAGTTTTGGTTGTAGTATCAGTAATTAATACTCGATATTTAATCGAACTATCCGCCGGTGTATCCGGAGCAAAATTAGCGCATTGAATTACAGTGGTATCTATTCCCATACCCTCATATAAATAAACGACACCGTTCACATATTGAGCATAACCAAATGTATTTAGCAAATCATCATGCGGTTTTGAAAAACCCGTAAAAAACAAAGAGACCTCTTCGTATGCTCCTATATTAATCTTATCATTATAGAGTGTGTCTCCGGCGGGAGTTGTAACTAAAAATTGACGTTTTCCAGATTCAATATCAAAATATTGGGAAGGTGCCTGGTATTTGTAAAGGTTTAACACTTTTTTACCCTTATCTATTGACACAATTAAAGTATCAACATTATAAGAAAAATTTGCAACACGTAAGAGAGTGTAGGGCCTTTTTACAGGATCAATCGTAGGCTCTTCAACGCAGCCGTAGTATGTAACTACTAGCAGAAGAAGTAACGCGGGAATCCTAAAAAATTTACTCCACATTAGTGACCTCATATTTATTTTTAAATTAAAAGAATTCCTCAACATGTATTGTCCGAGGAAGTAACGAATCTTTTATAAAAAACAAGAAGAGTTGCCCTTTTTCAGGGCAACCTTCTTATTAGAAAGGATTTTTAAATCCAGCACCAAATTACTTCAAGAGCATCATTTTTTTCGTTGATGAGAAATTTCCTGAAGTTAACGTGTACATATACATTCCTGATGCTAATTTTGACGCATCAAATGTAACTGAGTGAGCTCCTGCATTTTGGACTTCATTGACCAAAGCAACAACTTCACGACCCAGCACATCATAAATCTTCAAAGTTACTAAGCCTTGTTTTTCAATGGCGTAAGCTAACTTTGTTGATGGATTGAATGGATTTGGATAGTTTTGAGCTAATTGATAAGTGTTCGGGCTAATGATCTGGTCATTAACGTCAACTGCAGCATCTGCACCAAACCAACGTAATGCCTGAACTAACGGGGACACTCTATCAAAACCATACCAGAAATAGCCGGATGATGGGCTATCTAATGATAAAGCATCAAACGCCAAGAAGACAACTTTATTTCCGGAACTTAAAACTCTGTGCATACCGACGTTATAAGTTACGGTATCAATGCCCACAGCGGTAACGTCTACAACTGCACCGGCAACGGGATCAAAGCCGTCTAACCAATTTTGGTACGTAGCACCCAATTCATAAGTAGGATTAATGAGTAATGAATCTTCTGCAAGAGCAACTACTTTCAAGTGAAGTGAATCGCCAAGGGTTGTTCCGGCAACACCGGCGGCTAAAGAAGCTTTAAGCTGATCGCCGCTTGCCTTGTAGTTTACATCATTATAATCTGCGGCAACACCAAGAACATCATATTGGAATTCACCGGCTTTATATGTAGTGTTTGTCCAATCGGTAATAGAGCCAAGAAATTCATCACCAGATAAACAATAATTACGGGCAGCATTACCGGCTAACCAATCTCTAATGACGGTAGTATCTATATTTGCTGGACCCTTAGTAGTAATCTCAAAAATATTAGTGTAATTGTCAACTAATTCTTTTGTAAGCGGACCATATGCCCATCTATCTCTCGCAAAAGTAATAATTTCCGATCCGGTTGAAGTTGCGCCGTTATATCCAAAATAATAGGATTGCGGATAACCGGAAATTTTAGACTGACCATTAAAAACAATCAATGTAGGGTTAACAGGGTTGAAAATATTATAGATAATTTCTGCTGATTCACTAACATTATCATTAACATCTGTTGCAACTATTTTGTATTGTACGGCAGTACCTTTTGCTTGGCCAGGTATTGTACCGGTATAAACATCATTTGTAGCGGTAACCATGGTTACGTCAGTGTAATTAACTCCTTTGTCTGTGGAGTATTTAAGGACTGCAGATTTAACACCTGCCGGACCGCCACCCGGGTTAATATCGGTAATTGTGGCTGAAACAATCCTTGATTCAGTAGACAGGGTTGTAGGTAATTTATCCATACCTGAAATAGCTGGGGCAAGATCACCCGTAATTTCAACTTCAGCAACTAAATCCCAGGAATATGCTCTTGTCCACCAGCCGATATCACCGGCAGGTCCGGTAACATTTCTTCCGTTTGCATAAAATTTCCAGCCATTTAAAGCTGTACTTGCACCTGACCAAAGACCAAAACGATCAACTGAGCCGGCTAAATCTGTGCTCGTGTTCTTAACTGCAATACCGAAAATTTCTCCTTTTAGAATTTGTGGTTCTGCAATAAGGCTCATCGCAATCCATTGATAATTTAAAGAAATTTGAACAGCTGCGGTAGAAGGTGCGCCTGAACCGGCATCACTCCAAATATCCGTTGCATCAAATGGAGAGGTTGAACCAGCTTGAACAGCGTGCCATTCTGTGGAAGTAACATCAGGATTGGAAGGGAAAGCTGTAATGTCGTTAAATCCATTTCCGACCGCCGGGTAATAACCCCAGTTTTTTTCGCCGGTTGCAGCTAACTGAGCCCGTGTCCAGTTTACTTTTACGATCTTAAGTTCAACAGCAGCCCATGAAGCGTCGGTTGTGCTATAACCAATTTGTTTGATAGTTAAATCGGCAGGGGCTTCGTACCATTGCATCATCCAATCTTGACCAAATTCGCCAAAGTTAGTATTGAATGAACCGTCATTAATACGTAACGTATCAATTGTGCCATTAACACCTTTAAATAATTTAGATGTTTGGATTGCTTGATTCTGAACCGTACGTTTATTTTGTGGGACCATGATAGTTTCATGCCCGTCAAAATAATTAGTAACTTTTTCAAGTTTATTATCCGGGGTCAAGATCATTTTTTGTTGACCAAGAACAAAGACTTGTGTGAAAAGCACTAAGAATAAAAACATTGAAAGTTTTTTAGTCATAGCGAACTCCTTAAGTATTGATGAATAAATAGAAATAAATAATTAAAAACCACGAAACAATAAATTCCAAACGGAACAAATTATTTTCTTAGAACAGAAATAAGCATTTTTTAATAAAATGTCAAGTTCTTTTTTTCATTCAAACTAAATTTTTACCGTATAAGCGTTAATTATCCCTTCCAAAGAAGAAATTTTTTGTAAAACTTCTTTATCAATAGCTGAATCAACATTCACAACTGTAATAGCTTCTTTGCCAATTCCGAATCTTCCTAACGATAATCCTGCAATGTTAATTTTATTTTCCGCCAATATTTTTCCTACTTGCGCTAACATTCCCGGCTTATCAATATTGGTATAAAAAAGCATTGCTCCTTCAGGTTTTAATTCAAGATGAAACTTATCAATATCAACAATGCGTATTTCGTTATTGCCGAATACTGTTCCCGCCAAATATTTTTTTTCTGATGTTGAAGCACATTCAACTGCGAGCAAGTTGGTATAGTCTGAATTTGCTCCTGCATATACTTCATCAACGACAACTCCCATTTCTTCGGCAAGAAACGGGGCATTAACTAAATTTATGGTGTCCGAAGAAAGTTTTGAGAGAAATCCTTTTACCACAGCAGATGAAATTAATTTATGAGATTCACTCAACAGCGTACCATAGAAAATAACTTTGATCTTTTTTGGTTTGCTTTGTAAAATTTGCGAATGGAGCGACCCGATATTTTCTGCTAATCGCACATAAGGCGCTAGGTCAGGATTTCCAAACGATTCGAGTGCGGCTGCATTGACAGCCCCACGTAAAACTTTATTGGTGAAATACTCTACAATTTGTTCTGCAATCTGAATTGCAACCTTTTGCTGCGCTTCCCCGGTTGAGGCACCGAGATGCGGAGTGGTTACAACTTTAGGGTGTTGAATTAATGGGTGGTTATAATCAGGCGGTTCAGACACATAGACATCAAAAGCAGCGCCGGAAACTTTGCCGGAGTTTAAAGCAAGAACTAAATCATCTTCATTAATGATACCGCCGCGTGCGCAGTTAACAATCTTTACGCCGACCTTACATTTTGCGAGAGTTTCCGTGCAAATCAAGTTATGTGTTTTTTCATCAAGCGGAACATGAACAGTAATAATATCAGCTAATGAAAAGAGGGTTTCAATATCCACCAATTTCACTCCGATTTTTGAAGCTGTTTCTTCAGCAAGGATCGGATCGTAGCCGATGGCGTTCATTCCAAAGGCTTTCATTCGTGTCGCAACCTCGCGCCCGATTCTTCCCAAACCGATAACGCCTAACGTTTTGCCGTAAACTTCTGAGCCCTGGAATTTTTTTCTTTCCCACTTGCCGGCTTTTAAGGAGGCGGTAGCTTGGGGAATATTCCGGCACATCGAAAGCATCAACGAGATGGCGTGTTCAGCGGTTGAAATTGTATTTCCGCCGGGTGTGTTCATCACGATAATACCTTTTCGAGTTGCAGCTTCCGAGTCAATATTATCAACGCCGGTTCCGGCTCTTCCAATTACCTCCATCGTATCCATCAATGCAATAATATCGGAGGTAACTTTTGTATCGCTTCTAACAATCAGTCCTTGATAATCTTTTATTACGCTTTTTATTTCTTCTTTTGGCATTCCGGGTTGATACGTAACATCAAAGCCAGCCGCGGTTAACACAGCAACACTTTTTTTATCAACGGAATCTGTAATTAGTATTTTTTTCATTCTATCTATTTGCCTATAGTGTGTTAAAGATTTGCATTAAGTCTATGGACAAATTGAGCTTTGGGAACTGCCCCAACAATGGTATCAACTACTTTTCCTCCTTTGAAAATTAAGAGAGTTGGGATACTTCTAATTCCAAACTGAGTTGCCGTTTGAGGATTGTTATCAACATCCATTTTCCCGATTTTAAATTTCCCTTCATACTCGGTAGCAAGTTCTTCTACAATAGGAGCTATCATTCTACAAGGTCCGCACCAGGTCGCCCAAAAATCAACAAGCACCGGTTTAGCTGATTGAAGCACTTCAGTTGAAAAATTGTTGTCTGTTATTTCTAATGGTTTCATACTTTATCCTTTTATTTTAATTTGAGTACGTTCTAAAAAGTTTCTAATTCCGCACAACCATAAATGGTTTGTGCTGCACATACAAATTCCGCTGAAGCGGAATCAAAACAGTATCATCTCAATTTATCGGGATGACTTTTCCGTTCATCATTTGTAATTCCTTGTTCGATATTCATTCTTTTTTTTTCTGGTTTATTCGCCAAGCAACGTCTTGGGGGAACTGTAATTTTTTAGAGAATCATTTTCCGGTTCACCTTGTCCCACAAAACTTACTGCATCTTCTCCACCGTCTGCGTGAATAATTCCGCCAGAGATCCACTCGCCCCCCTCCTGGCAAAACAGCGCGATAATTTTTGCGACTTGACCGGGTGTGGTTAATTTTCCGCGTGGATTTTTTCTTCGCGCAACTTCTATCATAGGAATATTCCCCGGTATTTTTCTTAACGCCGGCGTATCGGTTACACCTGCCATAATAGCATTCACTGCAACTTCCATCGGACCAAGTTCAACGGCAAGCTGGCGGCAGTGAGATTCTAATGCAGCTTTTGCTGCAGAGACTGCACCGTAATAAGGGATAGCGGCGTGCCCACCAGAACTTGTCATTGCAAATATCCTGGCTTTAGTAACTAGTAATCCGTTGCTCACAAAATCTTGCACCCAATAAACTAAAGAATTCGCCATAACATCAATCGTCATTTCTATTTGCGCTTTAGTAATTTGTTGTTCATTTTCTTTCGGGATAAAGGGTTTTAATGTACCAAAAGCCAAAGAGTGCATAACTACTTTTACTTTAGGTTTCCCGCCGGTTCGTTTTAAAAGGTCTTCGATTATTTCTTTTCGTTTTTCTTCGTCGGCAGCATTTACATTATAAAATATTGATTCAACCTTATACGATTTTATTTCATCTATTATCCGCGCTACATTATGCATTGTTGCTTGTCTATCGAGATGAACTCCAATAATATTGTAGCCGTCTTTTGCTAGTTGGCGTGCAGCAGCTTCCCCAAAGCCGGAGGATGCCCCTAGGATTACAGCCCAATGGCGCTCATTATTCAATTTATTCATTTAGCTCTCTTTTCAGTTTGTGTTTGGACGATCTTACAGTTCAAATATAACAAAAATTAAAAAATAGATAACAACGTTGAACTTTCTTTATTTCGCCCGCTTTACCGTCACCCGGGAAGAAAATAGAGAGATTCTTCACCAAACAGTTTATGTATTTCTTTAATAAATTTTTCTGTAATCTTTACCTGGAACGATAATCTGAAAATCTTATTTCCAATTGTTATCGAGTCAACATCGAGCAGCACTTGAACTCTACCCGGGTGTTTCTCTAAAATATTTTTTAGGTCTGCCAATTTAGTTTCTGCAGCCCCGTTTTCTTCAACAACAATTTTAACATGTTTAGTCAACAACTCGCGTGTTTGTTCAATAGGAATAACTTCTTCAATGTGAAGTTTGATAGCGTCACCACTGCTCTCCGGTCTGCCGACTAAAAAAACTGCGGCTTCCTGCTTAAGAAATTTTCCATACTTTTCATATGTAGAAGAAAACATCAAACATTCGCACGAACCGGTAAAATCATCAAGCGTGAAGAATGCCATTGTTCCGCCTCGCTTATCAATTTTTGTGGTAAGCCCGGTAATTACGCCGCATGCTTTGATATTATTGCTCTTTCCTATTTCTTCAGTTTCGCCTAATCTGATTGTGGCAAACGAATAATATTCAACTTCATATTTTCGTAACGGATGACCGGTAACATAAAATCCGATAACTTCCCTCTCGCGGGCAAGTTTTTCATTTTCGCTCCAATCCTCAACGTTGGGCAGTTCCGGCTCGGGGATATCGTGGTCGTCTTCATCAGTACTGAAAAGACTGTTGAAGCTCTTTGCTTTGAGCGAAGCCGCTTTTGAAGTGTAGGCAAGAGTGGTTTCAACCGCAGCATAGAGTTGTGCCCTATTTTTATTCAGTGTATCAAACGCTCCTACAAGGATTAATCCTTCAAGGACTCTTTTGTTGACGATACGAGAGTCGTTTACCATGCAGAAATCAAACAATGATTTAAAATTTCTTCCCAGTTTTTCTTTTGACCCAATAATAGATTCAACCGCATGTACGCCAACATTTTTAATGGCTGAAAATCCAAAGCGGATCTTTCCTTTTTCTACATCAAAGAACTTTGACGGTTTATTAATGTTTGGCGGAAGGACATCAATTTTTAATTTCCGGCAATCTTCCAAAAAATTTGTCACTTTATTTTTGTCGCCGAATTCGTGCGTTAAGTTTGCCGCGAGAAATTCCGGAGTGTAATGGACTTTAAGGTAAGCCGTTTGATAAGCAACAACCGAATATGCCACTGCATGGCTTTTATTAAATCCGTAATTGGCAAATTTATCTATGTCGTCAAAAATCTCATTAGCAATTTTTTCGCTGACGTTATTTTTCTTTGCTCCCTCAACGAAAACTGCTTTCTGCTGTTTCATTGCGGCTAAATCTTTTTTCCCCATTGCACGGCGGAGGATATCGGCTTGGGCAAGACTCATCCCGGCAACTTTGTTTGCAAGCTGCATTACCTGTTCCTGGTAAACAATTATTCCGTTTGTTTCTTTTAAAATGGATTCAAGAATAGGATGCTTGTATTCTATTTTTTTTCTGCCGTATTTTCTATCAATGAAGTCATCAATAAATTCCATCGGACCCGGACGATAAAGAGCGTTCATCGCTGTTAAATCCAAAATGGAATGGGGCTTCAACTTTTTCAAATATTCCCGCATCGGAGGAGATTCAAATTGAAAAACGCCTGTGGTTTGTCCCTTGGAAAATAACTGGTATGTCGGTTCATCATCAAGCGGAATATCGTCTATATTCAATTCAATATTATGATTTTTTTTAATTAATCTTAACGTATCTTTAATGATGGTCAGAGTTCGAAGTCCGAGAAAATCCATTTTGAGCAGACCGTTATCTTCAAGCTCTTTCATGTTGAATTGCGTTACCAATTCCTCTTGTGCGTTGTAGGATGAAAGAGGAACAAAATCACTTACCGCGCCGGGAGCTATAACCACGCCCGATGCATGTTTAGACGCATTGCGGTTCATTCCTTCCAGAACTTTAGCATATTTTACTAAACTTTGAATTGATTCTTCTTTAGAATCTCTCACCCATCTTAATTCGGGGACTTCATTCAAAGATTGCTCAATCGTATAAACTTTTCCAAACTTACTTGGAATGAGTTTAGTGATACCATTGACCGTCGAGATTGGAATACCCAAAACCCGCGCAACATCTTTTAATACAGCTTTAGAGGAAAGACGATTGAAGGTAATAATTTGACTAACACATTCCGCGCCGTATTGTTTTTTCACGTAATCTATAACATCGCCGCGCTGATCATCGGCGAGATCAACATCAATATCGGGCATGGAATTTCGTTCGGGATTTAAAAACCGTTCGAACAGCAGATCATATTTCAACGGATCAATATTGGTGATACCCAGAGAATAAGCGATCAAGCTTCCCGCTGCGCTTCCTCTACCGGGACCAACAGGGATGTTTTCTCTTTTGGCAGCATTAATAAAATCTTGCACAACCAAAAAGTAGCCCGGGAACCCCATTGATTTGATAACCGAAAGTTCAAAATCAAAGCGTTCTTTAATTTGAGGCGTGATCTCTTTAAAGCGTTTGTGTAATCCTTCAAGAGCAAGGATGTCAAGATATTCATCTAAATTCTTTGCGGCTGAATCTTGGGGAATTGGAAAGACAGGAAAATGCTGCTGATCATAGTCAAAAATCAGATTTGTCTTTTCTTCTATCTCGAGAGTGTTTTCAATTGCCTCCGGAAGATGTTTGAAAAGTTCCTGCATTTCCTCCTGAGATTTAAAATAGATTTGGTCGGTGCCATAACGAAGTGTTTTGTAATCAGCGCCGGATTTATCAGAAAGCATCAAGAGAATATTATGTGCAGTTGCATCTTCTTGATTGATGTAGTGGCAGTCATTGGTAGCAACTAATTTAATTGATACTTCCTTCGCAAGCTTCGGCATTTGCTCTAACACGATAAGTTCTTTATCAATTTTATGGTCTTGAACTTCGAGGTAAAAATCATCTCCAAATATCTCTTTGAATTTCAAAGCAACTTCCTTTGCTTTTTTGTAATCGTTCTTCACAAGAGAAGAAGCGACAACACCGCCGACACAAGCAGAAGTACAGATCAATCCTTCATGATATTTCTCTAACAACTCCATATCTATGCGGGGGCGGTAATAAAATCCTTCCGAAAAACCGAGCGAAGAAAGTTTTACAAGATTTTTATAACCCGTCATATTTTTTGCAAGAAGAATAAGATGATTGTATGGTTTCTTCTTTTTGCCGGTCGTTTCATCAATCTGCTTTCTCTCAAACCGCGAACTATCAACTACAACGTATGCTTCCATTCCGATAATCGGTTTGATTCCGGCTTTTTTCGCTTTGCGGTAAAATTCCGGGATGCCATACAATACCCCATGATCGGTTAAAGCTACTGCGTGCATACCGAATTTCTTCGCCGCGTTTAGTAAACTGTCAACCGTACAAGCTCCGTCTTGCAAGCTGTAGTGCGTGTGATTATGTAAATGGATGAATTCAGACATTCTTTTTTTGTTGAAAGTATAAAAGGGGATTCTTTGGGGAATAAATTATAAAAAAGATTACTTAAAAAACAGTTGTAATTTTTTTTTATTTTTTTAAGGGAGGAACTTTTAATCAATTGGCGATAAATTAAGCTTGGATATGCAACTAAGAGGGAATAATAAACACCGAGCAAGGAATGACGTGTCTTCAATATTCTTCATTCCTTGTTCGATATTCATTATTTCATTTTGACTCTGGATTGGCTGAAGTTAAAAGGGGCATTTTCCCCTTTCATTAAAATTGAATATTCCTCTTCTGAAGTTCTACGATCAAATTCTCATACCCGGTAAATTGAATTCCATCCCAGCCTAACTTTTTTGCTTCGTTTACATACTCAAGAATATCATCAATAAAAAGATGTTCTCCCGGCTGTAATCCGGTAAATGCTTCGACAGATTTATAAATTTTTTCTTCAGGTTTAACTGCGTTTACTTCGTGTGAAAGGATAAGTTTATCGAAATACTTAATAAACTTAAACTGTTCCCAGCCATATTTTTTATGGATTTCGTTCGTGTTGGAAAGTAAAAGCAACTTGTAATTCTTTTTTAGTTCCGGCAGAAGGGAAGCGACGTTTTCGTTGAAAGTAAATATTTCAGAATAAATTTTACAAAATGTTTCTTCATCAATTTTGTTATGCAAAGCATTGAGCATAAGCGAGATAAATTTTTCCCTTGATAAGTCTCCCCGCTCAAACGAACGGTGAAGACTATAATTCTCTTTATAAAAAGCGAGAAATACTTCACCGAGATTTTCTTCTATCTCATTCAATCTTTTTACGGCAACGGAATAATCAAAAGGGAGAAGTACATTCCCGAGATCAAAAACGATTGCTTTAATTATTTTCCCGCTCATCAAATTTCTCTTTCGTTATTTTTGTAGTAAATTTATTTTACAAAATAATTAAAAAAATCTTTTTAGCGGCAAAGAAAAGGCTCATTAAATGAAATTAGTAATTGAAATGTTTTTACCTTTCTTGTTTTTTATCTCTCCGATAGATTTTGCTCAAACAAATATTCCTTTGCGCGGTAAAGTTGTTGATGCAGTTACCGGTGAAGCGCTCATCTTTGCCAATGTACGTGTAGCAAATTCAACAATAGGAAGCATTACCAACAAAGAAGGTCTTTTTGAAATAAAAACTTTGCCGGGCGCGCAAAAACTTATCACAAGTTTTATCGGGTATCATACCGATACGACTGAAATTTTGCTTGATAAAAAAAGAGAAACCATTACGATAAAATTACTTCCTTCATCGTTGCAGCTTTCGGAAGTAGTGGTATTTGCGGAAGAGAACCCGGCTTACGCAATCATTCGCCGGGCAATACAAAGAAGAAAAGAACGAGCTGAAAAATTAAAAAGCTACCAATATTCCGCATACACAAAAGGAAGTTTGAAAACCGAAGATGATATTAATGCGCGCGGGAATACGGTCTCGATCGGGGTCGGTAAAAAAGATGATTCTACCGAATTAAAAATTACCGGCATCCTTGAAAACCAAAGCACAGGCTATTATAAAGCTCCGCACAAGTTGAAAGAAATTATCGTAGCGCGGAAACAAAGCGCTAATTTTCCGTCATCGGTTAATGTTTTAACCGGAGGAAGACTGCTCCAAAATTTTTATTCCGATAATCTTAATTTCTTTGGACGCAAAATGACCGGACCGCTCGATGATAACTCAGCAAAATATTATTCGTTTACTTTAAAAGATACGCTTGCACAGGACAATCAGACGATTTATAAAATATTTATGACTCCCGCCGATTCACTTGATCCCGGATTTATCGGCGATATTTTCATCAACGGGAAAAATTTCGATTTAGTCAAAGTAAATTTGAGTTTGAATAAAGCAGCCAACTTCAGCGGAATATTTAAGAAAATTTTAATTGATCAACAGTTCGATCAATATGACAATATTTATATGCCGGTAGATTATCACCTTGAAGTTGAAGCAAATGTTTTGGGGCTTGCGAAATTTGGATTTGAATTGAACACGCTTCTCAACAATTACGAAATTAATAAAGATATTCCCGATGACTTCTTTAACAAAGCGGTTATCACCGTCTTGACCGATGCCGATAAAAAAGATTCATCGTATTGGGATACGATTCAACGTATACCAAATACAGAAGAAGAAGTTACGGCATACAAGAGAATTGATTCCGTCGCTGCAATTCCTTTTTCTTTTTGGGATGAATTTTCGTGGCTATCTAATCGCGTAACTTTTTCAAAACATTTTTCTACCACGGGACCGTTAGGGCTTTATCACTTTAACCGTGTTGAAGGAAGTACGCTTGATTTTAGGTTTTTCTTTTCTGATTTGTTAGACGACCGCTTACAAACTTCCTTTACAACAAGTTACGGTTTTGCGGATAAACGATGCAAATCGGAATTTTCTTCTCTTTATTATTTCGGTGATTATCGAACTTATTCACTTTCGTTCAACGCATTTAAAAAGACTTCGACACTATTTGAAAAAACTTCTTCGTATGGCGATTTATTTTCTACGTTAAGTTCACTTCTCGCTAAATATGAATTTAATGATTTTTATTATTCCCACGGCTTTTCTCTATTTGCGAGTGGTGAGGTTTCCCCAATCCTAAAATTGAAAGTTGGACTTCTTCAGCAGTATGATCAGTCAGCGACGAAGAATAGTGAGTTTTCTATTTTTGCAAAAAAGAAAAAATTCAATGCTAATCCAGCTATCTCAAACGGATTAGTGAACGCTATTAAAGCCGGTTTCACTTTAGATTTTCGTGACTACATCGAAGACGGCATGTTTCGACGAAGAGCAGGAAACAGCGAGGGAATATTTATTCTTGATGGAGATGTAACCATAGCGACTAATAAACTTTTAAAAAATGATTTCAGTTTTGCTTTGTATGAAGCATCTATTAGAGGAGGATTTTCAACGTTTAATACAGCCGGATTAGAATTTCGCATAAATGGTTTTTACAATGATGGGTCGCTCCCATTTCAGAATTTTTATTCTCTGCCCGGGAACATTACTTCTCTTGGCAAAGCGTTTTCTTTCCGAACTTTGGGTCTAAATGAGGTAGTCGGCGACCGGGTTTTCACATTCCATTTAGTCCATAATTTTAGAGATGAATTATTTAGATTGTTTGGTATTTCATTTTTAAAATCGTTAAATCTGCAAATAAATTATTTCTTCAATGCGGCGATTAGTGATGTTAGTACCAAAGGAAAGAAAAATTTATTGTATCAATACAAAGCTTTTATAACGCCATTTTATGAAAACGGCTTCAGCATCGGGCATCAACTTTTCCCGATCGCATTAGAATTTTCATGGAAAATAAATTACCGCGGTGAAAGAAATTTTGTCATCGGTCTAAACTCAGCATTATTAAATTAAAAGGAAGAAATAATATGAAAAAAGTATTTACGCACGATAAGAAGAAATCGTTTGAAGTTGGGAAGATCGTCTGTGTCGGCAGAAATTATATGGCTCATATTAAAGAGCTCGGTCATCAAGCCGAAGAAAAACCGGTATTGTTTTTAAAGCCGACTTCCGCAATGATTTATTCCGGTGAGAAAGTCATTTATCCTTCTTTCTCCACTAATCTTCATCACGAAATAGAGCTTGTCCTGCTCATCGGCAAGAAAATTACCGATGTTTCAATTCAAGAAGCAAGCAAAGCGATTATTGGTTACGGCATCGGATTGGATATGACGCTGAGAGATTTGCAAAATCAATTAAAAGATAAAGGAAATCCCTGGACGATTTCGAAATGTTTTGATACCTCCGCGGTTATTTCCGATTTCATGTTGAAAGAAGATTATGAATTGAATTTTGAAGAAATAATTTCACTTAAAGTGAATGGAGAAATCCGCCAGAAAGAAACATTAAATAAAATGATGTTTAGACCGGATGAACTTGTTTCATACATTTCTTCGCGAATGACGTTGGAAGCAGGAGATTTAGTTTTTACCGGAACTCCATCCGGCGTAAGCGGCTTAAATAAAGGCGATAAACTGGAAGGCAGAATTACCAATGTTGCAAAAATAGAAACGGAAATAAGTTGAATTAATATTGGCAGTAAGTTAAGTTTGTTCTGAGAATAGGAGTGTTTATGTTCGATGTAAAAAAAAAGTTTATCGTTGATGAAGAAAACAAGAAAGTAGCTGTTCAAATTGACATAGAAACTTTCACGCAAATTGAGGAAGTTTTGGAGAACTAGGGATTAGCAAAACTCATTTCTGAAAATAGCGGTGAAGAAAAGTTGTCGGTAAAAGAAGCCAAATCTTTTTATGGTTCTCTAATTGCTTAATGAATTGCTCACCGAAAAGATATTTATAAATTCTCCCCATAATTATTTATTCAACACCGAAAGAGATTTGCGGATAATATCTTCCAAACTGATCTCAGGGTTTTCTGTGCTGATCTCGCGTACAACTTTTTCTGCAAGTTGAACTTTGTAACCAAGCGTTGTAAGCGCCGCAGTTGCTTCGCTTTTGATGTTTGATTTTGGTTCGGAAGTTGCGCCCGCAGAAGAAATTCCTTCAACTTTTCCTCGCAGTTCGATCAATAATCGCTCGGCAGTTTTTCGTCCGATGCCGGGAATTGCTATTAACCTCCCGATATTTGCAAATTCAATTGCCTCTTTCAACTCATCAACTGAAATACCGGACAGAATAGTCTGAGCGGATTTTGGACCAATCCCCGAGATTGAGATGAGTAATTCAAACATTTCTTTTTCAGATTCCGAAAAAAATCCAAAGAGCGTTAAACTGTCCTCTTTTACGTGCGTATGAATAAAGAGCGAAACCTCGGTGAGCGCAGAAATTTTTTCAAACGTAGTGATTGAAATGAAAACCAAATAACCGACTCCGTTTACATCAAGAATAATTTTAGTCGGTTTGAGCGAAATTATTTTTCCTTTTAAGAATCCAATCATTTTTATTCTACTATTCTTTCCGGGAAAGCTTCGGCAAAAGCTTTCCAACTTTTTGAAGAAGGGGTTTGTTTATCTTTTCTAAATGCATGGCATATCGCTGCGCCAAGCGCATCGCTTGCATCAAGTGGAATTTTATTTCGCACATTCAATAATGTTTTCACCATATAATTTACTTGTTCTTTTGAAGCGGCGCCGGTTCCGACGATGGATTTTTTAATTTCACGCGGAGAGTATTCACCAATAAAAAGTTGGTATTGAACCGCTGCTAAAAGAGAAACTCCACGAGCATAACCAACTTTTAAAGCTGATTGCACATTCTTTCCAAAGAAAGTTGTCTCAATTGAAAAATCGGTCGGTTTATATTTTCTTATTAAGTTGCTCAATTCAGCATAAATATTTGATAGTTTGTCGGGAATTGTTTTTTCTTTTGCAAGGTTTATAATTCCGAAATGCAAAAGCCTGAGTTCCTTCTGATCATACTTTACAATGCCGTACCCGGTTTTAATTGTTCCGGGATCAACTCCGAGGATAATCATTAAACTAAATTTCGGTTATTCTTGAATATCTGCATTAGAAAAAACATTCTGCACATCATCATTATCTTCAAGGGTTTCAATTAACTTCACAACTTTTTCGGCATCTTCTCCGGCAACAGCGAGTGTGTTTTTAGCGATCCACTCAAGTGCGGCGTTTTCAATTTCCAGTGATTTTTCAAGCAAAGTTTTTCTTACAGGTTCAAAAGATTCAAGCGTTGTGGTAACTTCAAAATAATCTGTTTCGGTTTCCATATCATCGGCGCCGGCTTCAAGAACAATTTCCATTACTTCGTCTTCGGTTTTATTATTTCGCTTAACGGAGATAATCCCTTTTCGTTCAAACATCCAGGCAACGGAACCCGATTCTCCCATACTTCCGCCGATTTTACTGAAGATGTGTCTAACTTCTGCAACTGTCCGATTTTTATTATCCGTTGCAACTTCAACAAGAATTGCAATGCCGCCAGGACCGTATCCTTCGTACATCAGCTCTGTAAAAGAAACACCTTCAAGTTCGCCGGTAGCTTTTTTAATTGCGCGCTCAATATTATCTGCGGGCATATTTGCAGCTTTTGCGTTATCTATTGCAAGTCGTAATCTGGGATTCCCGTTCGGGTCTCCGCCGCCTTGCCGAGCGGCAATAGTAATCTCTTTAATTAATTTAGTAAATATTTTTCCTCGTTTGGCGTCGGTAGCCCCTTTTTTCCTTTTTATTGTAGCCCATTTTGAGTGACCTGACATAAGAAATTCTCCTATTTATTTTCTTTTATTTTAATGTCTTTAATCCTGAATTGCGGAAAAACTTTTCCATCTTTAAACATCTGGTCAATTGAAAAAACCGTATCGAACTTAACATTTCCGCCGTTGATCAACGGGCTAAATTCGGACATGTTGAAGGCAATACAATCGAAAACTTTATCACAATCTTCCTGTTTGATCGTTAGGACAAGGTGCTTGCCGCTGATTGTGCGGGATGAAATTGCGCGTACATCTTCCGCCCAGAGTACCGGACGCATATTTCTCGGACCGAAAGGGGAGAACTGCTCAGCAATTCTTATAAACTTAGCTGTAATTTCGGATAATTTAATTTTTGAATCAATCGTTATTTCCGGAATAAGATCTTTCCGGTCAATTTTTTCTTTTACAATTTTTAGGAATCTTTTGCGGAACTCATCAATTTTATCTAATTCAACCGCCAATCCGGCGGCAGCTTCGTGTCCGCCAAAATGAATGAGCAAATCTTCACATTCCTTAAGCGCTTCATAAATGTTAAAGCTGGCAATACTTCTTGCTGAACCTTTTGCAATACCGTCAATAGTTGTGAGCATTACTGTGGGTTTATAATATTTTTCAACTAACCGCGAAGCGACAATGCCGATAACTCCCGGATGCCAATTTTCTTCATGCAGCACAATCGCTAAATCTTCAACAATATCAACGCTGTCCACCACTTTTTCAATTGCTTCGGCTAACGTATCAACATCAATTTTTCTTCGTTCATAATTTTCTTTTTCTAAAACCAATGCAAGCCGGGTCGCTTCATCATCGTCATTGGTGATCATTAATTCAACGGCGGTCTTTGCTTCGCTTAATCGTCCAACTGCATTTATTCGAGGCGCTAATCCAAAGACAATTTGTCCCGAGTTAAGATTTCCCGGAATTATTTTTGCACTGTCAAGTAAAGCTTTAATGCCGGGACGCGGCGCGCTATTTATTAGCGCCAATCCTTCTTTAACGAGCACCCGGTTTTCATCAATTAAAGGAACGATGTCTGCTGCACTGGAGAGAGCGACTAAATCTAAAAATTCCATTGGCTCTTCGTGTTTGCCAATCCGTTCACAAATTCCTTGAATAAGTTTGAACGTAACTCCGGCACCCGAAAGAAATTTAAATGGATAATTGCAATTCGGTTTTATCGGGTCGAGGAGCGCATAACAATTGGGAATCTTTTCTTTTGGTTGATGATGGTCGCAAATGATGGTATCAATTCCAAACTTTTTAGCGTACTCAACTTCATCTACCGCCGTAATACCGCAGTCAACGGAGATTAATAATTTAACTTCCAAATCTTTTGCATAATCAATTCCTTGTGTTGAAATTCCGTAACCTTCTTTTACACGGTTAGGAATAAAGTAACCCACGTTAGCGTTGAGCGTTTCCAGAAACATATAAAGCATTGCGGTAGAAGTTGTGCCGTCAACATCATAGTCGCCGTAAACAAGAATTTTTTCCTGGTTGGTAACTGCCTCGATAACACGATGAGTAGCTTCTTCCATCCCGTTCATTAAGAAGGGATCGTGAAGGTCTTCTAAGGATGCCCGGAAAAAACTTTTAGCTTGCGCGAACGTTTTAATGTTGCGAAGGACGAGCAGTTTGGCTAAAATTTCAGAAATGTTAAGGGAATCCGCCAAGTAGTTAATCTCAAATGGATCAGCTACTTCTTTTAAGTTCCAACGTTTTTCTTTTATCATAAATTTAAAAGAAAGAGACAATAAAAGACGATCAAGTCTATAAGCCGAATTTTGTAATCCCGACCTGTCTGACGTCAGCAGGCAAGTCAGAACGGCAATTATTTGTCTGGGAGTTGAATTACTTCAACCCTCTGTCGGTCTACCCGAAAGCTAATCAAAGCGAGCAGCTTTGCCCCGCCGTGGCGGGGAACTTTCCTATTTGACCTTTCTCCAAGTGGGGTTTGCCCTGATGGCGCTGAAACGCCACTTCCTTTTTAGGAACCTCTAAAATTACTTTTAGAGCGGTAGGCTCTTACCCTGCCATTTCACCCTTTCCCCGATTTGCATCGGAGTGGTATATTTTCTGTGGTACTTTCCGTCATCAATAAATTAATGCCCGGACGTTATCCGGCACTTTGCTCTGTGGAGTTCGGACTTTCCTCCCTCCCGCTAAAGCGGGAGAGCAATTGCCCAACTTGATCGTTGTAATAAAGTCAATCTTCTTACCTTTTTTTGTAAAAAAATATTTTTTTCGTGGAAGCAATATAACCAATGAAGTCGAATTTTATTTGACGTCTCCGGGCAATTTTAATTTTCGCCGGCTGATCCGAGAAAAAATAGTAGAGTGCGAAGCACGTGAAATGTTTTTTTCAGGCAGTTGATTATTCATTCTTAATTTTTATATGTTTATGAAGTTCATTTAATTTTTAAAGCACGTTATGTCTAAAGTAATAATTGGTATTCATGGAATCGGTAATAAGCCTCCCAAAAATCTTTTAAAAGAATGGTGGGAGGCGTGTATCTCTGAGGGTCTAGAGAAGCTTAACTTTCCGAAACACAACTTTGATTTTGATATGGTTTATTGGGCAGATATCCTCAACAAAGAACCGATACTGCCTGTGGAGACTAAAAATAAAAACACTCACTTTTTAAGAGAAAAATATATCCCCGAGCAAAATATCTCTTCGACAGAACCTTCCGGATTTCGTAAAAAAGTGACAGACTACCTCGAAAAGTATTACGAAAAAATAATTGTTGATGAAATTATGTCTTTCGATCATCCGGCGTTAACAAATTTTTTTATTCATTATAACGTGAGAGAACTTGAAGCCTATTTTTCTCAAGCCGACTTTTATTACCAGGGAGAGAAGCGAATTATAAAAGAAGTGATGATGGAACGATTAACTACCGTTTTAAAGAAACATAGGCAGAAACAAATCTTACTTATTGCTCATTCTATGGGTTCAATGATTTCACACGATGCTTTGCTGGATAAAGCAGACGGAATTAGTATTGATACACTTGTAACTCTTGGCTCACCGCTAGGGCAGAAATATATAATAAAGAAAATTGAATCCGAGCATAACCATACTTTCCACAACAGATTAAAAGTACCCGAGAACATCAAAAAGAATTGGTACAACTTAAGCGATCCGGAGGATCCGATTGCGCTCGTTCACATACTTTCGGATATGTATAAAAGCAACTCGAATGGAGTAAGAGTTATTGACAAATTAGTGAAGAATAACTATTCCAATTTGGGAGACCGGAATCCGCATAAATCTTACGGATACTTGAGAACTCCGGAGGTTGCGGAAATTCTTTCCAATTTCTTAACTGTGGAAAAACGGAGTATTTTTTCATTTTTCAAAAAGATGTTTTAAAGATGTTCGTTTGGATGGAAATGACTCAAAAGATTTCATTTGAATTACAGGAGACAAGTTAGGAGTCAAAAAAATTACTTTATAATTTGTATTTTAACACAAAAAATATTTTCAAAACTGATAAGAATAAAAATTGGATAACAAATCAATGAACTATAAGGCATAAAATTTTAAGAAGCCTGAAGAAAGTGAAGATTACAAAGTAGCGTCTGATTATGCTATAAAATCCATCGAAGCAATCGTTAAGAACGCAATTGTTAAAGGTGAGAATAAAATTATTATTAACACCAATCTTAAATTGGGTCTTCCAATGGAGAATATAAATAAAATTGCCGGACCGTTTATAGAGGCTTTGGCATTTGAGACATTTCAAAATGTTGTTGACGATGCTGATAATAAATGGAATTTGATAAATGTGGAAGCGCTTGAAAGATTAAATAGGGCGGATTTATTATTGCAATTTAAAAGAAAAAGAAAAATTGATACTGCAGTTACCGCAGAAGTAGATGTAAAAGCAACCGCTGAAGATTTTGAATCATCAGGTAAGTCTCCCAATATAACGTCTTATGCCAGAATTAGAAGTGCTTATATTGAAAATCCTGATTATTTGTTTGTGATATTATCGTTAAAACACAAAGTCTATTCCACAAGAAATGATCAAACCGGTTTAATGGATGGAATTATGGAAGTTGTGAAATACAATGCGTACGATATAAAATATTTATCGGATGCAGATATAAGCTACAATCCTTCATTAGGCACTGGGCAAATACAGATTAGAGATATTCATTATGTCTCTATAGAAGAAAGAACTGCCTGGGAATTTTGTCAATTATTGGATAAGAAATATTTGGCTTCAAGTAAAAGAGATTTTAAATCTTGGTTAACTTTAGCTAAACAAAATGGTTGGATTAAGTGAGCAATGATTTAAAAATATTATACGGTGATGCAATTCAAAAGATGCGAGAATTTAATTCAAGATCAGTGGATTTAATTATTGCTGATCCGCCATATAATTTAGGGAAAGACTATGGAAATGGTTCTGATTCCAAGAGTTTTGAAGAATATATACAATTCACTAAAGAATGGACAAAAGAAGCTACCCGGATATTAAAAAAAAGCGGAACCATTTATGTCTTTATGGGCTTTCGATTCATTTCTTATTTGTATCAAATCTTGGAAAAAGAAAACTCATTGAACTTTGTGAATTGGATTTGCTGGCATTATACTCAGGGGATCGGAAAGAAAAAAGGTTTTTCACCAAGACACGATGATATTCTTATGTTCACAAACTCTGAAAACTTCACGTTTAATCTTGATTCAATTCGGGTTCCTCAAAAATATTATCGCTCAAGAAATAATATGCGCGGTGCAAACCCAGGTGATGTTTGGGGATTTTCTCATATTCACTACTGCCAGGATAATAGACAAGATCACCCAACTCAAAAACCTGAAGGTTTGATAGAGAGAATGGTTTTGGTATCTTCAAATGAAGGTGATTTGGTTGTCGATCCTTTTTCAGGTAGTGGAACTACACTAAGAGTTTGTCAGCAGCTTAATCGTAATGGTATTGGGATAGAGTTAAATGAAGATTATGTAAAAATGACCAGCAAAAGATTATCAGAAAAATTCACTGGTTTTGATAGCATTGATCCGCGCATGGAAAGAGTTCCAAATGACTTGAATGATGTTGGAATAAGAGAAGAATATTTAGCCAATCACCTTGAATGGTTTCTAAAAAATCATAATGGGGCAAAAGATGTATTTTTTGCTGAAGTTGAAAAAAAATATGGAACCAGATTAAAACACTCATCCAAATTATCAAACAATAAAAGTTTATTTGACGAATAAAGCCCATCCTTAATTATCAAGCTCCTGTCAAACGAAACAAACTCACCCAACGTATGCAAAGAAAGAAATAAAATAACTTTAATTTTGTTGTAGCGTTTTATTATTCCACGGCATCTAATAATCAAACAAAATAAATCTTTATGCTTGAAGAAATGATTTTGCCTTTCAAAAGCGCTTCTCCTTTAACATTTGACACATGGAAATTAGGGTTAACTTTTAGGTTTTAAAACATTGTTGAGTTCACTCTAAAAAGGTCATAATAATTTTTATATGAGTAGATTTTTAAATAAATTCCTGAAAACAAAATCACTGATTAATATAAAAGAAGAAGACTTCTCTTGTTTATATTCAGAGATAGACAGCCGTCCAAATGTACCGGTCAATTGCATGGTTTCGGCAATCTTATTGTAGCACAGACAGAAATTGACCTACGAAAGATTATTGGACAGCATAAAATTTAATTTATTGACCAAAACAGCTCTTGGGTTGCAGACGTTAGACGAAGTCCCATTCTCCGAAGCGTCGCTCTTTAACTTTCAGAACAAACTTAACGCATATTTTATTGAAACCGGAATAAACCTTCTTGAGATAGAACCGGGTGGAGTAGAAATTACGATTACTCAAAAAACATTCAGAAGATACCGAAAGGAAGAAGAAGTTTGCGGACAAATGTTGAAGCAACCGTTTCAGAGTTCACAAGAAAGATGAATAACCGGAAGCTAAAAGTCAGAGTGTACTTCAAAGCAGCCATCTTTGCCTTTGCCGTTGGGATAAGTGTGAACTTTGGAAGGATCTATCGGTATCTTAAAGCAAAAGAAGTAGAACCGGTGGCTTCAACCGCATAGAAACAGAGCAAGAAGAGTGTTGTTTTGGTCAATATATCAAAGAACAGATTTAATAAATGTAAAAAATCAAATAAAAAAATATTACACAACATTTTTTGGACTTATTAGCCAAAAAAAATTTAATCAACAGTTTTTTTCAACACTAAAACTAAAAAAGCATTACTTTATGAAATTAGCTTTTTAGAGTGGACTCATTAATAAATGATTTTTTTTGAGGTGTCCTTATGAAAAAAGTCCTGATAGTTGAAGACGACCATAGTCAGCAATTTTTAATCTCCCATTATGTGCAGAAATCATTTGACGACTGTGAAATAATTACTGCAGATAATGGCGCTGAGGGTCTGCAAAAAATAGAGTGCGAAAATCCCGATCTTGTTTTACTTGATATCTCGATGCATGTTCTTAGCGGGCTTGAAATGCTTGAGCGATTACGTTGTAAGTATTTAAATAAAATTCCGGTGATTGCCTTAACTGCGTTAAGTGATCAGACGACAATTCTAAAAATGGTTTCACTGGGTATTGTGGATTATTTGATAAAACCGATTACCCCCTACATGGTTTTAGATAAAATTGGTAAAGTATTAAACGCTGCGTATTAAGAAATTGAGAATTAAGAATTGGCTTATTAGAGTTCACTTTATTTTTTGATGGTCTGTTGTTATATTGAAATAACAATTTAACCAAATGAGGCACGTTAATATTAAAACACTAATTATCTTATTCATCCTTGCATGTTCTCTTAACACTCAAAAAATTAATTATGAGATTAAGGAGTATAGTTCAAGAGAAGGCTTGTCGCAGAGTGTTGTGAATTGCGTATTGCAGGATTCAAGAGGATACGTTTGGGCGGGCACTCAGGACGGGTTGAATAAATTTGACGGTTATCATTTTAAGATTTTTAAACCCGATGCAGAAGATTCTAATTCTATTTCTCACAATCATATCTGGACAATCATCGAGGATTCTAAAAACAATTTGTGGATGGGTACTTACGGCGGCGGATTAAATTTTTATGATTATAAAAATGATAAATTTACACGCTATAAACATTCTGATAAAGATTCAAATTCAATAAACGGAGATGATGTTAGAGCAATTTATGAAGACAATAACGGTGTATTGTGGATTGGAACAAAAAATGGTCTTAACAGCTTTGATCCATCAAAAAACAAATGGGTAGATTTTTCAAACGGAAGCGGTAGTATTTTACCTTATAAAAATATACGCGATATATATCCTCATTCCGAAAAAGAATTATGGCTTGCCTGCTATGGTTACGGACTTGTACTATTCAACAAAGAAACAAAAAAAAGTGTTTTATATTCCGGCTCAAAGTCTAAAGCAAATGTTATATCGAGCAATAATGTTTGGAAAATAATAAAAGACAGTAAAGGGATCTATTGGGTTATCACTTTTGGCGGGGGAGTTAATTTTTTCGATTCTCGCAATTATAGCGCTATGGGTGAAATTAAATTTCAAAAATTTTTTAATTTGAATATAGACAAAGACGCAACAGCAATTTTTGAAACAGACGAAGGTGAGATTCTCATCGGAACAGATACACAGGGCTTTGTTGTTGTTGATAGCTCCAGACAGCATATTACCCATATCAAAATGGATATTAATAATCCGGCTGGACTTACTAATAATGGTGTATGGAGTATCTGCAAAAATAGTTCGGGAGGTTACTGGCTTGGTACATTTGGCGGCGGTTTAAATTTCCTTCGGTTTAATAATTCCGGTTTCGAGCACATTACAACTAATTCGGGCAAAGCTGTTTTAAATAATCCAATAGTATTTGCTGTAAGGAATATTAATGAAGGCGAGTTATTGGTTGGGACGTATGGCGGCGGACTTAATAAAATTAACATTTCAAACGGAAGTTCAAAATATTTTACTACAAACAATTCCTCAATTGCTTCCAACTACATTACTGATATTGTAATTGAAAACAGCAGCTCTTATTGGCTCGGTTCAGACGGCAGCGGAGTATCTCATCTTATTCCAAAACAAAATTCGTTCACAAATTATAATTCATCAAACAATAAAAAAATACCCAACGATTTTGTGAAGTGCATGTTGATGGATTCTTATAAAAATATTTGGGTCGGAACTTTGCAAGGGCTGTATAATATTCAAAACTCTGAAAATGTTTTAAGTGGTTTTTATTCAGATTCGGTTTTTATTCACGATATAAGAGCTTTACTCGAAATTGAACCCGGTGAAATTTTAATCGGTACTCACGGCGAAGGAATTTTTATACACAATGTTAAAAATAGAACTTTTGAAAAACTGAATAATAGTGTTATTGAAAATCAGCAAATTACAGCATTATACAAGGGATACAATGATATTTTATGGATTGGAACAAGGGGAAATGGATTAATAAAATACAGTTTTGAAAATAAACATGCCATGTTGTTTACTGAAAAAAACGGATTGTGCAATAATACAGTTCTGGGAATTGAGCAGGACAAATTTGGCAAGTTATGGATAATAACAAATAACGGGATTTCTAAATTTGATACTGAGGCTTTCTTTTTCACAAATTATTATGTTGTTGACGGACTTCTTTCAAACGAATTTGTTCAGGGAGCTATTTATAAAGATGAAAACGGGATTATTTATGCGGGAAATATTAAAGGAATGGAAATAATCGAACCGGAGAGATTTACTACAAATGATTTTAATCCCCCGATAGAAATTTCCAAATTAACTATAATGAACGAGGAACGTTCGATTAGCGAAATTAACGATTCGAAATTAGAGTTGTCGTATAAAGAAAATTTTGTAAAGATTGATTTTTCATCACTTGATTTTACAAAGCCGGAGAAAAATTTGTACCGGTATAAATTAACCCCCGGAAACAAGGATTGGGTTTATCTTGGAACGGAACATACTGTAAACTTTGCAAACTTAACTCCCGATGAATACCTGTTGGAATTAAACGGAAGCAACAGTGATGGTTTGTGGAGTTCAAATATTAAAAGACTCACTATCGTCATCAGTCCCCCTTTTTACAATACGTATTGGTTTTATACTCTTATTATATTTACTGTGGGATTCATAATTTTCCGCTTTCATCACGCACAATCGCAAAAAAGATTAGAAATGGAACGGCTTCGTCTTAAGATTGCAAGCGATTTGCACGACGAGGTCGGGTCATCGTTATCACAAATTTCTATTAATGCGGATATGATTAATTATGAAAACGACATATCCAAAATAAAAACAAAAAGCGAAATGATTAGATCCAAAAGCAGTGAAATGATAAATGTAATGAACGATGTTATATGGTCTATAGATTCACGTCACGATAAACTTGAAAGTCTTGTGGAAAGGATAAAAATTACCGCCGGGCAATTTGCCTCGAGTAAAGAAATAATGCTTGATTTTGATATTACCATCCAAAACCCGAACAAAAAATTAAATGTAGATTTTAGACAAAATTTATTTCTGATAGTAAAAGAAGCAATTAACAACGCTGTTAAATACTCGGAGGGAAGCCTGATTAAATTAAAAATACACGAACAAAACGAATACATAAAAATAACAATTTCCGATAACG
>Ga0210009_1000827_pt1 | contig 30528 bp, 19 predicted proteins | sample CryGeyCG2114_065_FD_185457 | JGI IMG/M metagenome (GOLD analysis project Ga0210009, IMG submission 185457) | Groundwater microbial communities from aquifer - Crystal Geyser CG12_big_fil_rev_8/21/14_0.65 (SPAdes) (version 2) | ecosystem: Environmental > Aquatic > Deep subsurface > Groundwater ...
TTTTACAAAGATATAACCCCGATGGGGTTATGAACAAAAATAAAAACTGATTCATAAAAATCATCCCGACTTGCATACTGTTGACTGCCGACCAAGAACAATTTGGTTCTGGCTTGTCCAGGTTAGGATTAGGGCAATTTATGAAGGGACATATAGTTGGTATTCTAATACGGATTCTGCTTCATTGTTTCTAACTTCCCCAACTCAATTAACGATATCTATTGTGAATGATACTTCGGCGCATTTAGAATGGACAGATAACAGCTTCTTTGAAGATGCATTCGAAATTGAAATAAAAATCGCTTACGGAGATTACCAGTTGGCAAAAATGGTTGCAAAGAATACCATAAACTCAGATATTCAAACCATCTTTTCTCCAAATCAATTCTATTCCTTCCGTGTAAGGGCAAAAACTTCGGATATCTATAGCGGTTATTCCAATGTTATTTCATCAATCTTTCAGTTTCCGGCGCCGGTCTTTTCAGGTATCACGCAGATTTCTGAGACATCTCTTAAATTAACCTGGGAGGGGAGGACCTCATTTGAGGAGGGATTTATAATAGAAAGAGGAACAAGTTATTCCAATACTGTCGAAATTGGCAGGGTTGGGCAAAATGTAGCTTCGTTCATAGATCAAGGGTTAGACGTTCATAAAAAATATTATTACAAGTTGTATGCGTTCACGAAACATAATAAATCGAACTACACCACCAGGTCGGTAGTTTACTCACCCTGGTATTCTGCAAGTTTTACCGTTTCTCTTAAACATGATTTTGGTTACTTATTAAGCCCGGATGAAAAAGTTTTTGCCGTAAATAATCCCGGCAAGGCTGAACCGGTGATTGAACTCTATACTGCAGATTACTTTCATTCGCTGTTGCGTCAAATTTACTCAACTGATCCTCTTGTTCGAACAACTACTAATATTGAATTCAGCAAAGATGGGAAGTATATCGCAGGAGTAAATAGTGATAATACTCTAACTTTGTGGAATACAAACGTCACAGCTATTTATAAAAGTATCTCTGTTAATGGCAGCGAAGGAATTCTACGATTTAACCCTGATTTACACACCGTCGCATTTGCAACAAAAGGAAATATCTATTTCTGGAATTACACCGATGGCTCAATTATCAAAGTATTAAATGATTTGGAAACGTCCGGAATTACAAGCTTTGTTTTTAACCAGGACGGTAACCATTTTCTGGTTGGCGGCGCTCAAGGTTTAAGTTTATGGGATAAAAATTCGTGGTCAAAAATTAGGGATATCGTTGGAAGTTCGGGTTATTCAAATGCCGCTTTTTCAAAAGACGGTAAATATATTATTGCGTCAAATTCAAGTTCTATTGCTATCTGGGAGAATGCCGGCAGCACGCTACCTAAACAAATAGTTTCAGGAGATGGAACCCGCCAGGCTGTTATGAGTTCTGACAATAACTATGTGTATAGTGTTTCCAATAGCCGGGTTTCTTGCTATCTATTACCGGATGGTGAATTAATTGACGCAGCTTACTTCACGGATATGCCGACTTCAATAATGCTCTTAAATGACGGATTGCAAATGATCTGTAAGTTTAGCGATAGATTGGTATTTTGGACATTAAAGTTTGAATGGGTGGGTTAACGAAAATCTTTTTTACATTGAACCATAACGCCTGCTTTTATGTTAATATAATGTAATAATACTATTGTGCGGCAAGTTCAAAGTAGAAAGTAGAAAGTAGAAAGTATGAAGTGAATCGGAACTTCAAAACAAGAATAATATCTTGACATAAAAACAAAGATTTACCTGTCAATACTAAAAGACTGTCTAATATAAAGAAGCGTTGAAAACAATAGATGATGCAAAAGTTGAAATCAGAGCAAGTTTTCATTTTACTTATTGCTTCTTTATATTTGAAAGAAGAAAAAACAAGAAAGCAGAATCAAATTAATGGAGAAATCTTTCGAAATAGCAATTCTTGGTGGAGGTCCCGGCGGTTACGTTGCGGCAATCCGGGCTACGCAATTAGGGTATAAAACGGTGATTATTGATAAAGATAATTTAGGCGGCGTTTGTCTGAATTGGGGCTGTATTCCAACTAAATCCCTGCTCAAAAATGCCGAACTCTTTGATAAAATTAAAAACCATTCGGCTGATTTTGGAATTTCGGCAAAAGAAGTTTCTTTTGATTTTTCAAAAATTATTAAAAGAAGTCGTGATGTCTCCGGGAGAATTGTAAAAAATGTCGAACTCCTCATTAAGAAAAATAAAATTGAACGTGTCAACGGCTTCGGCAAATTTGTTTCAAAAAATCAAATTGATATTTTTGATAATGACGGAAAGAAGACAAATTCAATTATCACCGACAAAATTATTATTGCCGCTGGTGCAAGTCCCAAAAATTTCCCCACTATTCCGGTTGATAGAAAGGTAATTATCACAAGCGCCGAAGCGATGAACTTATCCGAACAGCCAAAAGAAATGATTATAATCGGAGCGGGTGCTATCGGAGTTGAGTTCGCTTATTTTTATTCCGTTCTCGGCACAAAAGTTACGCTCATCGAAATGATGGAGAACATTTTACCTATCGAAGATAAAGAAATCTCTCAAACACTCGAGAAGAGTTTCAAAAAAAGAGGGATAGAAATTCATACTTCAACGAGTGTTGAAAGTGCGGTTGTCAAAGGGAAAAAAGCTCATGTCTCTATCTCGAAAAATGGTGAACAAAAGGAATTAACTGCGGACATTGTCCTTTCGGCTGTCGGTGTAACCGGAAATGTTGAAGGTTACGGTTTAGAAGAATTGGGTATTGAACTTTTCAAAAAGCATATCAAAGTTGATAAGAAAACTTACTGCACGAACATTGAAAACATTTTTGCCATTGGCGATGTTATTGGAGCCCCGTGGCTTGCGCACGTTGCATCAGCAGAAGGTATCAACTGCGTGGAAGAAATGAAAGGTTTACATCCAGCTTCAATAAATTATGATAATATTCCCGGTTGCACTTACTGCCAACCGCAAGTTGCAAGTATCGGACTAACAGAAGCTAAGGCAATGGAAAAAGGATATGGACTTAAAATCGGAAGATTTCCTTTTATGGCGAGCGGAAAAGCGTTTGCCGCCGGTGATCGTGAAGGATTTGTAAAACTTATTTTTGATGCAAAATATGGTGAACTTCTCGGCGCGCATATTATTGGTTCGGAAGCAACGGAAATGATTGCAGAACTTGCAGTTGCAAAATCTCACGGCGCTACGTATGAATCAATCGCAAAAACTATCCATGCGCATCCTACTTTATCAGAATCAATAATGGAAGCAGCGGCGAACGCCAATGGCGAATCAATCCACATTTAGAACACTGACCTATTGCAACCTTGATGTTATTGGTTATGAAGAAGCGTGGGAACTTCAACATGAGCTTCTTCAGTTAAGAAAAGAAAAAAAAGTTACCGATGTGTTTCTCCTGCTTGAACATCCGCACACTTATACTTTGGGCAAAACAGCGGATAAAAAAAATCTTGTCGGCAGTAAAGAATACTTGGCTGAACATAATATCTCGGTTTTTGAAATTGATCGCGGTGGTGATATTACGTATCATGGTCCGGGACAAATTGTCGGTTACCCTATCATCAGTTTAACGGAGTGGCAAAATGATACGCATAAATATTTGCGCGCGTTGGAAGAAGTTATCATCTTAACTTGTAAAGAATATGGTTTAACTTCCGGAAGAAAACCTAAATATACCGGTGTTTGGATCCAAGAGAGAAAGATTGCAGCCATAGGAATTAAAATTAGCAACTGGATCTCGATGCACGGTTTTGCATTTAATGTTCATACCGATTTGAAATTATTTGACGGAATTATTCCTTGCGGTATCAGAGGGAAGGAAGTTACTTCGTTAGCCAATGAGTTAGGGCAAGACATAGCGATTGAAGAAGTAAAAGAGAAACTGCTTAAAAATTTTATTGAAGTTTTTCAATACGGTAAAATTGAAACAATGCAAAGAGAAGAGTTAATTTCATTTGCCTAACAGCAGGCATGCAATAAAGTACGCACAAGAAAGGTTCATAAAAGTACATGAGATCTCCTGAACAAAAAAATATAAAAACGAAAAGAGAAACAGCAAAGCAAATTTTAATTAACGGAAAGACGCTAACTCTTTCCAAAGAAGAAATTCTTAAAGCTTTTCGCACAATGTTTCTTTCGCGGCAGATGGATAAAAAGTCAATGAACTTGCTAAAGCAAGGGAAAACATTTTTTCATATTGCCGGTTCCGGGCATGAAGCGATCCAAATTGCAGCAGGAATGCAGTTAAATCCGCATCACGATTGGATCTTTCCCTATTACCGGGATCTTGGCGTAGTGCTTACATGCGGAGTAAATCCTTATGATGTTTTTCTTCAATGTTTTGCTAAAGCCGATGATCCTTCCAGCGGTGGACGGCAGCTTCCCTGCCACTACGGCGCGCGAGGATTAAATATTCCAAGCCAATCAAGTCCAACCGGAACGCAGTATTTACATGCTGTTGGCGCCGCTTTAGCTTCTCAGCACCAAGGAATAAAAAACGTAACCTATGTAAGTTCTGGTGAAGGAACTACAAGTCAGGGTGAATTTCACGAAGCGGTAAACTGGGCGAGCCGCGAAAAACTCCCGGTTATTTTTGTTGTTCAAAATAATAAGTACGCAATTTCTGTGCACGTTTCCAAACAGAGCGGGGGAGAGGGGAATTCAATTGCAGAAATGATGAAGGGCTATGCAGCCTTAAAACGCATGTTGATTGACGGAACTGATTTTGTTGAATCGTATGTAGCTTTCCAGGAAGCGGTTGAATATGCCGGGAGTGGAGAGGGTCCGGTATTGATTGAAGCTGATGTTGTTCGACTCCTTTCTCACTCTTCTTCCGATGACCAAAAGAAATACCGCGAACACGATGAATTGGAAGATGAAGCAAAACGCGATCCTGTAGAAAAAATGATTTTACTTTTAAAGGAATATTATTTTGTTTCGGAGGAGGAAATTCAACAAATAAAAACTGAGGTTTTAGCGGAGATTGAAAACGCTGTCACTGAAGCGGTTAGTGCCAATGACTCCCCGCCTGAATCATGCGAGAAATATGTCTTTGATGAAAGCGGGTTGAAAGATACTTTCAATTATGAAGCAACTGGAACAAAGGGAAATCCTATTGTTATGGTTGATGCTATTAATCACGCGCTTCATGAGGAAATGGAATTGAACAATAAAACTTACCTCTTTGGTGAAGACGTTGCCGATAAAAAAGGAGGAGTATTTACTGCAACAAAAGGATTAACACAAAAATTTGGCGATAAACGTGTTTTCAATTCTCCTTTAGCTGAAGCAAGTATTATTGGCGTCGCAACCGGAATGGCTTTAACCGGGTTAAAACCGATCGTTGAAATTCAATTTGGGGATTACATTTGGCCCGCATTTATGCAATTTAAAAATGAAGTAGCTACGATGCGTTACCGTTCCAACAATTCGTGGAGCGCTTCATTTGTTACACGCGTTGCTGTTGGCGGATACATTCACGGCGGATTATGCCACAGCCAAAATATAGAATCAATTTTTGCACACATCCCGGGAATTTATATTGCCTATCCTTCCAATGCGGCAGATGCAAAAGGATTATTAAAAACCGCCATCCGTTTAAATGATCCGGTATTATTTTGTGAGCATAAAGGATTGTACCGTCAAAGTTTTGCTACTTCTCCTGAACCGGATAAAAATTATCTCATCCCCTTTGGTGAAGCAAAAGTAGTAAAAAAAGGAAAGGATGTTTCCATAATTACTTATGGAGCTTCTGTATGGGATGCTCTTTTTGCAATTCGAAAACTCGAAGATGAAGGTCATTCAGTTGAAGTTATTGATATAAGAACGATAATTCCTTTAGATGAAGAGACAATTTTTAAATCGGTGAAGAAAACAGGGAAAGCAATTGTTATCCATGAAGATACTTTTACTTCCGGATTCGGAGCTGAGATTGCCGCTAGAATTTCGGACACTTGTTTTCAACATCTCGATGCACCTGTGAAAAGAGTAGCTGCAAAAGATGTTCACATTCCTTACAGCCCGATTTTAGAAAACGCTGCGCTTCCTTCACGCGAAGGAATTTATCAAGCGATAAAAGAATTGATTCGATACTAAAGAAAAAGTTGAAAGTAGAAAGTAACAAGTAGAAAGTTGGAAGTAGAAAGTTGGAAGTTGGAAGTTGAAGCACGCACTTTATACTTTCCTCTCGTCACTTTTTATTGAGCAAAATCCGGAGAAAAAAATGAAAGTCGAAATACCGATGCCCAAAATGGGTGAATCCATAATGGAAGGAACCATTTTAAAATGGCACAAAAAAGTTGGAGAAAGAATCCGAAAGGATGAAATCCTTTTTGAGATAAGTACGGATAAAGTTGATTCTGAAATCCCTTCACCTGTTGATGGAATTGTTACAGCATTAATTGCCGATGAGGGTGCAACGCTTGATGTCGGTAAAATCGTAGCTTATATCGAATCAAATGAAAATAGGGTTTTGGATGAAGTAAACTCTTCTTCAAAGAAAGAAGTAATGGTTAGCGGAAATATGAAAAAGAAAATTTCCGAAGAAGAAATGCTCATTACCCCTTCTCAACAAAAAATAGATATTCCCATGCCGAAAATGGGGGAATCTGTTATGGAAGGAACGATCATCAAATGGTATAAGAAACCGGGTGAAGCAGTAAAGCTCGATGAAATTCTTTTCGAAATCAGCACGGATAAAGTTGATACGGAAGTTCCTTCACCGGTGAACGGAACGCTTTCTGAAATATTGGTAAAGGAACAAGAGACCGTTGAAGTAGGAACTGTTGTAGCCAGAGTTTTTTCAACTGAACTTTTGCATCAAACCGAAGTTCAACATGAAAACAGTATTGAAGCTGGGCAAATGCATGCGGTTATCGGTGCAAACTCACTCCCTGCAGATGCTCTTGATGAAAATGAAAAAGAGAGTAACCGATTTTATTCTCCCCTTGTTATGAATATTGCAAAGAAGGAAAAAGTATCGTTTGATGAATTGGAAAAAATTCCAGGTTCCGGCATAAACAAAAGAGTGACAAAAAACGATCTACTCAGTTACCTTCAAAAAAGAGAAGCCCATCATATCAGCCAGGTTGAACCTGTTGATGTCCAAGAAACTCACCTGTTTACTGCAAACCTCGTAGAACGAATGCCGATGGACAACATCCGCCTGAAAATTATGCAGCACATGATAAAGAGCCGCGATACTTCAGTTCACGTTTCGGCAATGGTTGAGGTTGATATAACAAAAATTTATAACTTCATAAAAGTAAATAAGGAACGGTATCAAAATCAAAAGGGAGTGAAGCTGACTTATATGGCATTCGTTTCGGATGCTGTTATTAAATCTCTAAAAGCTTTTCCGGTTGTAAATGCAAGCATAGAGGGAACAACTATTCTGCAAAAAAGATTTATTAATCTTGGCATTGCGGTTGCGCTCGAACCGAACGGATTGATCGTCCCGAACATTAAAAACGCACACGATAAAAATATTTTTGAACTTGCGAAGGCGATAACAGAACTTGCAGAAAAAGCCAGAACAAAAAAACTTTCTCCCGATGACGTTACCAACGGAACATTTTCAATTACTAATTATGGAGTCTTCGGAACTATTTTCGGAACTCCGATAATTAATCAACCTGAAGTTGCAATTCTCGGTGTTGGTGCAGTTATAAAAAAACCGGTTGTAGTTGAAGTTGACGGAATGGATACCATAGCAATCAAACCAATAATGAACCTTGCCATTACGCACGATCACCGTTTAGTTGATGGAATGGTTGGCGGAAAGTTTCTTTCCTTTATAAAAGAAAAGTTAGAACGGTTTGACGAAAAAGAGATGATGTGAGTTTATTCTGCATTGCCACGAGCTTTAGCTCGTGGGTTATTTAAGACTCCAATTCCCGGGCTTTAGCCATAAATGAGTGTTTCATTTGGCTAAAGCCAAAAATTATTTTATTTATCGACCATGACCTGAAGGTCGTGGCAATTCAGTTATAAATTTTACAAAAACATTTATATGCGTACAATAAATTATCATCAAAGAATATTTAAAGAAAAAGCTGAAAACAAAAGGGAAGAATTAGGTAAACGACCTGACTGGTTGAAAGTTCGTTTGCCTATCGGCGAGAATTTTAGCGATCTTAAAAACTTAATGCGCGATAAAAATCTTAACACGGTTTGCGAGGAAGCAAGATGTCCAAATATCGGCGAATGTTGGAATCATCGAACTGCAACATTTATGATTCTCGGCGATACGTGTACCCGAAGCTGCGGTTTCTGCAATATCAAAGTTGGCATTCCCAACACGCTTGATCTTGATGAACCTCTCCGTGTTGCCGAAGCGGTTGCTAAGTTGCAGCTCCGGCATGTCGTCATCACTTCTGTTGACCGTGATGAATTGAAAGACGGTGGCTCTTCGATATTTGTCGAAACGATTCGCTTGATACGCGAACAAATTCCTTCTTGCACAATTGAAACGCTGATTCCCGATTTCAAAGGAGATGAATTTTCTTTTGAAATTATCATGCAGAACCCGCCGGACATTTTAAATCATAATCTTGAAACCGTCCCCGGATTATATCACGCAGTAAGACCGCAGGCAAAATATCACCGCAGTCTTGATTTGATTACCTGGTTTAAGCGTAAAGGATTGAAAACAAAGAGTGGAATCATGGTCGGCATCGGTGAAACGAATGAGGAAGTCTTGGAAACGATGAAAGATTTAGTCGCTGCCGGGTGCGATATCTTAACCATCGGACAATATTTACAGCCGACAAAAAATCATTTACCCGTCAACCGTTACGTTACGCTTGATGAATTTGCAATGTTTAAAGAAGAAGGATTGAAAACCGGGTTCAAAATTGTGGAATCTTCACCGCTTGTAAGAAGCTCCTATCACGCAGATGAACAGGCGAGAGAAATATTTCTTTAAATAAATTGTAGTAATCATTTAATAATTTCATAACTTAACAGTCCAAAAATTATCTCTATTTTACGGTAGCTAAAAATAATTATTGTTGATGAAAAAATATTTACTTCTAAATCTCACGCTTCTCTTTTTTACTGCGCAAGTAGTACCGCAGCAGAATACTCTTCAAAAAACAACGGTGGATGATAATACTAAATCTACTAATGTCGGCAATATCGGGCTTACGGTTTCCAACTTTGGTATTTATGGAAACGGATTGAACAATCTTACCTCAGCCAATCGCCAGCCCTCTTGCGAATATCCTTTAGGAAGTGGCATAGAGCATATCTTTGTCGGCGGTCTTTGGATCGGCGGCTTTCAAAAAGAAAATCTTACTACTAAAAGTTTAACCGGACCTTTGGTTAGTACGGCGGCAGTTGATGCAAGTTCTTTATCGTCCGGGAGAAATGCCGGCTTTGAATATACAAATGACGAAAACTCCAAAGTTGCGGAAAGATCAACATCACTCGATTCAAGATTTTATAATCCCGATGCTATCTCTCACCAGGATTTTGTAATGGATTTTACCGACACCAACACGGCATATTTTAACGGTGAAGCTATTGCTGATCATAATCCATTGGGAATTGCGATTCACGAGGAAACTTATGCGTGGAATTTCCCCTTTGCAGATTTCTTTGTGATCATGAATTATACTATTAAAAATGTTTCCAATAAATATTTAGATAGTGTTTATGTTGGTCTTTGGACTGACGCGGTAGTTCGCAACACAAAAATAAACACTACCACAAACTCTGCTTTTTATTCTCATGGCGGCGACGCTTATAACGACACATTAAAAATTGCGTATGAATATGATGCTGATGGCGATGGACCGTTGACGGACAGTTATGTCGGGTTTTTATATTTAGGCTCAACACCAACCATAGATAGTTTATTTGTCGTTCAAGGTGATACAATCCCGGCAACGAACTTTAACTCATGGACACACAACAACACAACTGATCCAAACTTCTTTGCTCCGACAAATGATCTTGATAGGTACCGGAAAATGCAGGGTTTGTTTGGCGGGACAAATCGTTACGGAAGCGGAATTAATCCACAGGATTTAAAATTACCCTCCAACCGTTCTCTTTTAATCACTCACGGGTATTATAAGAATATCGCGCCGGGGGATTCAATAAATGTTGTTTATGCTATTGTGTGTGCAAAAAAGTTTGGGAATGAACCTGCGATTGCCGATACCTGGGATCAGCGAAAAAATTTATATTCGAATGCGGATTGGGCATTAAGAGCTTACTTCGGGAATGATAAAAACAGAAATGGTGTAATTGATGCCGGTGAAGACCTCTTCGGAGACGGGCAGATCCATCGTTATATTTTACCTTCTCCGCCAAATGTGCCTGTAGTAAAAGTTGTTACGGAAAATCAAAAATCTACTATCTACTGGGATAAAAGAGCAGAAGTTTCGATTGATCCTATTTCCGGGAAAAAAGATTTTGCCGGATACAAAGTTTACAGAACTCAAGCCGGGTTTGATATTTCCGATATTCAAAATACAGTCGGCTCGTTAGTAGTTCTCGCGCAATATGATTCTGCCGGAACTACCGGATATAATACGGGCTTTAGTTCAATTGAACTTTCAGAACCTGTAACTTTTACTGACGATGCTACAAAATATTATTACAAATATGAAGTCCCAAATCTTCTCAACGGCTGGCAATATCTCTTTTCAGTAACTTCAATTGATAAAGGTGACCCGGAAAATAACCTCGGTCCATTAGAGTCAAGCTTGTTGACGAACCTTAAAAGAGTACTGCCGGGCACGCCTGCCACGGATGATGAAAACATTGCTATAGGTGTTTACCCGAACCCTTATTACGGGAGCGCTTTGTGGGATGGTTCTTCCGAAAGATTGAGAAAAATTTATTTCTATAATCTTCCCGCTGAATGTGAAATAACTATCTATACACTTGCGGGAGATATCGTTAAAAGAATTGAGCATGATCGAATTAGTAATGGTTCAGATATACGGTGGTTTGAGCAATATGCATCTGATGGAAAGCAACAGTTTTCCGGCGGAGAACATGCATGGGATTTAATCACCGGAAACGATCAAGCTGTTGCAACCGGGCTTTATCTTTTTACGGTTAAAAACAATAAAAACGGATTTATTAAAACAGGAAAATTCTTAGTAGTTAAATAAGGAGTAATAAAATGAAAATGAAATCTCTAATTGCGGCAATTATCCTTTTCACCGGATTATCTTTTGCCCAACAATATCCTTTAGTAACATTGCAGGATATTAATTTTATCCACGATAGTTTAAATCCTTCAACATGGCCGAATTCCCCCTTAGCAGGTGATACGGTACGGGTTCAAGGACAAGTCTTAGTTAGTCCAATCATTGATCCTGTGAATGACCGTAGAACTATCCTCTATTTTGGCAAAGCCTGGGGATGCTATATCCAGGCAAATGATGCAAGCGAGTGGACCGGATTAAATATTTATCAAGCTGATTCTACGGCTCAAGGTACGCTATTTGATCTTGTTGATACTTCGGGAACATACGAATTTACCGGTGTGGTTACTCCTTATGGGCAAACCACCGAATTAATGCTTACTACAGCGCCACAGCCAATTGAAATTAATCTTATTGAGCAGCATACAAAAAGACCTGATCCAATACCTTTAACAATAGACAGTTGTTATCTCCCGGATGGAACATTCAACTACAATCTCAGAAAATATTTAGGAATGTATGTAATTTTCACGGCTGATGCTCAGCATCCTTTAATCACTTCAGATTTAGTTTCGGGAACAGGCTCAACCGCCGGCGGTTTCAACATTAATGATCTTAACGGTCATAAAATACAAATGTATGCTCAATCAAAATATTATAAGACAGGCGCTTCTTATCGTTTGAGACCCGAATATTTACCACCTCCAGCCGGGTCACAACTGACTTATGTTCGCGGTTTATTAGAAGTTTATAACAACGTTTGGGAAATAGTGCCTCTTTACCCTGATGATTTGGGATCGGTTTTAGTCTCTCCTCCCAGCATTTCAAATGTTAAGAGAAGTCCGGCAATTGTTGGTCCAAATGATGATGTAACGGTTACTGCAACTATAAAGGGACTTGCCGGCGCTTATGTAACTGGCGCTCAAGTATATAAAAGATTGAACGATGGCAATTTAGATTCATTAGTGATGACAAAAGGAAATGGTGCTGATTCAATTACGTTTTCCTGTGTAATTCCCAAAGTGGCAGATTCTGCTTTTGTTGATTTTTATGTCAAAGCAGTTGATAATAATGGACTTTCTTCAACGAGTCCCACAAATCTTGCAACAAGCCGTTATTCTTATTTTGTTCTGAATAAACCCTTGACCATTCAGCATGTTCGTTACAGTCCATTCGGAAGCGCCTATAGCAGTTATAATGGCTATCATGCAACGTTAACCGGAGTTGTCACTGCTGATACGTCGGATATTCCGGGAAACCACGGAAGTAATCCTCCGAGAGTTTATATTCAAAACGGGCAGGGTCCATGGAGTGCAATACTACTCGGTACTTCAGGCGCAAACGGTTCTCAAGTTACTAATCTTAAAAGAGGCGATAATATCACGGTTGAGGGAGTTATTTTATTAGGTTCTCTGGGAGTTAGAATTGACAGTTTAGCGTCAATCGTAGTTAATTCACAAAATAATCCTTTACCTGAACCTGAATATCTTTTAACCGGAACGATCGGAACATCGGTTCTCGGAACTGTTGCAGCGGAACAGTGGTCTGGATGTCTTGTGACTTATAAAAACGTAACCATTGATGTCGCCAATGCCGACGGAACAAGTAATTTCGGCGAATCTTATGGAAATGACGGAGTTCTTCCTCATACAAGAATTATTTGGTCTGATGGAAATACAAGTTTTAATGCAGGCGCAAGTGCGGTAAAAGTGAACGTCGGAGATTATTTCTCTTCAATTACCGGCATCTTAGGATTTACACATTCATATTATAAATTAGCTCCCAGAAAAGATGCTGATATTTCAGGTTATACCCCGGTTTCAGTTGAAGATGAAACAGCAGGTATTCCTGCCCGGTATGATCTAAAACAAAATTATCCAAACCCGTTTAATCCTACAACAAATATTGTGTATTCAATTCCTAAGTCAGGAATTGTAACAATAAAGATTTACAATATTCTTGGGCAGGAAGTTCGTGTTCTTGCAAACAGAATGATGAATCCCGGAACATACAATGTTTCATTCGATGCAAGTTCATTGAACTCAGGCGTTTATTTCTACAGCCTAACGGTTGATAACTTTACGCAAGTAAAGAAAATGATGCTGCTTAAATAGGGCTCAATGCTGAGATGAAAGTAAAAATAGATATCATCATTTATATTTTCTGTTTGGGAATATCCTCAACTTTCGCACAATGGGAATTGAGATATCCACCTCAACCAACCGTTGGTATAAATGATATCTACTTTTTGAATCAATCAAATGGTTTTGCCGTCAATAGTTCCGGCAGCATTCTTAAAACTGTTGACGGCGGTAATCATTGGAGTATTGTTAAACATTTGCAACGTGATAATCTTACAGAAATAAAATTTGTAGATAATCAAAATGGTTTTATACTTTCGCCTCATTCCTTTATAGGAGATTCCAAGGATTTTGTATTTACTACAGATGGCGGTAATGAGTGGCAGACAAGTTATATCGGATTAAGTGATGCTCTAACCTTTCTTCCGTTATCCAATTCGGAAATAATTAAGAGTGGGGATCAAGGGACAATAGCAAAACTTGATAATTTTTATGGTTTATGGAGCGAAAAGTATCGCATGTCGGTATTTATTGATTGGGATATTTATGCTCCCTTCGGTGATATTAAACAATTTGAAAAATTAAATTCCGGGAGAATTCTCGCGCTTGGTTCAAGCTGGAGAGCGTTTCAGTATAACGTGATTTCTGACTCGGTAGCTTTTTTATTATTTAGTGACGATGATGGCAGTTCCTGGGATACTTTGTGGTGCGACTTACCAAAGCTCTTAACTACATTTTCCTTTGCGAATAATAAAATAGGTTGGATTGGAGGGAAAGGTAACGAAATTTATAAAACTACTGATGGGGGAATAAGTTGGCACTTGAATTATTCAGAACTTCTTGATGATCAATCCACTTCAATTTCAAAAATATCGGTATTAGATTCTCTTAAAATGCTTGCTGTAACAACAAAGGGGAAAATTATTTCCACTTCCAATGGAGGAAGTAGTTGGGAATTGAGTTCTGATGCCGCAGACGCTTACTATGAATCTTTTTATAATATTTATTTTGTCAATGATCAAATAGGTTTTGTCTTTGGTCCCGATTTATGGACTACTACTACTGGTGGTAGTAGTTGGAGCAAAGTTGATACATCAATAAAACCAACGTTCTCAAAAATTCAATTTATAAATACCAAACTTGGTTTTGGAATTGGGGGAGGACAATTATACGGCGGCTCCTCTTTCTATAAGACTTCAAATGGCGGGTTTAACTGGGAAAGGTTGTATGATGGTAATCCAGATGGTTCATTTCAAGGTTTTTTCATGAGCGATTCACTAAAAGGCTGGTTAACAAAATACGATTCACTTTTGAAAACTACAGATGGGGGATCTCATTGGTCTTCAGTATATGTTGATACTCTTTTAGAATTCATGCGCGGAGTTGAATTTTTTAATGATCAATTAGGGGTTTTATTTGAGGCTCGCCAAAGGTTTAACGATTATACTTTAAATTATCTTACAACAGATGGGGGAAACACCTGGCAAAAATATCGGATGAGTGATCAAAAATTCCTCACCTCTTTCCTAAAAATAAAAAGAACAGATCCGTCACACATTTGGGTTGTGAACCAGCAAGGAGTTTGGCTTTCACGTGACACAGTAAAAACTTGGGAAAACGTCAATCCGGATATTTGGGGTTGGGCAGCTGCTTTCGATTTTTCTGATTCTTTAAATGGCTGGGTGGCTCACTTAGACGGTCAGCAAAATAAAATCAAATTCACTTCTGATGGCGGAATTACCTGGCACACTATTATGAAACCATATATGGTACAGTCCCAGGATTTAGTTATTGATGGTCGGGATTATTTTGGCAGATTACAAGTTACTGTTGCCGGGCTTTATGGAAGTCTCTTTAGATTTTCTGAAGATACAGACTACGGTTATGAGCAGACGAGTTATACAAATAATTGGTTTAATTCAATCGCTGTTTACAGAGAAGGAAATTTTCTACATAAATGGGTAGCCGGTACAGGCGGAACAGTTTTGTATAATCGAGATTATCTAACAGATGTAGAAGAAGACAAAACTGTAACCTTAACAGATTATCACCTTGCTCAGAACTACCCGAACCCGTTTAATCCGAGTACGACAATTAAATATTCAATCCCGAATACAAGTACAGCGAGTGTTGTAGCTGTAAAATTAATAATTTATGATCTGCTTGGGAATGAAATTAACACTCTTGTGAATGAAGATCAGCCAACCGGAAGTTATGAAGTTGAATTTGATCCTCTATCTGAAAACCGACAACTTACCTCCGGGGTTTATTTTTATCGTTTGAGAGCCGGGAAATTTACTGAGACAAAAAAGATGTTGTTTTTAAAATAAATGTATTGAGTTACCTGGTCACAATTGGCGATGTAACGAATTAATTAATCAAAATAAAAGATTTAATGATAAAGAATATTTCAGTTAGTTTAATTTTTGTCGGGTTGTTTTTCTTTTACGCGTGTAATGAAAAATTGGTTGATAACCCGGTTGCAAATAAAGCTCCCTTAACAAAAGTATTTTTAAACCCTGACAGCACCGTATCGCAGCAGCAAAGTACAATTAAGTTGTATTGGAGCGGTGATGATCCTGATGGCTTTATTGTAGGTTATTATCTATCCTGGGATGGTATTAATTGGTCATTCACTGTAAAGAATGACAGTCTCTTCGCGCTTCAAATTGGCGCTGTAGATACAATATTTTCATTCAAAGTTTCTGCGGTTGATAATTCGGGGAACGGACAATACGACACACAGATCGTTCAAAATAATATTTCTTACGGCGCCGAACCATTCACCGACTTAAACGGAGACGGTAAATGGAATTCAGGCGAACCCTTTACAGATGTTGGTTTAATTGATCCGAACCCGGCATCATTACACCTGCCTATCAAGAATACCGCCCCGACAATTAGCTGGAATATCCTTTCAACGCATCCGGATACATCATTTACCGTAATGTCCTTTGGTTGGAATGCAGATGATATTGATGGTTCCGGGACAATAAAACATATTAATATTGCCTTGAATGATACTACGAATTTTATTTCTGTGAATGGAGGGGTAAAATTAATTACCATCCGCACAAAGGATTTTTCGAACCCAAATCCATTAATGGAGATTTTGATAGACGGTGACCCCAATAATCAAGCCGCCGATCCGACAACAGGACAGAAAACCCGATTACCAGGCTTGCTTTATAATGCGAATAATATTTTTTATGTTCAAGCGGAAGATATTTCAGGTGCAAAATCTATTTGGCTCAGTTCTGCTTCGCAAAAAGATAGTAAACCGGGTTGGTATGTTAAGAAACCCCAGGGAAAGTTTGTTCTTGTTGATGACTACAAAAAAAGCGATAACGCCCCGGCTTTTTTCTCAAGTATGATGGACGATAGTTTACTACTCAAACACAAATACGATGTTTATGACATTTATAACCAAAAACCTCCTTTTTTAAACTCAACTTTTTTAGAGACTATCAAACTATTTGATTGCGTCATCTGGTATGCTGATAATGATCCTTCTCTTGATCTTGCAAGCTCTTCGGTACAAAAATATACTATCCTTGGCGGAAAGATATTCTTTTCATTACAATTTCCACAGACAGTTGACTTAACTCAAATTCAAGGATTTCTACCAATAACCTCGGACAGCAGCGACTACGCGACATTCCTTCCGACCGGAGCAACAGCATGGGACACTACGCAAAGCGATTATCCAAAACTCCAGGTAACAGCTTCTTTAGCAAGAGCGCGATCCTTTTATCTGAGTAATATTGGCGTTACTCCTATCTATTATTTCCCTAAGAAAGAATTAAAGGGATTCATCGGATTTGAGAACAGTGAAAAAAACGTTTTCTTTATTGGTATGCCTCTGCACCGGATTAACGGAATTCCCGGAAGTGTAAAAAATTTATTAACTAAGGTTTTATTTGACGATTTTAAGTTAACGCCATGAAATTATTAATTACAATAATCATTCTTTCCTCCTTTTCTCTTTCTGCACAAGAGACGGGAACCATATCGGGTAAAGTCACAGAAAAAAAGACAAAGGAAGCTTTACTCGGAGTTAATGTTGTCCTCAAAGGGACGTATTACGGCGCCGCTACTGATTTTGATGGGAAATACATAATTAAAAATATAAGTCCCGGAACATACAACATTGAAGTTTCTCTCATCGGGTACAAAGCTGTTAAGTATGGTGCAATAAAAGTCGAACGCGGAAAAACAAAACAGCTTGATATTCAACTTGAAGAATCTGCATTAACATTAGGGCAGGAAGTTGTTATTGTTGGTGAAAGACCAATGCTTGATGCCGAGGAAACACAAAGTAAAAGAACTATCTCTAAAGAAGATATTCAAAAAGCGAGGCTTGAAAATATTTCCGATATTGTTGTTCAGCAGGCTGGGGTAGTTAAATCCGATAATGAAATACATATTAGAGGAGGGAGATCAAATGAGAACGCATTTTTGTTAGACGGTGTTTCCGTACAGGACCCTTTAGCCGGAACAGGTTTTGGTTTACAGCTTTCTGCAAATGCGATAGAAGAAGTTGAGGTTATCACTGGCGGATATAATGCAGAGTTTGGTCAAGCAACATCGGGAGTTGTAAATGTCCGTACAAAAGAGGGGGGAGAAAATTATCACGGCTATTTTTCTTACAAAAACGATAATATGTTCGGTAAAACCTCGGTACATGTTTTTAATACCGATATAGTTGAGGCAAATATAAGCGGTCCCGAACCATTTACATCTTCACTTTTGCCTGCGCTGGGTTTAAATATACCCGGCAGCATAAGTTTTTTTGGGAATTTTTATATGGGTGTAACAGATGGAATTACTCAAGGGTATAACAAAGCCACGGCACGCCAGGTGGTTTCATCCATATTTAATGGTTCACGCTTTGCACCGCGTGCAGAGAATAGTTGGTTCTGGTTAGGGAAACTTACCTATAAAATAACACCTACAATTAAATTGCAGTATTCGTTCAATCAGTCGGTAAATATCAATCAGAATTCCCAATCATTACAATCAAATCTCGAATATGTAGAGCCGAGTCCCGGTTATCAATATACCTTCCAAAATAATTTTGATAATGCAAACACGTATACCCATAGCAATGTTTACCAAACGTTCAGTCTTACACACACGCTCAATCCCAATACATTTTATGAGTTGAAGGCTAATGCTTTCTTTACGCATCTCCGTGCAGATGCAAACGGCAAGAAGTGGTTTGAATATCTTGAACCTCAGGATATTACCAATTTTCCTGTTCAATATTACAATACAGGCAACGACACTATCGGTGTTATCCCCGGTGATGGTTTCTGGGACATTGGAAATCCTTATACCTGGCACGATCATTATGTGCAAACATTTTCTGTTAAGGGGGACTTGACAAGCTTTTTCGATGAGAAAAATAAGTTCAAAGCCGGGTTTGATTTTCAAACCGAAGAAATGCAGTTTGTTGATATTAATCAACCCTGGGTTGGCGAATTGGGTTTAAATAATGACATTTATAAAGTTCATCCGGCAAAGGGCGCTTTTTACGCACAAGATAATATCAATTTTTCAGGGATGATCTTGAACTTCGGTTTACGAATGGATTACTGGTTCCCTGGAAAATTTGTTGATGATGCGGTTAAGAATCCTGATGTTATTACTATTCCGGACAAAGTAAGACAAAGTTATCAAGACCACACGTATAATTTATTCGGACGAAGATTTAAAGCAAGATTGAGCCCGAGACTTGGAATTTCTCACCCCGTTTCTGATTACCAAACGTTGTTTTTCTCGTACGGACATTTTAGCAAATGGCCGAATCCGCAATCAGTTTATGCTAAACTAAATCCCGTTAGCGCTCAATCGTCGTTTCAGAAATTTGGGAATCCCGATTTAAACCCGGAAACTACCGTAGCTTATGAATTAGGAATTAAAACTCAATTCTCACCAGATGATATTCTTACTCTAACCGCATACTACAAAGATATTTTCGATTATGTAAGTACAAGATCGGCAATTATTCGTTCTGCAAGGCTTTCGTCAAAATCATTTACTACGTATGTTAATTCCGATTATGCAAGGTCAAGAGGCGTTGAAGTTGAGTACAAAAAAAGAATTGGCAAAACTTTTACCGGTTCATTCAATTTCACCTACTCAATTGTAACTGGAAAAAGCTCTTCACCTGACGAGGGAATTCTTGTGCAGCGAGGTTCGTTGTCGGAATCTATAAAAGAATTTTATATGACGTGGGATCGCCCTCTCAATGCTTCGGTTTCGACAAATTTCTATATTGAAAAAAATAATGCTTTGTTCGGTTTCGGTAATGGAATATTGGATGATTACAATATTTATATCAGGGCGCAGTTTGAATCGGGTAAACGATATACTCCGGCTGTTTTTACGGGTAATTATTTAACCGATGGAAGACCGGAATATGTTACGGTTTACGACGAGAGAAACAACAAGATAGGTGAAAACTGGTTTTGGATTGACCTTAACTTTGAAAAATATTTCAAAATAAGTTCATTTAATTTTACACTCTTTGCGGAAGTAAACAATCTCTTCGATGCAAAGAACTCTGCGATAATTAACCCTACAACGGGTAAGGCGTATGAGCTTGGTGATGCTACTCCGACCAATTGGAATGATCCTCTGTATCCAGATCTACAAACGCCGATCAGCGCCTATCCTTTTAATCCGGCAAGATACCTAACCCGGAGAAATATAAAAGTTGGCTTGAGCTTAAGATTTTAGAAACTATTGAAGTAAGATCAATAAGTAACGATTTTCGATTTTTGAAGTAAAAATGAATGAGAGAGAACTGGAAGATAGACTGATCAATTTCGCGGTGGTGATAATCAACATTGTGGAAAACATGATTGAGTCAAAGTCGGCCAATCATCTTAGTGGACAATTATTGAGATCAGGAACTTCACCGGCATTAAATTATGGTGAAGCCCAAAGTGGTGAATCTCGTAAAGATTTTGTTCATAAAAGTAAAATAGTATTAAAGGAACTTAGAGAAAGTCATATCTGTCTGCAGATAATTTTTAGAACTAAACTTTGTAAATCGGAACATAAAATTTCGGAAGCTCTTAAAGAATGTAACGAACTAATTTCAATTTTTGTAAAAAGTGTTGAAACAGCTAAAAAAAATGATGATGAGCGGAGATTGAAACATCATGAATCTTAAATCGTTGATCATTATTCTTAAATCAAATTAATTATTTACTAACTAAGAATGTCAAAATATATTTTATATAATACAGTTTTTCAAATGAAAAAATTTCTCCTAATTATAGTATTACTTTCAGTTTTACATACAGAAACAAAGGCTCAACTTTTTCCGGTACTTGGAGGACAGCGAGCGGGAATATCAACTGCACAGTTCTTAAAAATTGGTGTTGGCGGAAGAGCCGAAGCGATGGGTGAATCATTCATTGCAGTAGCTAATGATGCCTCGGCGCTTTATTGGAACCCGGCCGGTTTGGTTCAATTTGGAGATGATCAAATAATATTTTCGCATAATCAGTGGGTGGTTGATATCAATCATGAATTTGTCGGTGCAGTTTATCATTTGGATGAGTCAAATGCTTTCGGGCTCTCATTTACGGCTTTATCAATGCAGGATATGCCGGTCACGACAGAGTTTCAACCGTTCGGGACGGGGGAATATTTCGGTTTTGGAGATATCGCATTAGGTGTTACTTACGCAAGAAAAATGACGACACAATTCAGCTTCGGCGGTTCGATAAAATACATCGAAGAAACTTTAGATAAATTGAAAATGCGCGGTGTGATGATTGATCTCGGGACGTATTATTGGACGGGTCTTGGAAGTTCAAGATTCGCCGTTGCGGTAACTAATTTCGGGAATAACCTTGCGCCGGATGGTGAAGTTGTGCTCATCGGTAAAAGAACAAAATCTGAGTGGCAGGCTTTTTCTCCGCCCACAATGTTTAGGATCGGTTTTGCGTTTGAACCTTATGAAACTGAAATGAATAAAGTAACTGCTTCAATTCAATTAAATCACCCGAATGATAACAGTGAAAACTTTGCTGTCGGTGCAGAATATACTTTTAAAGAACCAACACTCAACTCATCATTTTTCTTGCGCGGAGGTTACAAATTTAATGTTGATGAGCAGAATTATTCTTTTGGAGCCGGTTTAAATGTGCCCTTAAGTTTCGCAAGTGTTACTCTCGATTATGCTTATTCTAATTTTGTTAGATTAGGAACAGCTCATCGCTTCTCAATTATTTTAGGCTTATAAAAAGATGAAAAAATATTTTAAATATCTTATTCTACTCATTCCTTTTTTCTTTGGATGCGGCGATAAGTTAGACCTCAATCAATTCAACAGTAACACACAAAATGTGAATACTGCAGGGGATACGGTCTATGTACAATTATCTCCTTCATGGGAAGGTTTTAATAATCCGCAAGCAATAATAATTGGAACAGAACCCTTTGTTTATGTGTGTGATACTGATAATAATAGAATTGTTATGTTGAATACGGCTGGAACGGTGCTGGGAACAAAAACAATACAAAAACCAATTGCAATTACTCAAGATTACCGGTTAAATCTTATTGTCTGCTCAGAATTTGATACGCTCGGAACTACTTTTAGTGCCGTCTATAAAATTGATTTGTTTGCGGCTCAACATGATATTCAAAATGCACCCGTAACCAGAATATTACCGCGTGCGGCTGACTTTAATTATCCGTTAAGAAAATATACTGCCGTCGCTGCATTCTATGATAACTCATTCTATGTTGCAAGGAACGGTCCAAACAATACAAGTGTCTACGACCCTGATAACTCGATCTTAAAATTTCAGCCGAAAAAATATTTTAACGCAGGAGAAGGAGATTCTCTTATCGGCAGAGTTCCAAACATAGACCCGCTTAGCTCAGGTTTGATTTCGGCAAACGGCATTAATTGTATTACCCCTTTTACTAAGAAGAATTTCGATTTCATCGCTACGTTTTCCGGTGAGACAAGTTTTAAAACGCAATGGTTCCATTTTTTTGTTTCCGCAGTTGATGAACGCTATCTTAGTCAATTTTCGCCTTACGAAGGAACTCATTTTGCGCAACCGAATAAATTTGGTCAGCCAACCGGTTCATGCGTTGATCAGTTTGGAAATATCTTTGTTGCCGATGGCAGTCCTACAAGAGATAGTGTTTACAAATTCAATCAATATGGAGAAGAAATGCATTCTTTCGGCGGGCCCAACGTTTTCACAAGACCTGCCGGTGTTGCGTTTTTAGATAAAACCTTGTATGTTCTTGATGCCGGAAGTAATAAAGTTCTGCGTTTTATCCTTTCGACCGACATACGATAATACATTATCTTAAAAGGCAAAGATTATTTCTTAATCGAACTCATTTTTGTGCTCTCCTTCAATAATTTGAAATTACAAGGATTAAGATTAAGAATAGCTTATTCAATAAAAACTGTGTCGTCCACCAAAGAAGAATCGAAGGAAAATCATGAAGAAAATTAATCTTTTATTATTGCTCATTCTGTTTACAGCTAATTTTTTTGTTGTAAAAGGGCAGTCAATTATAATAAACGAAATTTATAATTCGAGCAGTACAGATGAGTGGGTAGAATTTTTAGTTTTGCAGGATGGATTGGATCTACGGAACTGGAATATCCATGATTTTTCTTCTTCCGGCGGGTCACAGGCGCCTTTAAACTTCACAGCCAATGCCTTATGGAGCAGTCTCAGGAAAGGAACGGTTATTGTCGTCGCACGTTCTGAAAACACTTTTGCCGAAGACCTCGATCCAAGTGATTACACGTTAACGGTAAAGACAAATAATTCTCTTTATTTTACAGGAAATCCATTTACGATTGCCGGTTCATCCGAAGCTATCGAAATTAAAGACGCTTCTCAAATTCATATTCACGGGGTTTCATGGGGCGCAAATAATATTAACAGCATTGTCGCTCCAAAAGTGCATCTTGCGGGTCCGGCTGTTAGCAATACTTCAATTTTCTTTAATGAAGATGATCTTACTAAAATTGGGATAGCAGCAAATTGGATTATGACAGGGGCAAAATCTCTTGGCATAGGGAATTCGGTAAATAATTTAAATTGGATAGCAGGTTTGAGGGCGCGCTCTGAAGGTTCGGGAACAGTTGCTATTGCACCGCAAATTGTAAACGGGGATCAACTTATCAATCTGACTTTCAATTATGTTAGAGACAGCCAATATGCTATTACTACAATCAAAATTATTTTCCCAATTGAATTCGTTTGGTCCCAAAACTTGAATGGGGTAGCTACTACAAATTTTTCTGCTGATAAGACTATTTCCGGTGACACTGTTTCCTTTAACAACGTAGTTTTTTCCGCAGATTCTATCACTATAAAAATTGATAGCGTTACACCGGCTATTTTCACCGGTTATTACAAATTTCAATTTCTTACCGGTAGCGCTGATGTATTGGGCGTTGTCACTCCGTTACCTATTATCACAGTTTACGGCGCACCGATTCCAATTGCTGAGGCTAAGGTAAACGACGCTGCGGGTCTCGGTCTTCGAAATGGTGATTTAGTTACCTTGAGAGGAATTGTCACCGTAGGAGTTGAATTTGGAAGTCCCAGCGCCATGCAGGATAACAGTGGGGGAATATCAGTTTACGGTTCAGCTTTTTCAGATAATGTAAAAGTTGGTGACGAAGTTTTAGTTACCGGAAGACTCACACAATTCAGCGGATTAAATCAGATTGAACTTCCGATCGTTCATTCCATATTAACCAGTAACAATCAGTTAGACCCTCTTGTAGTAACTCCCACGCAGTTAAGTCACGACGGACAAAACGGTGTAGAAAATTATGAAGGACTTCTGGTTCGATTAAATGGTGTTTCGGTTGCTGAAATTAATGGAAGCCCGGTTACAAATTGGGCATACAAAAATTACATGTTAACGGGTTCATCTCCATCCGATACAGTTCAATTAAGAATTGATAATAACACAACAATTATCGGCATGGTTGCCCCGGCGGGTAAATTTGATCTTATAGGAGTTCTGAGCCAGTATAAAACCACCGCACCGTTCATCGGTGGTTATCAATTGATGCCGAGAATTCCAGCTGATATTATTTCCAACGGACCGATCATTGATAAATATCCTGAGGAAGTTGAAATAACTTCAAGTTCGATCGGTTTAAATTGGGGAACTTTGAATCCCGGAACTTCAAGACTCCGTTACGGAAAAACTACAAGTTATGAAATGGGTGTAATTTCACCGGACGATGTACTTGTGAACGACCACTTTGCAACAGTTACCGGTTTAGATGCTGCAACCATTTATAATTTACAAGCTTTCTCTGTTGCAAATGGTGATACAAGTTTTTCGGGTAACATTATTTCCAGCACTTCCTCCGGAGCTGAAACTACCGGTGAAATTAATGTTTATTTTAATAAAACTGTAAACACTGATGTTTCTTCGGGTGTTAATGCTTTGGGAAATGTCGATTTTAAAGCAAAGATCATTCAAAGGATCAATAATGCAAGGCGCTCAATTGATCTTGCGATTTACAGTTTAAGCGGAACGGTTGGTGCTGATGTTGCGTCTGCACTCGTCAACGCAAAAAGTAGAGGTGTTAAAATCCGGGTGATTGGTGAATATGATAATCGCACTACCGCACCATGGTCAAATTTACAGAGCAATGGAATTCCTGTTATCACTGATTATTTTGGCATTAACGATGGTACAGGACTGATGCATAATAAGTTTTATATTTTTGACTATCCCGGCGGCGCTGCAGATAGTATTTGGGTGGTTTTGGGTTCATGGAATGCAACCGATCCCGGAACAACCAGCGACAGACAGAATCTAATCGAATTTCAGGATGTTGCGCTTGCCGGCGCTTATCAAATAGAATTTGAAGAAATGTGGGGAAGCAAAACCTTACAACCAAATGCGCAAAATTCCCGTTTTGGCGCCCGTAAATTGAACAATACTCCGCATACATTTATTATCGGAGGAAAACACGTTGAAAGTTATTTTAGTCCAAGCGATAGAACCACTTCATTTATTGCCAAAACCCTGGGTAAAGCAAAAAAATCTATCAACGCTGCAATCTTAAGTTTTACGCGCAGAGAACTTTCAGACTCTATTGTTTCTCTTCATAAAAGAGGAGGAGAGACCCGTATTTTAGTTGATAATAATACCGATACGGGAAATCAATTTTCATATCTTCAATCAAACGGAGTGGATGTGCTTTTAAAAGGGGGAACAGGACTCTTACATCACAAATATGCCGTTATTGACGCTTATCCGGGGGAAATATCGTATTTAGTAACAGGATCACATAACTGGTCTTCTTCGGCGGAAAATAGTAATGACGAAAATACAGTGATTATTCAAGATGGACTTATCGCCAATTTGTACTTGCAAGAATTTACCGCAAGATATTATGAAGCAGGCGGAAAAGATTCGATCACAATTGTCAATGTCGAAAATATAGACAATATGCCAAGTGAATATGCTTTGGATCAAAACTATCCCAATCCGTTTAATCCATCAACAACTATTCAATATTCATTGAAAGAAAGTGGAAATGTAGACCTTTCAGTCTACAATACTTTGGGACAAAAAGTTCTCTCGCTTGTTAATGAACATCAAAACGTAGGAAGTCGTTCAGTTAAGTTTGATGCGTCTCATCTGGCTTCAGGAATTTATATTTACCGGATTAAAGCGAACAATTTTATGGCATCTAAAAAATTACTGTTGTTAAAATAGCAAATCAATTCATCTGAGTTGTAAAAGAATCGTCGTTGCCACGAAGTGAAGAGACTGTATAAAAATTGTAGAGCGAAATTTATTTCGCTCATAAAAATCGTGAAATTATTAGTGCTTCACGATCAGCGAGATGAATCTCGCTCTACATTTACCATTTTCACAGAGCTGCTGAAGACAGGGTAAATGGTCGGGGCAGAAAAGTGTAGCGTTAGAACGGGGCAGACAAGCAGAGGGCAAAAGCGTTGCTTTTTTCGACTTCGCATAGTAAGTTACCGATAAGTTTATTAAAATTTATTTAATAGATGGAGTGATACAATGAAAAAAGTAAAATTCTTTTTTGTCCTTTTTCTCGGTGTCCAATCTTTTCTTTGGTCAAATCCAATAGATGGAACTCCGGTAATCCGATTCTCCGAGTTGGTTTTTGATAACTTTAATAAATGGACGATGGAATTATATTCCCCGTACCAATTTGATCAATATATTATTGATAGCGTAATCTTAAAAACTTCTTCAAAGGTAGCTAAAGTATTGAGTACATCATACGGAAGCAACGTTCTGACATTAATAACTCAGGATAGTCTATCGATTCCAATCTCATTTAATGTTGATGGAGATTCAATAGTTATTGTTACTTATTCAACATTAAATAATATTACGAGTAGAAGAGAAGATTGTATAATGTATGGGAATTATCCTTACGCGAAGGTGGGAAAACCTTCAGTTGATTTTCCATCAATTTGTAGATTATTTAGTGAGTTTAATCGAAATAGTTGGGAAATAGATTGTCTTGCTAAGTATCCGTCACTTGGATTGATAAATTCATTCGATTCACTTAGTACAATAATGCAAGGACATATTTACGACATGAATAATATGCCGGTTGCTCAGTCTCAGATAGTTAATACAATTCCGTGTTATTTTGAACTTGAAACTCCACTTACAATTGATGTACCTGGAATCTACTCTACTCATATTTTTAGGCATTTCGATAAAGAAATTAAGAAATATCTTTTTGTTAAATCGGATGATTATGAGGCGTTTACAACTATTACCGCGATTGAACAATTTGAACTAAACAACATTCACCACGATACACTAGTTAATCAGGATATACATCTGAAAACCAATGAGTTTATTATTTCTTCGATTGAAGATACAGAACCATTGCGAAGCGAAGAATTTACTTTAATCAACTATCCAAATCCATTTAATTTATCGACTAACTTTTTTGTTAAAGTTCCGGAGAGAATGAAGGAGAAAACTGGAGTTATTAACATTTATAATTCAAATGGTGAACTGATAAGAGCTATTCAATTCGATAATAGTTCAACAGTAAGTTGGGATGGAGAGGATGGAGTTGGGAATGTTATGCCGTCCGGTATTTATCTCTATCAATTAGACATTGATAAACAGATGATGAAATCAGGTTCGATGATTTTGTTGAAGTAAAATGAAGAATTTTGTTTTCATCTTTTTCTTGCTCGCAATTACGACTTCAAGCCAAAGAGCAGATTTCTTTCGAGAAGATATTACCTTTCGTTTGGACAGCACTTATTTTGATGTTGATGGATATTACTGGTTTGCAAATCATTCTGCCGAGATGGTTAAAAGTGAGATTTTTTATCCTTTTCCAAATGGACAAAGTGGGACGATTGATTCCATCCGGCTTTACAACATCTCCTCAGGGAATATTGTTGGCTATAAAAAAGAAGGTTCCTCCGGTATTTCATTTCTTATGAGCATTGACCCCTTCGACACTTTACTTTTCCAGATTGGTTACAGGCAAAAAATTATCGGGGACAGCGCCATTTATATTTTAAGAACAACTCAAGGTTGGGGAAAACCAATCCTACTGGCAGAATATAAACTTATCGTTCCTGATTCGTTTCGGCTAAAACAATTCACCTATCAACCGGATAAATCTTATAAAATGGAAAAATTCATCATCTATTACTGGAGAAAAGATAATTTTATGCCTGACAAAGAGATGATATTTAGCTTCTAAGCCTGAAGGAGGAAATAAGAACAAACTAAGAGATGAAATACTGGAACAAGAAAAATGATTTTCTTCTTCCCCATTATTTGAAAAGAATTATTTAATAGTTAATTTTTGACCAATAATTTTTAATCTTCAGGAGAACCATGAATCGCCCAAAAGGAAAAATCATTCAAGTTATCGGTCCGGTCGTTGACATTCATTTCGAAAATAACCACCTGCCCAAAATATTAAATGCTGTAATTATTCCAAGAACTAATACTGACGGAGTTGATGAAGAGTTAGTTGTGGAAGTCCAACAACATCTCGGTGAAGATCGAGTGAGAACGATTGCTATGGATGTAACAGATGGATTGGTAAGGGGAATGGATGCATTTGATACTTTAGAACCAATCTCGGTTCCTGTAGGACCGGAAACGCTCGGTAGACTCATTAACGTCATCGGAAAAGGCATTGACGGTCTTGGCGAAATTAAAACTGCAAAAAGATATCCCATCCATCGCCCGGCTCCTGAATTTAAAAATCTTGCTACCTCCACTGAAATGTTTGAAACCGGAATCAAAGTTATTGATCTTCTTGAACCTTATGCCAAAGGCGGTAAAACCGGCTTATTCGGCGGTGCTGGCGTTGGAAAAACCGTAATCATCATGGAACTCATCAATAATATTGCTCAGCAGCATGGAGGCTTTTCGGTATTTGCCGGTGTCGGTGAAAGAACCCGCGAGGGAAATGATCTCTGGTTAGAAATGAAAGAATCGGGAGTTATTAATAAAACTGCTTTAGTATTTGGACAGATGAATGAACCTCCCGGAGCTAGATTGCGTGTAGGATTAACCGGTCTAACTATTGCTGAATATTTCCGTGATGAAGAAGGGAAGGATGTTCTTCTCTTTATTGATAACATTTTTCGTTTTACTCAAGCGGGTTCCGAAGTGAGCGCTTTATTAGGTAGAATGCCTTCTGCGGTTGGTTATCAACCAAACTTAGCGACGGAGATGGGAGCGTTGCAGGAAAGAATTACTTCAACCGATAAAGGTTCTATTACTTCAGTACAAGCTATTTATGTCCCCGCAGATGATTTAACTGATCCGGCTCCGGCTACAGCATTTTCTCACCTTGATGCGACAACCGTACTAAGCAGACAAATATCTGAACTTGGAATTTATCCTGCCGTTGATCCGTTAGATTCAACTTCAAGAATTCTCCAGCCCGGAATTATTGGTGAAGAACATTACAATGTTGCAAAACAAACAAAAGAAATTCTTCAAGGGTATAAAGACTTGCAGGATATTATTAACATTCTTGGTATGGATGAACTTTCTGATGAAGATAAAATTACGGTTAAGAGAGCAAGAAGAATTCAAAGATTTTTCAGCCAGCCTTTCTCCGTTGCCGAAGCATTTACGGGAATGAAAGGGAAGTACGTTAAACTTGCCGACACGATTAAAGGTTTCTCAGCTATTATTAATGGAGAATGTGATGATATCCCTGAACAAGCTTTTATGTACGTTGGTAATATCGAAGAAGTCTATGCCAAAGCAAAGACGATGAGCTAAGATGAAACTATTTACTTTAGAGATCGTTACCCCATCCAAACTTGCTTTTACTGCTGAAGTTGTTTCTGTTACTGTTCCGGGATCACTTGGAGAATTCCAGGTCCTTTATAATCACGCTCCGATTGTAAGCAATCTCGAAATTGGAAAAATGAAAGTTCAAACTAAAGATGGAGATACGCTTCATTTTGCTATAAGCGGTGGAGTGATAGAAGTTCTTAAAAACAAAGTAGTAGTGCTTGCCCAATCACTCGAGCGTTCAGATGAAATTGACACTGAGAGAGCCCGCCAGGCTGTTGAAAGAGCTAAACAGAGATTGGGACAAAGAGATCAAATTGATGTGGCAAGAGCGGAAGCCGCATTAACAAGGGGAATGAATAGGTTGAAGGTTTCTTCTTTAAGATAAACCTTACTTTTAGATACTTAGAAAATCACTATCACTAACATGTTAACGATAATTAAATATCGAAGTGAATGCAGATTGTCTTACAACTTCATCATTCTAAATTCCTTGTTCGATATTCATTATTTGTTTTTTCCTTTAGCTTTTTTCCCAGGCAGCGTCTTGGGAAAAACGTAGTACCTTATCAGTAAAGTTCGTGTAATATTTGGCAGAATATTAACATGATAAATAAAGCGAAAGAATGACTGAATGAAAATGAATGGATGTATGTTTTTCATTCAATCATGCAACCATTCAATTATTTTAATGTGATAAATTGGTTCTGGCTTGTCCAGGTTAGGGTTTAAAGAAATGGCGCAAGATCACATTGCGCCATTTCAGTTTTAAACTATTTCAACTAGTGTCACGTCACTTGTAATATGGCGTAAATAGTATTATTTTTGTCATAAAAGAAAGGTATTTTATGACAAAGTACAAAGTAACTCTGACGGAAGATGAGCACACAGAATTGATGGATACAATAAA
>Ga0210009_1000831_pt1 | contig 30387 bp, 30 predicted proteins | sample CryGeyCG2114_065_FD_185457 | JGI IMG/M metagenome (GOLD analysis project Ga0210009, IMG submission 185457) | Groundwater microbial communities from aquifer - Crystal Geyser CG12_big_fil_rev_8/21/14_0.65 (SPAdes) (version 2) | ecosystem: Environmental > Aquatic > Deep subsurface > Groundwater ...
TCGTGTCACTTGGACTGCCCAGACTGACTGTTCCGAACAATGCTTAATCCGCCGAACCGCCGTGTACGGACCCGTACGCACGGTGGTGTTACAGGGAAAGCAGGCGACTGCCTACCTATGTGAATTGTAGCGTATCCGTACGATGCCGCCGCTATCGAACCTCCATCTGGTCCCCGTGCTGCAAACGGCCGTAGGACCGGCGATCCTGATCTCCGGCGTCGGCCTGCTGCTGCTGACGATGACCAACCGCCTCGGTCGGGTCATCGACCGCGCCCGGGCGCTCGCCGCCTCGGCGGCGGAGCCGGATCCCGGGATCGAGGAGCAGTTGTCGGTGCTCTGGGCGCGGGCCAAGCTTCTGCGCCGCGCGATTCTATTCGCAGCGGCGAGCGCCCTGCTCGCCTCGCTGCTGGTGATCCTGCTGTTCCTATCGGTTTTATTGGGCGTCGAAGGCGCGTGGCTTCTCGGGACGGTATTTATCGCGAGCCTGCTCTGCCTGATCGCCTCGGTGGTGCTGTTCATCTTGGACGTGAACAGGTTGCTCGGAGCGCTGGGCCTGGAGCTCAAGCCCCATCGCCTTCCCGAATAGGCGCCGGCCGCGATCCCGAACAACGGGCTACGTCACCTCCTCGCCGGATAATGTCGAGTAGATCCCCGTCTGCGTGGCCAGAAGTCGGCCGTGTCCGGCCCGCATGCCGGTCCCGCTGCGTCTCGTGCCCTTTGTCAAATTTCACCATGCGGTATTCAACGTATGGTGAAATTTGTATAATCATCAAATGCCGCCGAAGCCGCTGCGAGTCGTCAAGCTGCCCAAGCTTCTGACTGTCGGCTGGTCCAACAAGCTGTTGGAGCTTTGCGACGCGGCCATCCTGCACGATGGGCCAACCGCATTCGACTTTGAGAAAGTTGAATGGGCGGCTCCGTTCGGTTTGACTACCGTTTCGGTGAGCCTCGCGCGATGCCTCCGCAAACCCTACCCGGTCCACTTCATCCCGCCCAAAGCGAGGAGGTTTGCTGAATACCTCGAGCGCATCGGTTTTGAATACCACTTTCTTAAAGGCGGGGTCGTTGCCCATAGAAAGACGAGTTTGGAGCTTAAGCGCTTGTCCGCGGCGGACCCGCTCGTGAGCCAATTACTGTCCGACTTAATCGGCGAGAATCTTCGCTTATCGGAGGATTCTGTTTACGAAATGCGGACGCACCTGAACGAATTAATGACGAATGGTTTCGACCATAGCGGGAGCCCCGTCGGGTGCTTCGTTTGCGCACAGTGGTACCCGGCCAAACAGAATCTTCGAATTTCCTTCGCCGACGGCGGAATCGGAATCCAAGCAGCCCTTCGTTCATCGGGAAAATATCCGGAAGTCGTTTCTGATGCGTCGGCGATCCGTTTGGCCGTGAAGCGCGGCGTCACGAGTCGGAAGAAACAGATCGGCGGTTTCGGATTGGATTTCATCAGAATGTACGTGCGCAACAATGCCGGCACGATGACTATATTGAGCGGGGATGCGAAGGTGAACTTTTACCCCGCCAAGATCGAAGTCAAGAAGAATCCGACCCCGTTTAAAGGGACTATCGTCGACATTCGCGTATTCCCGAAGAGGAGCCGCCATCCGGTCAAGAGGAAATACGATGACCTATTCTAAAGGCGTATCGACGAAACTGAAGATTAAGAGCGTATGCGGAGCCAAGGTCGTCTCCCGCCAGGACGGAAAAAAGGTCAATAAATTGATCATGAAGAACTGGGAGAATTCCCAATTCATCGAGGTCGATTTCGGCAACCTGGAGATCGCCTCGGTCTCCTTTCTCGATGAGGCTTTGGGACAGCTCGCGATGCGCTTCACCCGACGAGAACTGACGGGGAAGCTGAAGTTGAAGGGGATTTCAGAGCGAGATAAGCGCCTGTTGAACGATATTTTGATTTCCCGCTACCGACAACGGGTCAAGCAGGCGCCTTGAGTGAGTCTCGGGCTCTGCTACACCTTCTCGAGCGCCTGCTTTAGATCCGTGACCAAATCCTCGGGATTCTCTACGCCGATCGAGAGCCGCAGCATCCCGGCCCCGATCCCCATGCGATTCTGACTCTCGGGGGAGACATCCGCGTGAGTCATCGTCCCCGGATGCTCGGCCAAGGACTCCGTCCCGCCCAAGCTCACCGCCAGATGAAACAATTGCAGCGCGTTCAAGAACCTAAACGCCTCCGCCTCGCCGCCCTTGACGTCGAAGCTGATCATCGATCCGGGCGATTCGCATTGCCGTTTGTACACCGACCGCTGATGCGATCCTTCCTCCAGCATGCCGAGGTAATACACCTTCTGCACCTTCGGATGGTCGTTGAGGAAATCCGCGACGAAGCGCGCGTTCTTCATCTGGCAGGTCATCCGCAGCTTCAAGGTTTCCAGGCTGCGCAGCAAAAGCCAGCCCGTCCAGGGGCCCGCGAGCGTCCCTAAGAAAGTGCGCAATCCCTTCACGCGCGTGATGCCCTCCTTGGAGCCCAAGCAGACTCCGGCGATCACGTCCGAATGGCCGCCGATGAACTTCGTCGCCGAGTAGATCACGAAGTCCGCCCCTAGCGCCAGCGGGTGCTGCCAGAGCGGTCCCAGGAAGGTGTTGTCGACGGCCAAGGGCGTGTCGTGCTCCTTCGCGATTTTCGCGCAGGCCTCGATGTCGACAAGCCGATTCGTCGGATTCGACGGGGTTTCGATGAACACCATCGCCAGCTTATCCGCCTTCCCCGTTTCCTCAAGGACTCGCCGCATGTCCTTTTCGGTCGCGTCGGCGGGAAAGCCCGCGGTCTCAATGCCGAAGCGGGGGAGGATGTGATGGAGGAAATGGTCCGTGCCGCCGTAAAGCGGTTCGCTGTGCAAAATGAGATCGCCGGGCGAGGCGTACTCAAGCAGAAGCGTGCTGATCGCGGCCATGCCGCTTTCAAACACCGCGCAGGCCTCGGCGTTGTCCCAAAGCGTCAGGCGGTCTTCCAGGATTTCGAGATCCGGGTTGTTGAGGCGGCTGTAGATCAGGCCGAGTTTCTCGCTGGGATCCTGCTTGCGCAAACCGTAGGCCACCTCGAAGAACTTCTTGCCTTCCTCGGCGGTTTGGAACACGAAGGTCGAGGTTTGGAAGATCGGGCATTTCAGCGCGCCTTCCGAGCGAGCCGCCTCGTAGCCGTAGGACATCATCAGGCTTTCAGGCTTCAGCGTGCGGCCTTCGATATTGCGGTCCTCTTTGCGTTTCATCGGATCCTCCCGGATACCTTTGTTTTAGCAACAAAAAAGCCCTCTCCGTAAGGGGAGGGCTTTTTCGGAGGGATGGCGGATTACGCCGCGCCGACGAGCTCCTTGTCCTTCGACATCTGGGCCAAGACATAGCTCAGGATGCCGCCGTAGCGGTAATATTCGATTTCCGCCGGTGTGTCCAGGCGGACGATCGCGGTGAAGGTCTTGTCTCCGGCCTGAACCTTCGCGCGCATGCCCGTGCTGAACCCGCCCGCGAGACCGGTGATCGACACGGTTTCCTTGCCGGTGAGGCCGAGGCTTTGCGCGTCCTGGCCGTCCTCGAATTGCAGCGGGAGCACGCCCATTCCGATCAGGTTTGAGCGGTGGATGCGTTCGTAGCTGGCGGCGATCACGGCGGCGACGCCGAGCAGACGCGGGCCTTTGCCGGCCCAGTCGCGCGATGAGCCGGTGCCGTATTCCTTGCCGGCGAAGATCACCGTCGGGACGCCGTCGGCGCGGTAACGTTCGGACGCGTCGAACACCGAGAGCCGTTCGCCGCCGGGCTGATGCGTGGTCTGTCCGCCTTCGATGTTGTCGAGCATCAGGTTGCGGATGCGGATGTTCGCGAAGGTTCCGCGCATCATCACCTCGTGGTTGCCCCGCCGCGAGCCGAAGGAGTTGAAATCCTTCTTTTCGACGCCGCGTTCCTTGAGGTATTTCCCCGCCGGTCCGTCCGCCGCGATCGAGCCCGCCGGGGAGATGTGATCGGTGGTCGTGGAATCGCCGAGAATCATCAGCACGCGCGCGTCCTTGATGTCGGCGTCCGGACGAGGCTTGCCGTCGAAATCCTCGAAGTACGGCGGGTTTTTGACGTAGGTCGAAGCGTCGTCCCACGGGTAGAGTTCGCTCGAACCCGAGGAGATCTTTCTCCAGGCTTCGGGGCCTTCGGCGGCCGCGGCGTACTGCGTCTCGAACATCTTCTTTTGGACGGAGCGCTGGACAACCGTGAGGATCTCGTCGTCGGAAGGCCACACATCCTTAAGATAGACGGGTTTGCCGTTTTGATCCTCGCCGAGCGGCTCGTTGACGAGGTCGGTCGCCATCGTTCCGGCGATGGCGTAGGCGACGACCAACGGCGGCGAGGCCAAGTAGTTCGCCCGCACATGCGGGCTGATGCGGCCTTCGAAGTTCCGGTTGCCAGAGAGCACCGCGGTCGCGACAAGATTCTTGTCCTCGATTGCCTTTTGGATCGGCTCGGCCAGGGGTCCGGAGTTGCCGATGCAGGTGGTGCAGCCGTAGCCGACCAGGTAGAAGCCGAGCGCCTCGAGGGATTCGAGCAGGCCGGCTTCCTTTAGATAGTCGATGACGACCTTCGATCCCGGCGCGAGACTGGTCTTCACCCACGGCTTGGCCGTCAGGCCTTTCTCCACGGCTTTCTTCGCGAGCAGTCCCGCGGCGATCAGCACCGACGGGTTGGAGGTGTTCGTACACGAAGTGATCGCCGCGATGACGACGTCGCCGTGGGCGAGATCGAAGGTCTTGCCGTCGTGCGTGACGGAAGTCTTCGCAGCCTTGTCGGCGTTCTTGTCGCGGGCGAGCAGACCGTCAAGCGCGTGGGTCCAGGCGGGCTTCGCGGCGTCGAGGTCGATCCGGTCCTGCGGACGCTTCGGCCCGGAGATGCAGGGCTTCACGGTGGATAGATCGAGTTCGAGGGTGTCGGTGTAGGCCGCCTCGGGCGCGTCGTCGGTGCGGAACAGGCCCTGCGCCTTGCAGTAGTCCTCGACGAGACGGATTTGCTCGTCGGTGCGTCCGGTCAGCGCGAGGTATTCGAGCGTGCGCGTATCGACCGGGAAAATGCCGACGGTCGCGCCGTATTCTGGCGCCATGTTGGCGATCGTCGCGCGGTCGGCCAGGGGGAGACTGCCGACGCCGGAGCCGTAGTACTCGACGAACTTGCCGACGACGCCTTTCTTTCGCAGCATCTCAACGACGGTGAGCACCGCATCGGTCGCGGTCGCCCCGGGCGAAAGCTTCCCCGTCATCTTGAAGCCGACGACCTGGGGGATGAGCATCGCGACCGGCTGGCCGAGCATCACGGCCTCGGCTTCGATGCCGCCGACGCCCCAGCCCAAAACCCCCAGGCCGTTGATCATCGTCGTGTGCGAATCCGTGCCGACGAGGGTGTCGGGATAGGCGAGGATTTTTCCGTCTTCCTCGGAGGTCCAGACGACCCGCGCGAGATGCTCGAGGTTGACCTGGTGGACGATGCCTGTTTCGGGCGGAACGACGGTGAAATTCTTGAACGCCTTCTGGCCCCAATTGAGGAAGACGTAGCGTTCCTTGTTTCGGTCGAACTCGATCTTGGAGTTTTGGGCGAAGGCGTCGGGCGTGCCGTAATGGTCGACCTGTACCGAGTGGTCGACGACCAGGTGCACCGGAACGAGCGGATTGATCGATTTTGGGTCCCCGCCGATTTTTTTGACCGCGTCGCGCATCGCTGCGAGGTCGACCACGGCGGGAACGCCGGTAAAGTCCTGCATCAGTACGCGGGCGGGCATAAACGAGGCCTCTCCGGAACCGCCCCTGGTTTTCGTCCAGTCGGCGGCTTTCACGACGTCCTCATGGGAAACGTGGCGGCCGTCCTCATTGCGCAGCAGGTTTTCAAGAAAGAGGCGAATCGAGAACGGGAGCCGGGTGATGTCATGCTTGCCGGCCAGTTCGGCGAGTCGGAAGATGTCGTAGCTCTTGCCGCTGGATTGAAGCGGGCTGCGAGCGCAGAAGCTGTTTAATCGAGTTTTGTTCATGGGGACGACCTCCGTTTCTATTCTACCAAGTTCGGGCGGGAAGCGTCGGATCAGGTTCGGGGAGAGCGGGACTTTTCGCGCTTGAGGCAGTAGCACAAGAAGCAGACGCAGGACGGGAAATGATCGACGGTCGGGGGGATATCGTGGGCTGAAAAGTTCATGGGTGCAGAGGTCTCCTGTTGAGAAGCAACGGTCCTCGGCGCGGACGACAGGCCCTCATCGTAGCAGAGGGGCGTCTGGGGGGCCAATAGGCCGACAGACCTAATGATCCGCCGGACCGATGGGCCTCTAGACCTCCCCGGGATTATCCGATATATGTAGAATACCTAGACAGATGTTCTTCTCCGCTCTACATGCCGTCGGGGTAGCCGATCTCCTCGATATCGCGCTCGTCGCGGTCCTGATTTACGCGCTGCTCGTCTGGTTTAAGCAGTCGAAGGCCGCCGTTGTGGCGAAGGGCATGCTCGTTGTCGCCGCGATTTATTTATTTTCGCGTTCGGCCGGCATGATCATGATGACCGCCTTGTTCCACGCCTTCTTCGCCATTTTGATCGTCGCCTTGGTCGTCATTTTCCAAGAGGAACTGCGGGCGATTTTTGAGCGCATCGCGGTCTGGAGCCTGTCGGGAGGCCAGGTCGAGATGGCGACCGGTTCCGACAAGCAGGCCGATGTCCTGACGCGCACGCTCGGCGATCTGGCGCGGGAGCGGATCGGAGCGCTGGTGGTGCTGCGCGGGAGGGACCCGCTGGAGCGGCACCTGCAGGGCGGATTTTCGCTGGGGGGGGATCTGTCGGAGGCTTTGCTTAAAAGCATCTTCGATTTCCATTCGATCGGCCATGACGGGGCGGTGATCCTGGAAGGCGGGCGCGTCACTCGGTTCGGCTGTCGCCTGCCGCTTTCCAAGGAAGGCGCGAAGACGGCCCGTTTCGGGACCCGGCACACGGCGGCCTTGGGACTCGCGGAACTGTCCGACGCGCTCTGCATCGTCGTCAGCGAGGAGCGCGGAACGATCTCCATCGCTCAGGACGGCAAGATCGAGACCTTGCGCGGCGCGGCCCAACTCGAAAAGCGCTTGTCGGTTTTTTACTCCGAGAAGCAGCCGCGCCCCCGGCAGGATCAGGTGCGGGAATTTCTCAAGCTGAACCAGCGGGAAAAGGGCATGGCGGCGATCGCCGCCGTTTTGCTGTGGGGGTTGTTCGTGCTGGGCGCGAAACCCTATCGGCAGGCCTACAGCGTGCCGGTGCGCGTCAGAAATCTTCCCCCGGGGATGCGTGTCGCGAGCCTCAGTCCCGATAAAATCCGCCTGGTCGTATCCGGGCAGATGCGCGATTTCTACTGGATCGACACGCGGCGCTTTGAGGTCCGGATCGATCTCTCCGACTCGCGTCGGGGCAGTTCCTACATGAGGCTCACCGAAAATGACGTCGTGCGTCCGAAACAGGTGCTGCTCGAGGAGATCGATCCGAGCGGCGTTCAGGTCGAGTTGGCCGATAAATCGGTTCGTGTCCTGGAGTCCGCGCGCTGATGGCGGCGAATCCCGCGGCCGACGCGCCGAAACGCTTGATCGAGTTCCTCACCCAGCGTGGGCGGACCCTTTCTTCTTTGCTCATCGTGACGCACGACCACCCCGATCCGGACGCGTTGGCCAGCGCGTGGGCGCTCGGGCTGTTGGCGAAGAAGTACTGCCGTTCGCGCGTGCGCATCGGCTACGGCGGCATCATCGGGCGCAGGGAAAACCGCATGATGCTCGACAGTCTCGGGGTGCCGGCGCGGCCGCTGCGGGGGACCGATCTGGAGTCCCCTAATATCGCCCTCGTCGATACGCAGCCTCCCTTTAAAAACAATCCGATCGCAACTCGTCGACGGCCTACGATCATCGTCGATCATCACCCGAAAAGCTCGAAGACGAACGCCGAGTTTTTGATGATCGACGAAACCGTCGGGGCCACGTGTACGATGCTCGCCGAGGCGCTTCTGCTCGCGGGGGTGAAGGTTCCCGCGCGGTTGGCGACGGCGATCGTCTACGGCATCGGTTCGGAAACCCAGAATCTGGGACGCGAGGCGGGGCGCCGCGACATCGACGCGTATTTGGCGTTCTTGCCTAAGGCGAGCATGAAGGCGTTGTGGAGAATGGCCAATCCTCCGCGGCCGGCTTCCTTTTTTCAGTCGCTCGCCCGGGGCATTCGAGACGCGTTCGTGATCCGGGACATCATCGGCGTTCATTTGCGCGAGTTGCCCAACGCCGATCGAGTCGCCCAAATGGCGGATTTTCTGCTTTCGCACGAAAAGATGCGCTGGTCGATCGTGACCGGGCGCTTCGATGGGCGGCTGCATGTATCCCTGCGGACCTCCTACGCGAACGGGGAGGCGGGGGCCCTTCTCAAAGGGTTGATGGGTTCGGGCCGAGGCGGGGGCCATAAAATGATCGCCGGCGGAAGCGTCGTCGTGGGGCAGACCGCACCGGAGGAGAAGTGGCGCAAGGCGGAAGACACGCTCGTCGCCGATTTCCTGAAATCCCGGGGGCCGTTGACTCCCGACCAGCGGCTGTTCCCGTTTCGAGACTGACTTTTAAATGACCCTATTGGCGGCCGTCATCGTCTTCTGCCTCGCCGGATCGTTTCTGTGCTCGATCATGGAGGCGTCGCTGTATTCGATCAGCCGCGCCCGGATCGAGACCCTGCGCCGGAGCGGCCACCGGAGCGGCGAAATTCTGGCGCGGATGCGCGACCACATCGACGAACCGATCGCGGCGATCCTGATCCTCAACACCATCGCCAACACCGCCGGCGCGGCCTACGCGGGGGCACTCGTCACGGACCTTTACGGGCGACCGTGGCTCGGTGTTTTTTCCGCGATCCTGACGATGGCGATCCTGTTTTTATCGGAGATCGTTCCGAAGAGTCTCGGCTTCAAGTTTTCGGGCCGGATCGCGCCGGCGCTCGCGTGGCCGCTGCGGATCATCGTTTTTATCCTCTATCCGGCGGTCAAGCTCTGCGTGCTCATCACGAACTCGTTCGGACGCCGGTCGCGCCTCTCGCAGGTCCCCGAGGACGACATCATCAGCCTGGCCAGTCTGAGCATGCGCGCCGGTTCGATCCGGATGCAGGAGGCGCGCTGGGTCGCGAACGCGCTGCATCTGGACAAGGTCTTCGCGCGCGACCTGATGACGCCGCTGACCGTGGTTCGACGGGTCTCCGCGGACATGCCGCTTAAGATGACGCGCACCGACGCCGATCATTGGCGCTTCAGCCGCATTCCCGTCTTCGCCGACAATGATCCGGAGCAGGTGGTCGGCGTCGTGCAACGGCGCATTGTTTTCCAACATCTGCTCGAAGGCGACGACGAGATCCGGATGAAGGACGTCATGTCGCCTCCGATTTTCGTCGAGGCCTCGGCCCCGGCGCACGAGCTGCTTAACCAATTTATTAAGAACCGCAGGCATCTTTTCAATGTACGTTCCAATTCCGGCCAATGGATCGGCATCGTCACGCTCGAGGACGTGCTCGAGGCGCTGCTGGGCACCGAGATCGTCGGGGAGCAGGACCTCTACGAAGACATGCAGGAAGCGGCTCTCGAGGCGGAAATGGCCCAGGGACTGACCGACGACCTCAAGCGAAGCGGGGGAACAATCGAGCAGGTCGTCGTGGCCCCCGCGGCCTTCGTCGTCGGCCGGGAGATTTGCGAGTCGGGAATCCCGTCCCAAGCCATCATCGGCCCGATCGTCCGTCAAGGAGCCGTGATCGTTCCTCGCGGAGACGTGCGTCTCGAGGAAGGGGACCGGGTCACTTTAATAGGAAAAAAGGAGGCGGTCGAGGAGGCCAAGCGAAAGCTTTGCCCGATCGATCCGCCCAAGGAGAACGAATCCGTATGACCAACGCCAAAATCCGACTTCCGAAACGCATCGAACGCCTCGAGGAGGTCGCCTACAATCTTTGCTGGAGCTGGAATCCCGGCGCGCGCGGGCTGTTCAAGTCCGTCGACCGCACGCTTTGGCGCAGCACGCACCACAACCCGGTCAAGCTCCTGACCCTTGTGAAGGCGGAGACGCTGGAGGCCCGCGCGAAGGATCCGGCGTTTTTGCAGTGGTACGATTCGGTGCTTGCGCAGTTCGACGATTACTTGGGAAAGAGCGACACTTGGTTCGCGCAGTCCCAACCGGGCCGCGAGGGCGGCATCGCGTATTTTTCGGCGGAGTTCGGACTCCATAACTCGCTTCCGATTTATTCGGGAGGCTTGGGAATTCTCGCGGGCGATCACTGCAAGACGGCCTCGGATCTCGGGATCCCGCTGGTCGGCGTCGGGTTCATGTATCCGCAAGGCTATGTGGTGCAGCGCATCGGCGTCGAGGGTTGGCAGCGCAATCACTACGAGCAGTTGGATTGGGAAAGCGCCCCCGTTCGGCCCGCGGAAACCGCCGACGGCAAGGAGTGCGTGATCCGTCTCGATCTGGGAGCATGGCCGCTCCACGTGAAGGTCTGGAAGGTCCAGGCCGGCCGCGTTCCGCTGTATTTGATGGACACCAACGTGCCGGGCAATACGCCCGGCGACCGAGAGGTCTCGGGACGCCTGTACGGCGGCGACCAGAAGATGCGGCTGCGCCAGGAGATCGTGCTCGGCATCGGCGGCACCCGCATTCTGCGGACGCTCGGAGTCGATGTGCAACTCTACCATGCCAACGAGGGACACGCCGCGTTCTTGATGCTCGAGCGCATCCGCGAGCGGGTTGCGGCGGGAGCCTCGTTCGCGGACGCGCGGCGCGAGGTTGCGGCGTCGTCGGTGTTTACGACGCACACGCCGGTTCCGGCCGGCCACGACGTTTTTCCCGAGCCGCTTATCGAGGAGTACTTCAAGGGGTACTGGGAGGAACTCGGGATAGACAAAAAGGAGTTTTTCGCGCTGTCCCGGGTTCCGGGACGCGAGGGTTGGAACATGACCGCGCTCGCGCTGCGTTTGGCGGAGCGCAAGAACGGCGTTTCCAAGCGCAATGGAATCGTGTCCCGCGAGATGTGGAAGGACTTCTACAAGGCCGAGGGGGTCGACGAGGTGCCGATCGGCCACGTGACCAACGGCGTCCACATGCCGACCTGGGTGAATCAGGATATCGACGACGTCTTCGGGCAGTACGTCAGCAAGGATTGGAAGCTCCATCAAGACGATGCTCCGATGTGGGCGAAGGTTAAGGATATCCCCAACGAGATTCTATGGCGCGCGCATGAAGGCTGCCGCAGGTCTTTGGTGAGCTTCGTGCGCCGTCAGGTCAGCCGCCGCTGGCGCAAGGATCATGTGGACGCGACTCAGGTGCTGGCCGGCGGAGCTCTGCTCGACGGCGGGATGCTGACCCTAGGCTTCGCGCGCCGCTTCGCCCCGTACAAGCGGGCGACCCTGATCTTCCAGGACATCGAGCGGCTCAAGAAAATCCTGCTTGATCCTTGGAAACCCGTGCAAATCGTCTTCGCCGGGAAGTCGCATCCGGCCGATGACGGCGGCAAGAAGCTGATCCAGCAGGTGTACAACTTGGCGAAGGACCCGGCTTTCGGCGGGCACATCGCCTTCATCGAAGACTACGACATGCACAAGGCGCGCTATCTCGTCTCGGGCGTGGACGTGTGGCTCAATAACCCGCTGGCGCCGTTGGAGGCCTGCGGAACCAGCGGTCAGAAGGCCGCCGCGAACGGAGTTCCGAACCTGTCTATTTTGGACGGGTGGTGGGAAGAAGGGTTTACCGGGGAGAACGGCTGGGCACCGAAGGCGTCGACGCATCTTCCCGATGCGGAGCGGGACGCCGCCGACGCGGCGTCGATCTATCAGGTGCTGGAAGAGCAGATCGTCCCGCTGTTCTACGAGCGGGGTCCGGACGGGGTTCCGGACGGGTGGGTTCGGGTGATGAAGGAGTCGATTAGGACTTCCACGCCGCAATTCTGCTCCAACCGGATGCTGAAGGACTACGTGGAGCAGTTCTACTTCCCTTCCGTTGAATCCATGGAAAAGAAAGCCGTCGCCGCGTAATCCCGCGCGCGTCCGGACGAGGCCGGCCCGCCCCTTAAGGGGCGGGCCGGTCTTTTAGAGCTCCGTCTCGGAATCTTCCGTTTCGAGCGGTGTTTTGTCATCCGGTTCGGCGGAGCGGATCGGAACCCGTTCGTTCTTCCCGTTATAGGTGAAGCGATCGACGCCGTCCACCGAGAAGATGATTTCATCGAGGATCTCCCAGCTCTTTCCGTCTTTTGCGGCCGTGAAGTCCACGAGGAAGGTTTTTCCCTGACCGGTCATGGCGGCCCGCACCAGCTTTTCCTCGGGGCCGATGTCCCGTGTCGCGGCCCAATCGAAGCTCTTCAGTGATACGTTCCACGCGTCGTCTCTCATCGTGTCGTTGAGAGGGTAGAGGCCATCGTTTTCTTCGGCGACTTCCGCAACGAACTTTTCCACGGCCGCTTTCAATTCCAACTGCAGCGCCGTGAGCGAGGGGGCGGATTTCTCCGCGGGAGCGGTCTTCGCCTGAGGCGCGGCGGGCGTTTTCTTTTCCGCGGAGAACGCCGCGGGGACAAGGATCGCGAGCAGAAGCGCGGTCGAATTTGCTTTTATTCGGGTCACTTTTTACTCTCCTAAGCGGCCCCTTCGGGACCGTGGAGGCACTACGGATGCCGCCCCGGAAAGTTCCCGGCCGTGGAACCAAAACGGGCGTTTTGCGTAGTGCGTAGTACAGGAATGCACCGATTCAAGTCCTTGAAGATGGAGATTTCACTTCACAGCGCTTTGCTTGCGGCAGCGCTGTCGGTGATTTTCGGCGCGGCCGCGGCCTGGCGTTATCAGGCGCATGAGGATCTGGAAGTTGCGGTCGCAGCGCAGCAGGATCTGGCCCGCATCGACGCGATTCAGGACCGGGCGCGTTGGGTTTCGCGGGCGGCGACAGCGGGGGTGGCGTCCATGTCGCTGCTCTTGGTCGCTTTGTCGGCGGTGCGTCTGGAACGGCGCATCGCGGTTCCGCTTGCGCGGCTCGAGCGGGAGGTCGCCCGCATGCGGGTGGACTCCAACGAGGCGTTTTCGTTCGAGTTCACGGAGGGTCCTGAGGAAGTCCGGCGCCTGCGGGACGCGTTTTTGCAGATGACCGCCCGGGTGCGGCTTCAGCATTCGGCGATCGCTCATCTAAGCGATATGCGCCGGCGGGTCGTATCGATGATGGGCCACGAATTCGGAAACGTGATGACCGGCCTATTGGGAGGGCTTACTTTACTGGATCAAATCAGCAATATCACTCCGGAGGAGCGCGGGCGGTTTATACGCATGGTCCGGGAAAACGCGAAGTCGCTGCGGCGGATGTCCGAAGAGTTCATCGGCCTCGTGCAGAGCCAAGCGGGCGTGTTCAATTTTCCCATCGCGACGATTGCCGTCGGTCCGCTGCTGGGCCGTTCGATCGAGGCGTTGGCGTATAAGTGCGCGCAGCGGGGCGTTCGCATCGAGGCGGCGATTCCCGGCGAAGAGATCGTCGTGCGGGGAAACGCCGCCGTTCTCGGTTTCGCGTTGAACAATCTGATCGGCAACGCCGTGAAGTACAGCCGTGTCAACGGCGTCGTGAGCGTCTCGGCCGTTCCCGGAGAGGGCAAGGTCCGCATCGAGGTGAGCGACTCCGGGATCGGGATGAGCGAGCAGGATTTGTGTCAGGCGCTCGAGGGAGGGTTTCGCTCCGCCGAGGCTCAGCGCATGTCCTCGGGGTTTGGGATCGGGCTGTCTTTGGTGCGCGACGCGATCGCGGGCCACGGCGCCGAACTCCGGGGGGAAAGCCGGCCGGGCAAGGGCTCGCGGTTCTGGTTCGAATTGCCGGCGGCCAACGCGGCTAAGGAAAGCGTCGGCTGAGCTTCGTCAGGGCTTTCGCGCTGAGATCGCCGATGATCACGCAGTGGCGCTTGTTGCCGCACGCGAACGACAAGACGTTCCCGGCCCATGCGGACGCGGTAAAGTCGATTTCCTCATCGTCGGATTCGACCGTCGGGATCGAATGGGGGTCAATCGGCAGCGGGCTGACGAATAAAGAGAGCACCGAGAGGCCGTTCACGTAGCGGGCGTGAAGCAATTGCTCCGAACGCATCGGCAGACGCCGAACGGCGTCCAGGCGGAATCCGTAGTCGAGTTCGGGTACCCAAAAGGATTTCGGAAATCCGGCCTCGACGAGAGCGTCGGCGGATTCCAGAATGGGTCGTTCGGGGGCCGGGATTGGAGGGCCGCCCTTGAGGGCGGCCGGGTCGAACAGCGCTTTATCGAATTCAGGATTGAGGGTCAAGGCGGTGATCGAGGACTCGCGGATCTGCTTGCCGCGATGGTTGGTCTGTCGGCGGCGCAGCACGATCCCCGTCTCCCGGTCGATCCAGATCGTTTTGCGCGGACCCTCGTTGGAGACGGGAGAAAACAGAAGCCCTTCGGCGGGCCGACCGGCGATCGTTTTCGGGTGCAAGCGCGCGACGCTAAAATTTTGCGCCAGCAGTTCACGGAGGGTTTCTCGGGCGACGCTGCCGCCGTGCAAATCCCGGACGTCGCGTTCAATGATTCTGTCGGCGGCGGCTTCGAGCACCCATTCCTTCGCCCCAACCTGCAGGGTCACGCGGGTGATGTTCCCGCCGGCGTCGAGAACCTCGTGACGCCATTGGTTCGGAGGGTTGAAGTACACGGTCTGCGCAACCGCGCGGCTTTGCTCGCCGTACCAGGCGGTCACGAGTTTGCGCGCGGTAAAAGCCGTTTTCGGCGCCTCGAAAGCCGCGTCCAGTAGAGCGGTTTCAACCGGGGCGGCGGCCGCGACGGCGGCCGCCGCCAACAGCAGTCCGGCGAGCGTCATTTGAACGCGTCCGTCTGCCTGCCGGAGTCGTAGGGGGGCGCGGCCAGAAGCCCGCGGCCGATATCGGCCGATTTCCGGCTCGCATCGGAGTGTTCAGCGAGCAGTCGGCTCAAGGGTATCGTGCGAGAGGGAGCCTCAAACGGCGCGAATTGAACGAAGACCGCGATGAGGACCGCCGCCGCGGCGAACGCCCAGCCTGTTCGGGGAGTTCGCAGGTGGTCCAACCAGGAAGCCGTCGCGACCTCCGTTTGCCCCTCGGTAAGAGCGCTGAGCCGTTCGCGCAGCGCGTCCGGCATGCTCTGCGGGGGGTGGAGGGAAAGCGCGGCGCGGCCGCTTTCAAAGGCTTTCCAGTCCGAACGGCATTCGGGGCAAAGGTCCAGATGCGCGACAAGCGCTTCGCGTTCCGCAGGTTTGAGCGCCCCGTCCACGTACGCCGAGATGCCTTCCTTAAGCGAGGAGCAATTCATTTTATCCTCCCTCCGCATAGGCGCGCATCGCCTTTCGAAACAACTCGCGTCCGCGGAATATCCGCGAGCGTACGGTGCCCACGGGGACGCCGACCAACTGCGAAATCTGTTTATAGTCTAGTTCCATCATGTCGCAAAGAGAAAGCGCTTCCCGGTAGGGTTCGGGGACCTTCGTGAGGGCCTCGCGCACGGCTGCTCGGGTCTCTTCCAGGTCGAGTTCAAAATCGAGGCTGGGCTCCTTCGTCCAAGCCCGTTGCTCGCCGGGCCGATCGTCCTCGCGGTCTCCGCCGAGATTCTCCAGCGGGACGGTCTTTCGCGTTTCGAGCCGACGGCGCCGGTCGATGTAGAGGTTTTGAACGATTTTGAACAAATAGCTGTGCAGGGCATGGCGTTCATCGAAGCGGTCGATGCTTTTGAGCGCGCGCGCCCAGGCCTCGGCGACCAGATCGGAAGCGTCGGCGTCGTTTCCGGTAAGGCCGAACGCGAACGAGTAAATCCTATCGCCGCACTCGACCAGCAGGCGCTCGAATCGCAGACGCTTCTCTTCGTTTTCGTTTCGCTTCATGCATACTACGCGAAAGCGGCCGGAAAGTTCCTCAATCGGGAACCAACGCCGTCATCGCGCGTAGTTCAATTGTAAACCAAAGTATGCCAGATTCGAGGTGGTTTGGCGTCGCCCTCCTCCTCTCGCTGACGATGACCGCGTGCGCGCGATCGACGGAGGACCGTCCCGCGTCCACCACTCCGGGGCCGACCGTCTCGCCCGGCGCCGATTGGGTTGAAGAGAAGGGATAATGGCCGGGGCATTTCCGGCCGGGAGAACGCTCCTTATGAGAAACAGCAGGGTGCCGCTGACGTCGCTGGAAGCTGATTGGGTTATGATGGTCGCGATCGCCGCGACGCTGGCCGACGGCATGATCGACCCCGCAGAGAGCGTCCGTCTGCGCATGCTTGCGTACTTAAACCCGATGTACCGCGAGGTGAGCAGCGTCGAGGAGTACATCCGGCTTTGCGCGCGCGCGGTCAAGACCCGTGGTCCTTGGAGCGTCGGACGCAGAGCGGCGCGCGTCCTGCCGCAGGCACTGTGCGAATTAGCGTACGCGTGCGCGGCTGAAATGATCTACGCCGGGAAGGGCATTCATCCCAGCGAGCATGAGTTTCTGTCCCACCTTCGCAAAGAGCTGAAAATCCCGGGTGAACTGGCCGGAAAGATCAACGCCGTCAGCGCGATTCGCAGCCGGAGCGGATAACCGAACTGCGGCGCGGCGATCCGTCTTGCCCAAGGGTCTAGAATTTTGGACGATGAACAGGTGATCGATCCAGAGAAGACGCCCCGCCGGCCCGCGCGGGCCCGCTTGACGCTGGCCGCGAAGGCGGTTTCGCATTTGGCGGAGCTCGACGCGCGGGAAGCGGCGCGGTTTTTGGAAGACGTCCAATCTTCGCGTGCGGCGAGGATTTTGCGCGCGCAGCCCTACGGCATTGTTCGGCAGATTTTCGAGCATCTCGCGCCGGACGCGGCGGGAGCCATGCTGGTCGCCGCGACGACCGAGGAAACCACCACTATATTGGAAGCGGTCGGCCTCCGAGCCGCCGCCGACGCCTTCCGCGCGATGCGGCCTCAGACGCGGGATGCCGCGTTGGCGAACCTTTCCGAAGAGCGCAAGCATAAGCTGCGCGAACATCTGGCCTTTCCCGAAGGGAGCGCCGGGCGGATGATGCGCACCGATGTGACGACCTTCCAGGAGGGCACGAAGGTTCGCCATGTGGTGGCGAAGCTGCGGCATCTCGCCGTGAAGAACGGCCCTCCGGGTTACGTCTACGTCGTCGGCGCGGGAAACCGCCTCAAAGGCGTGCTGATGATGCGCGACCTTCTGTTGGCGAGACCCGATGAGGCCGTTGAGGCCGTCATGAAGACGGGGGTGACGGCGGTCGCGCCGTTCGCCGACACCGAAACGCTCTCTGATTTGGTGCGCTCGCGCAACCTCCTCGCCGTGCCGGTCGCCGACGCGGACGGACGCCTGCTCGGCGCGGTGCGGGCTTCGGAACTCGCCGACGGGGGGGAGGCGGCCGCCGAGGATCTGCAGGTTATCTTCGGAGGGGGAAGCGATGAGCGGGTGAATTCCCCCGCCGGATTCAAGGTTGCCCAGCGCCTGCCGTGGCTTTACGTCAATTTATTGACCGCGTTCTTGGCGGGTTCGGTGATCGCGTTGTTCGAGGATCTGATCGCCCGAGTTGCCGTGCTCGCGATTTTTCTTCCGGTCGTCGCCGGGCAGAGCGGAAACGCCGGGACTCAGACGCTTGCGGTGCTGCTGCGCGGGCTCGTGATGCGGGAGGTCCAGCCCGACGATACCCGCGGGGTGATCGTGCGCGAAACGCTGGTGGGCTTCATCAACGGAGTCGCGATCGGATTGGTCACGGGCGTCATCGCGTGGCTTTGGAAGGGGAACGCGGTGTTGGGCGGCGTTGTCGCGGGAGCCATGGTGTGCGCGCTCGGCGCGGCAGGGTTTGCGGGCGCGGCGATCCCGCTGCTCATGAAGCGTTTCGGCCTGGACCCCGCGCAGTCCTCCGGAATTTTTCTGACGACGGTGACCGACATCGTGAGCTTCTTCTCGATGCTGGCGTTCGCGTCGATGCTCGAGGGACGCCTGCGATGACTCGGGAGGCTTGGGGGGACACCGCACTTAAGGAAGGAGAGGAGAGGGAGTTTCAATTCGGCAGTCTCGCGTTGACCGTGCGCCGGGAAGGCCGGGAGTTCCGCACGCGACGCACTCTCGCAGGGGAGGAGCGAGCCGTGGCCTCTCCGTCTCTTCTCAGAGGCGACGACGGGTGGAAACGGTGGGTGTTCGCGAAGGCGTCGAAGACGATGCGGCTTTCTCCCCGCGTCGACGCGCGTTCGATCGTCGTGGCCCCGCGCGATCAGTTCCATTTGATGCGGGGCGCGGAAGCGACGGTGTTCGTCGTTCTGCCGCTCTGGGTGGGGATCGAGGACGCCGCTTCGGGACAGACGATGGCGACACTGCCGACGCGTTCGATGGGGCGCGGCTGGTTCGGTTCCCGGACAATGGGCGAAGTCTGCTTCTGGCATCAAAGCCGCTTTTTTCACGAGCCGCCGCCGCGGCAGGAGGGCGGGGCCTCGGTAATCTGCACAATTCACATTGCGAACGATTCCAAGGGGGACCTTCCGGTGGAGAAGGTCTGTCTTCGGATGCGCCATTTTAGTCTGTTTTGGGCGGACGGGCGCTACTGGACCGACGAAGCCCGTCTGCGTTTCGAGGGGAAAGACGAAGGCAGCGAGATTTCCTACACCGGCCATCCTCCGCCCGAAGCGCCGCTCGCTGAATTGGTCCGCGGCCCGCACGAAAGACCCGGAAGTGTTTTTTCCGCGAAGGCTTTTTTTAATCTGTTCAGCATCGGAGGCGATCAATGACGCTCGACGCGCTGGCCGCGGTCGTTTCCGGATTCGCCCCCCAAATCCTGCGCTCCGCGGTGATCATCGTCCTCGGCGTGGTCTTCGCGCGCGGCCTGGGCCGACTCTTGGGGTCTTCGATTTCAGGGAGGCTCGGAGCGCATTCCGGTTCGCTGTTGGAACGGGGCCTGATCTATTCGGCATACCTGCTGATTTTGATTCTCGTCCTGCACCAGTTCGGATTCCAACTGGGGGCGCTGCTCGGCGCCGCGGGGGTCCTGGGAGTCGCGATCGGCTTCGCGTCGCAAACGAGTTTTTCGAATCTGATCAGCGGATTGTTCCTCGTGGCGGAACAGCCTTTTATCATCGGCGATATCCTCGAGGTAGACGGGGTCTCCGGAGAAGTGACCGAGATCGGCGCGCTGTCGGTCAAGCTTCGAATTTTCGACAACAGCGTCGTTCGAATTCCCAATGAGTTTCTGCTCAAGAATAGATTCACAAACTTCACTCATTTCCCGCTGCGCCGCGTCGACCTGCAGATCGGGGTCGCATACAAGGAAGACCTGGAACGGGTTCGAAAGGCGCTGGAGGAGACCGTTCGCGAAGAGCGGTTGTGCCTGAGAGAGCCGGCGCCCCTGTTTGTCCATAAGGGATTCGGGTCGTCTTCGATCGATTTGCAGATCTCCGTTTGGACGGAAAAGGAAAATTACCTCACGACGCGCAACGCGATGTACGCGCGGATCAAGGAACGCTTCGACCGGGACGGAATCGAAATCCCCTTTCCTCACGTGTCGCTCTACGCCGGTGAGGCGACGAAGCCGTTTCCGGTCAAGGGCTCCCCTCGCCCGTGAATCCGGCGCCCGCCGTTGTGACGCACGGCGGAGCGGGAGCGCCTTCCCGTTTCTCCGACGGATGCCGCAGGGCCGCCGATGCCGCGATGGCGGTCGTTGAGAACGGAGGGTCCGCTCTCGATGCGGCCGTCGCCGCGGCGGTGATTTTGGAAGACGATCCGCGCTTTAACGCCGGCACCGGATGCGTGCTTCGGGAAGACGGCAAAACGATCGAGGCCGACGCCGGCCTGATGGATTCCGCCGGACGCATCGGCGCGGTCGCGGCGATAAGCGGCGTCAAGAACCCGGTGCTGGTCGCGCGGCGGGTCGTCGAGACGCGTCATTTCCTGCTCGCGGGGGAAGGCGCGGCGGCATTCGCCCGCCGACACGGGCTGTGCACCGGAAATCCCCCCACGGGAAAGGCGCTTGCGGAATTTTCGGGAGAGGCGTGCGACACCGTCGGGGCCGTCGTTCGAGACCGCGCCGGCTCCTTCGCCGCGGCTTCCTCGACCGGGGGAATCCGCTCGGCGATGGTCGGCCGCGTGGGAGACTCGCCGCTTCCGGGCTGCGGCTACTGGGCCGGTCCGGCCGGCGCCGTAACGGCTACGGGACACGGCGAAGAGATCGCGCGGAGGCTGTTGTGCCGGACGGTGTACGGGTTTCTCGAGAGCGGAACGCCTCCGGAAGCGGCCTGCCGCCAAGGGGTCGCGCTGTTTCCCCGGGAAACCTCCATCGGAATCCTCGCCGTGACGCGCACCGCTCACGGCTCGGCGGCCAATCGCGACATGGCGCACGCGGTTCTTCTCTAAGCGGGGCGGTTCAAGTAGCGGCCGCGGAACGCGGGGTGGTCCTGCAGGCGGGAGGAAGGTTTCCAAATGTTCCCGCGCGTCCCGGTTTAAGATGCGTCCCTTCGTGTAGAAGATGCGCGGTGAAATGATTTGCCAGCGGCGCGGGGAGCCCGCCGCCCGCAAAAAGGCGTCGGCTTCCTCGAGGTAGCGCCTCCGGCGGGGCCAATCGGGAGCCCCGTCCCGCGCCCGGCCCAGCGAGAGGGGCTCGCGGATTTTATCGTAGGGGAAGTGAGTCGCTCCCTCGCAGGGATAGTAGTGCCCGTCGGCGCCGAGAATCAACTCCGCCGACTCTTCCCACCAAAGCAGGCCCTTGGCGGGAGAGTCCCCGACAAGCAAGGCCTGTTCGATCATTTCGCAGGTGAAGGGAAGCTTCCCCTCCCGCCGGGTGTATTCCTCAAAAAACGAGGAAAACGCGCGCGTAAATTCCCGAACGCCGTCGATCGCTTGCGGGGTACAGCATTCGATCATGTCGATGCAGAAATCGACGGCGCCGAATCCGAGGCGCGCGAATTCCCGCATCGCCCCGGGGAGTCCGGCGAGATTGTCCGGATGCATGACGATGAAAACCCCGAGTTCCTCGTGCAGGCGGGTTGCGTCCGTTTCCATAGGGCAGCGCGGACCCGGCTCCTCTATCAACAGCCGATCGCGCGGGAGATGACCAGGCGCTGGATCTCGCTGGTGCCTTCCCCGATCTGCAGCAGGCGCTGATCCCGGTAGAAGCGCTCGACGTCGAACTCCTTCATAAGGCCGTAGCCGCCGTGAATCTGAACGGCTTCGTCGGCGACTTCCTTCGCGACTTCCGAACAGTAGAGCTTCGCCATCGCGCTCTCCGTGCCGAACGGTTTTCCGGTGTCGCGCAGCCAGCAGGCCTTATAGAGGAAGGTGCGCGCATGTTCGATCTTCAGCGCCATGTTCGCCAGCTTAAACGAGATCGCCTGGAAGCGCGACAGCGGCTTTCCGAATTGGTGGCGCTGTTTCGCGTAAGAAAGCGCGGCTTCGTACGCGCCCTGTGCGCAGCCCAGACCCATCGCGCCGATCGAAAGGCGTCCCGAGTCGAGCGTCTTGAGCATCTGGCGGGAGCCGGCGCCGCGTTTTCCGAGCATCGCCGAGTCGGGGACCTTTACGTCCGTGAAATACAGCTCGGCCGTATTCGACGCGCGCCACATCAGTTTTTTGTGCATCGTTTTCTGCGTGAACCCGGGAGTTCCCTTTTCCAGGATAAAGCAGGTGAATTCGGGACTTCCGTCTTCGCGCCGGTCGGTGACGGTTTGAACGATCGAGCCCCAGTTCATGTCCGCGGAGCCGTTGGTGATGAAAATTTTAGATCCGTTGATGACCCAATCGTTCCCTTTCTTTTCGGCGCGCGTCTTCGATCCGCGCGAATCAGACCCGGCTTCTGGTTCGGTGAGGCCGAAGGCGAAGAGCTTCTCGCCGCGCGTGAGGGCGGGCAGGTACTTCTTCTTCTGTTCCTCGGTTCCGAAATACAGCAGGGGGGCGATTCCCAGAGAAACCCCCGCGGCGACCGTTGCGGCGTGGGATCCGTCGACGCGGGCGAGTTCCTCGACCGCGATGACATACGAGGCGTAGTCCAGCCCCTGGCCTCCGTATTCCTCGGGAACGATAATTCCGAAAATACCGAGTTCGCCCATTCCGCGAGTGATTTCCTCGGAAAACTCCTCTTTCTCATCGAGCTCGTGGGCGGCGGGTTTGATGCGCTTTTCGGCGAATTCCCGCACGGTCTCGCGGATCATTTTCTGGTCGTCGCTGAGTTCGAAGTCCATCGGAGCCTCCTGGGGTTGGCGCTCCATTATAGATAATCCCGGCCCGGGCGCCCCTTCCCGCGGCGGATCACCGGACTGGGGAGGGCGGAAAGTTCGTTGCAAGCTCACCTTATAGATCGACCGAGATCAGGGGGGCCTATGCTGGAATTGAGATTTCACGGCCGGGGGGGACAGGGGACCGTTCTTGCCGCCAAGATGCTGGCCGATGTCGTCTTGCGCTCCGGCAAAGGGGAATGCATGGCCATTCCCGAATTCGGGGTCGAGCGGCGGGGCGCTCCCGTTTTAGCGTACGCGCGAATCTCCGACGGTCCGATTCTCCTTCGAACCCGAATTTACGAACCCGACGTCGTCGTCGTGATGGACACGGCCGCCGCCCCCAGCGAGCGGGTGATGGACGGGCTCAAGCCCGGTGGAACCATCCTCGTCAACACCGAGCATGATAGCGCCGAGTTGGCGAAAACCTGGCCGGGATTCAAGGTTATCGCCGTACCGGCGCGGCAGATCGCGCTGAAGCATGGCTTGGGGACTCCCGCGGCGCCCGTGCTCAACACCGCGGTGATCGGCGCGCTCTGCGCCGCGCTCGACATCGCGGGAGAGGAGGATTTGGAAGCGGCCATTCGGGGCGCCGTTCCCATTAAGATTGAGGAAAACATCGCGGCGGCGCTCGAAGCCTTCGCGTTCATCGCCGAACGGAGGCCTCATGCCGCGACTCGCGTTTGATCCGGAAAAAACCGCGCCGATTTTGATCTCCGGTCGATCGATGGCGGAAAACAAGACGGGCATCTGGCGCAGCATCCGCCCGCAGATCGACAAGGAAAAGTGCACGCATTGCATGGTGTGCTGGAAGTATTGCCCCGAGGCGTGCGTGGATATCGCCTCCGGGATTCCCGAGATCAATATGGGCTACTGCAAAGGCTGCGCGATTTGCGCGGACGTGTGTCCGGCCGACTGCGTGGAGATGGTCGAGGAGGTCGCGCGATGAGAAAGGTTTTGATGGGAAATCATGCGGCCGCTGTGGGCGTCAAGCTCGCGCGAACCGACGTCGTTTCCGCCTACCCGATCACGCCGCAGACCCAGATCATCGAGATGCTCAATGATCTGGGCGAGAGCGGCCAATTTACGGGGCGGTTCATTAAGGTGGAATCCGAACACTCGGCGATGGCCGCGTGTTTGGGTTCGGCGACCGTGGGGGCGCGCTCGTTTACCGCGACCTCTTCGCAGGGGCTCGCCTACATGCACGAGATGCTCCATTGGGTCTCGGGCGCGCGGCTGCCCATCGTCATGGTCGACGTGAACCGGGCGATGGGCGCGCCGTGGATTCTGTGGACGGATCAGACCGATTCCTTGTCGCAGCGCGACACCGGGTGGATGCAGTTCTACTGCTCCTCCAACCAGGAAATCCTCGACTCCGTGCTGATGGCCTACCGCGTCGCCGAGCAGGTCCTGATTCCGGCGATGGTGGTCTACGACGGGTTCACTCTTTCGCACACCTACGAACCCGTCGATGTTCCGGACCAGAAGCTCGTCGACGAGTTCCTGCCGAAACTCGAAAATGCATACGCGCTTCGGCCCGATACGGCCGAGGCGTTTTCGGCGCTGCCGTCCCCGAAGGAGTATTACCGGCTGAAGGCGCGCCTGGACCACGACATGACGCGGGCCCTCGGCGTGTTCGAGGAAGCCGGCAAGCGCTTCGAGGAAATCTTCGGCCGCCGCTACCGGTTGATCGAGCCCTACCGCTGCGAGGACGCCGACACGATTCTCGTGGTCTCCGGGGCGCCGGCCTCGACGGCGCAGGCGGCCGTCGACGATCTGCGCAAGCAGGGCTGCCGCGCGGGATTGTTGAAGATGCGGGCGTTTCGGCCGTTTCCCGCGGAGGCGCTGCGCGATTTCGTCCGCCCGGGCACGCGACTGGCGGTCGTGGACCGGAACTACTCCCAGGGCCATCACGGGATCTTCTGCGAAGAGATCAAATCGGCGCTCTTTCCTCTCAAGAGCCGTCCCGAGGTCTACGGCTTCATCGCGGGGCTCGGAGGCGGGGACATCACGCCGGAACTTCTTAAGGAAATCTGGAAGGAGGCCGACGAGGGCCGCGCCGACGCATCGACGGCGAACTGGATGGAGGACGCGCGATGACTATCAAAACTTCGATTCCGGAATCAGAACTTCTTTCTGCGGGGCATTTGGCCTGTCAGGGCTGCGGGGCGACGCTCGCGATGCGCTATGCGCTTAAGGGCTTGGGGAAGGAAACCGTTCTGGTGACTCCGGCCTGCTGCTGGACGATTCTGGCGGGTCCGGCGCCGCGGCTCTCGGTCGGGGTTCCGCTGCTGCATTGTCCGTTCGCGACCGCGGCGGCGACCGCGTCGGGGCTCAAGGCGGGATTGGTCGCTAAGGGCGATGAGAAGACTCAGGTCGTCGTCTGGGCCGGCGACGGGGGCACCTTCGACATCGGGCTGCAGGCGCTCTCGGGCGCGGCCGACCGCAACGAAGACATCCTCTACGTCTGCTACGACAACGAAGCCTACATGAACACGGGCATCCAGCGCAGCGGCGGAACGCCGCAGAAGGCGTGGACGATGACGACGCAGGGAAAGGGCGGCAGCGAGCGGCCTAAGAAGGACCTCGACTCGATTCTAGAGGCCCATCACATCCCCTACATCGCGACCGTGACGCCCGGGTATCCCGAGGATATGGTGCGCAAGTTCAAGAAGGCGCGAGGCATCAAGGGCTTCCGCTTTATCCGGGTGCTCTCGCCCTGCCCTCCGGGCTGGAAGCACGATTCCTCCGACACCGTGGATCTTTCAAAGCTCGCGGTGCAGACGGGATCGTTCGCGCTTTACGAGATCGAGGACGGCGCGTTCCGGCTGAGCATGAAGACGCCCAAGCGAAAGGCCGTCGGCGAGTATCTGAAGCGGCAGGGGCGATTCCGTCATTTGACCGAGAAAGACATCGTGGAAATGCAGGAGGTTGTGGACGCCGCCTGGAAGCGCTACGAGAGCCGTTCGTGAGCGTGACGGCGCCGCAAACCGAAGGCCTGCATTGCATCGACTGCCTCCGGTTGGAGACCCGCGTCGATTTGGACGGCGGCTCCAACTACCTTTGCGCGAAGGACCTGCTCGAACCCGGCGCGCCGATTCTGTGGCGGACGCCGTGTCCGGACTTCCTCCCCGACGAACTTCCGGCGTTGCCCGTGGGGCCGCGCACGCTCGCCCCTCCGGAGCTGTTTCAGCCGCCGGACGTGGAGGGGTTTCGCCGCTTCATGCGCGACGAGAAGGACATCTCGCTTCGCGAGAAGATCATGGACGAGACCGAGGCGGTCAAGCGCTTCATCAAGAACGGCGACTACGTCGGCTTCGAACTCTACGGGACGGTGCGCTGTCCGCTCTCGATCGTGCGGGAGATCGTCCGCCGGAAGATCGGGAATCTGAGGGTCGCGGGACAAGGCCTGATGGACGTGGATTTTCTCATCGCGGCCGGACGGGTCTCCGCGATGGATTTGACCTATGTCGGCTACGAGGCGCACGGCCTCTCGCCGGTGCTCCGCCGCGCTTGCGAGAAAGACGGAATGCGCGTGGCGGAATGGTCGAACGCCGCGCTCTCGTGGCGGTTTAAAGCCGCGGCGATGGGCGTTCCGTTTCTCCCCGCGCGCTCGATGCTGGGCAGCGATACGCTGCGGCGCAGCGCCGCGAAGACGATGACCGATCCGTTCACCGGGTTGGAGCTCGTGCTGCTGCCGGCGCTGTTTCTCGATTGCGCGGTAATCCACGTCCATCGCGCCGACAAATACGGAAACTGTCAGATCGATGGGGTTGCGGGCTTCGCGCCGGAGATGTCGCGCGCCGCGAAGCGGCTGATCGTCTCGGCTGAGGAGATCGTCGATTCCGAGGTCTTTCTCAAGGCGCCGCATCACACGACGATTCCGTATTATCTCGTGGACGCGGTCGTCGAGGCGCCCTTCGGCGCGCACCCGGGAGAGACCTGCGGGCTGTACGGCCGCGATGAGGCGGGCATCAAGGAATGGCTTGAGGCCGCCAAGACGCGCGAGGGCGCGAGCGCCTATCTCGATCGGTGGGTGTACGGCGTGTCCGGACATTCGCAGTACCTGCGGGAATTGGGCGAGGCGAGATTGAAGGGCCTGCGTCTGTGAGCGCGTCGACGGAGGTTTCCGCGACCGAACGACTGGTCTGCGCCGCGGCGCGCCTGATGAAGGGGCGCTCGTCGGTGTTCATCGGCACGGGCATCCCGATGCTCGCGGCCGCCTTGGCCAAGCGTCTGTACGCGCCGCAACTTTTGCCGATCTTCGAATTCGGCGGAGTCGGCGCGGATCTTAAGCGGCTTCCGCTCGGCGTCGGAGAATCGAGAACCTTCGAAGGGGCCTACACCGCGCAGGGCATCACCGAGGTGATGGAATCCGCTCAGAGGGGCCTGGTCAAGGACGGTTTTTTGGGCGGGGCTCAGATCGACCCGTACGGCAATTTGAACACGACGGTCATCGGCGATCACGACCGGCCGAAGGTCCGCCTCCCGGGTTCCGGCGGAGGCAACGACGTCGGCGCGTTTTGCTGGCGTACGATCGTGCTGATGAAGCACGAGAAGAAGCGCTTCGTCCCAAAGGTCGATTTCGTGACGACCCCGGGCTATCCGGGCGGCCCCGGCGGGCGCGAGCGCGTCGGGCTTCCGGAGGAGACCGGTCCCTATCGGGTCGTCACGAATTTAGGACTGTTCGACTTCCCGCCCCAGACTCGCAGGATGCGGCTGATCGCGTTGTTTCCGGGGGGGACCGTTGAGGCGGTTCGCGCGGAGACGGGGTTTCCCTTGGACACGGCGGCTGAACTGGATACCGTCGCGCCCCCGAGCGATGAAGAATTGCGCCTGCTTCGTGACGTGATCGACCCGGAACGAAATTACCTATAAAAAATAGGGGTATCCGCCAAGGATTCGCAATAATTTGAGTGGCAAGGGGAGTGAAATTCGGTCAAAATGGGATATGGCGAAACGGACGATCTACGAACTGGCCAATCTGACGCTTAACGAGTCCTATCTCGGCATGACCGGGGAATCGGTCGAATCGCGCTTTGAGAAGATCAGCGCGGATCCGCCGCCTTCGCTGAGTCATTGGGAATTCGATTCCCACCGCATTGAGGCTCGGGCGATCGAGTCCTTCGACGCGGCCGACGCCGACGGGATCCGCTTTTTTTCCGAATTCTGCGCTTCTTTTCACAAGTCGAGCACCGCGGTGATCCGCTGTGAACTCGACTGCGATCCCGCGCCGCAGCACGACGAAGAAGGGACCCTGGTGCCCTGCGCGATGAACTGCGACGAGGTCCGCAAGGACCGGCCGCGAGGGCCTTGACAACCTAAGTAAGACGGAGTAAACTTTGGTTATGAATAAGACCGAGGTTTTCGCCACGAAGCTGCCGGTCGGACTCAAGAGCAAAATCGACGAGGTCTGCGCGATGCTCGGCATGCGCAAGAATTTCTTCATTGAAGAAGCCATCCGCGAGAAGCTTGAGGACCTGATCGACGCGCACGATCTCCGGCAGGCGATGAAGGAGTCCACGGGCTTTCATTCCTGGGAATCGGTGAAGAAGGGCTTGAAGTAAGTGCCGTTCCGGCTGGAGTTGGAGACCCGGGCGCTGAAAGAGTTTAAGGCCTTGCCGAAGGAACGCCGCGAACTGATCGGCGCCGTGTTCGACGATCTCTGCCGAGATCCCCGCCCTCCGGGGGCGAAGAAACTCAACGGAGTCGACGGTTGGCGGGTCCGCAAGGGCGACTACCGCATCCTCTACACGATCGACGAAGCGCGGCGTTTGGTTCGGGTGTATCGCGTCGGGCACCGTAAGGACGTCTATCGCCGCTGAGGGCGGGCCCAGATTTGAGTAGGCGGTTTACTTGGTGTCAGGCCGTCACTTTGTCACTTTTGCTCGTTTATTGGTGCTGCGAATACATCCGTGAGTCTTAATATTGACCCCGCGAATTTTCTCGTCGGGAGACGACAATCGACATTTTTAGCGCGCGCAGGCAAAACTCGCCAAAACGTGGGACTTCCTGAGTTTTATCATAGGGCCTGATGCGCAATGATCCGTCCATTGCCGGAAATTGGCGTTGTGAAAGCTTACTCGACCGGCTGGATACCGGGGATCCGGTAACGCTGGAGGCGGCTGTTCGGCTTGCCTGGGATGGTGTAGGCAATAGCCCCCCGACTGAGGAGGAGCCGAATAGTCTTATTCAATTGACCCGAAACGCGCTTTTGATCTAGATGCTCAGAAATTTGAGCTTTGCTCAGCGGTCCCTTTCTGAGAATCCGCAGAATTCGGGTCTCCAGCAACTCTGGCCGCGACTCTGGCCGCGACTCTGGCTGCGACTCTGGCTGCAATTCCGGCTCCGTAACCGTTGATTTTTTGAATGTAAGCCTAAAAGCAGCGTCCGATTCGAAGACCGGCTCTGGCATCGCGGCGGCGGAGCACTCGTCGACCATCTTCTCGATCCCGCTGCCCCAATGCTCGATGAGTCCGGCATAAAAGAGGGCCTCGGCGATCTGCCGGTTCCTGGGGATCGAATGGTGCGCCTGCTTGAGCGTCTCTACGGATAGGCCCGCCGGGAGCCCTCCGGGGTTCATAAACAGCACCTCTTTGTCATAGACGCGGACCTGGACATGGGCCGTGCTCAGGTAGTCCCGGTGGCAGACCGCATTAGTCACGGCTTCCCGGAGCGCCTCCAAGGGATACTCCCAGACGACATCACGCTGCGGTCTGCCCGTCATAACGAAACGCGTATCGAGCTTCTCCCGGAAGTAGCCCATCACCCCTTCGATCTGTTCGAAAATGGTGCCCTCGATTTCCCGGTCGTCAACGATGAGGGTCTCCGAACGAAACCTCCCGACCTTGACCAACGCCGAGCGGTAGAAATCCTGCGGTGCCTTGCCGAAAAGAAGAATCGCGGCGCGCGTCGGCCGGCCTTTGCGGATCAGCTTGAGTTTTTGCAATAGCTCCGGCGCGGTAATCCCGGAAGCCATCGGCCTTCGGCCCTTCTCGTTGGCCAATCTGATAAAGGCTTTGACCTTGGTCGTCGAGATATCCGACATTCCGGCGCGGATCTCCGGCACCTCGTCCCATGTCATGCCGACGCTGGAGAGGACGATGCGGGTGACTTCCTCCACGCCCATCCGACGCGTCGTGCTGCCCGAGCGATGATAGGCCTTCCCATGATACATGACCGGCCGGACCCGGCTTTCCTGTACTTGAATTTGGACGACGCGCCTGCTTTTGACCGTGACCGCTTCAACGGAAGGCTGGAGCCCGGTCGCTTGGGCGATCTCGTCAGCCATTCTCTTAAGCGTCTTCGCGCCGCCCAAAACCCCGAGAACAATTCCCTTATCGTCCACGCCGATGAGGAGTATGCCGCCCTTGGTGTTGGCAAAAGCGCAGACGGTTTCGATAGCTTGCCGGCCGAACGATTCCTTGAACTCCAAGGTCTCGGATTCGCCTTGCCGGATGAGTTTGAGCAGTTTCGCCGCGGTCGACGCCATGGTCTTTTTTTCCGTCGCCTTCCAGGATAACAAAATCCTGGGGGGCCTACTCATGTCCAAGAATCTCACCCAAAAAATCCGGTAAGCATCCGGTGGGCTCGAAAATCGGCGACGGCCTCGAATTGAAGGGCATGTTTCGCGGTGCGTCCGCGACGCTCGCGCTTTTATACGGCCAAAAGCGCGAGCCCGGAACGAAAAGCGTCATTTTGGACGTAGGTCTTCCCCGGCTGTTTTATCCACAACAGCACGATATCGTCAATCGGTATCAGGCGGGGGCGACAAGGCCCGGCGGGGCCAAAATCGCCCAGCGCGCTTGCTCGAATATCTCCCGGAACGGATAGGACCGGGGAATTTTCAGCCAAAGGACCCGCGAGCGCCTGGACACCACCGCCGCCAAACGAATCAGCCGGAACCGCACGGTCTTGATCGCCAGGGGACGCCACGACTTCGGAAGAGCCAGATGCTTGGTCGCCGAGAAGACGGTATTGGCCAGCAATGCGATCTGGAAGTAGGCGGCATTGGCGTAGAGCTCCCGGCAAGGCAGCTTGGAAAGCCCGAAGCCGCCATGAAGTTCTTTGTTGACGTTCTCGGAACCGGCCTGGCGGTTGCGATGGAATTGGAGCACCAGTTCAGCAGGCCAATCATCGAAATTATTTAGGATCGCATGGTATTGGTACGGGTCCGTATCGAATA